>CEUU01110369.1_pt1 | contig 20772 bp, 25 predicted proteins | sample 531321 | NCBI WGS metagenome assembly CEUU01 (sample SAMEA2622658, study PRJEB7988) | marine metagenome | isolation source: saline water (ENVO:00002010), including
TTTTAAAAAAAAATGATTCAAGAATAAAAATCTTTAATCAAGATGCAAGAAGTTTTCAGAAATTTAATGATTTTAATTTCTATTATTTATACAATCCCTGTTCTGGTGAAATCCTCTTACCGATTATAAAAAAAATAGTAGAGACTTCTAATGAGAAGAAAACACTAATTTATAATTATCCAAAGTACGAAGAAATTTTATTATTAAATGGTTTTAAATATGTAAAAACATTTGAGGATGAATGGGGAAATGGTATTAACATCTATGAGTTAGATGTTTAGTTTTTTTATCTATTTTGTAAATCTAAAGTTTAAAAAATTTATACCATACCTTTAAAATTTTAATTTTTATTTTAATTAATGCATATTTAATTAATTTTGATACTGACTTTACTAAAACTTTTAGAATTAAAATTACTTTCTTAGAAATTGAATTTATACAAAAGTTAACCCTCATAAATTAGGTCAAACAGAACTCTTATTAAAACATAAATAACCTTTATTTCTCTTCCTAAACGGATTACTACGGATATCGTTGAAACTAATTGGTATAAATACCAAAATACCTAATGGAGCCAAGCGGATTCGAACCGCTGACCCCCTGCATGCCATGCAGATGCTCTACCAGCTGAGCTATGGCCCCATACTATAAATATACAAATAAAATACTTTTGTCGTTAATTAATTTAAATACTATTTAAAAGACTTTAATTTATTAATACCTAGAAAAGATATTCAAAGAAATTAAATCAAATTAATAAAATTAATATATTTACAAAATTACTAAATAAATTATTTTTTTTCCAGAATTAATAAAATATCATTACCAATTCCAGTATCATCTAAACATTTATGGAATTTCTGAAAATCATAAGCTTTCTGTAAATTCATACTATTAAAATTATATTTCTTATTTATAAGTCCAATTTTTTCTGCAAATAAATACATTTCAGGATATGAAAAAGTCAAATATTGACAAATTCTTAAATTAAATTTATGTGCATAGTTAGTAAGAGAATTAATATCAAAATGATAAAGATGAACAGGAAGTTCTAACGCGCATGGATTAATTCTATAAAGTAATCCATCAGCATTAGGTACACAGATTACAGCTATACCATTCCTTGATAATCGATTCTTTATAAATTCAAAATATTTACTAGGTGAATGAACATGTTCTAAAGACCAATTGAGCCTAATAATATCAAATTCATAATGATTATCTAATTCATTTATATCCTGAAAGGTAAATATATTATTACTTAAAAGTATTTTTCGAGCCTCATAAGAGGGTTCCACTCCAAACACTTCTATTTTTTTAGAGAGTGGTATTATGGCACTCTTTGAACCCCAAAAATTAGTACTAACCCCAGAACCACATCCAATATCGAGAAATTTTATATCATTTAACCTTTTATGATTTACACAAAGATAATTAAGAACAGGATCCTTAATTTTTGGTTTTAAAAATTTAATTAAAATACGATTTATCTTACTAGGAAAAAAAGCAGATATTTTTTTTATTAAAAAAGATTCCACAAGCTCTTCGATAATTATTTTAGAAAATCTCGTAAAAATTGATCTAGAAGAGTGAAAACTATATTTATTAGAGTAAAAATAAGGAATTGTTTCTTGAGTTGGCCTTGGATTAGTAAATTTCAAACCACAATTTTTACAAATCACAACTTTAAAAACTTTTTTATCAACTTTATGAATCAAATCTTTTTGTTTTGCAAAAAAGCTATTATCATTTGAACCACAATAATCGCAATTTACATCTTCAAACTTAAACCCCATTTGTTAAATATTTTACTTAATACAATAAGAATTATATATAGTGCTTTAAACTTTTCTCCATACTGCCAAAAGTTTACCTTGGATAACAACTTCTCCAAAATTTAATTCAATGGGTTCATAAGAATCATTAGCAGCTTCTAAAATTATTTTATCTCCTTTTTTAAAAAAATATTTTAGCGTCGTTCCTAAACCAGGGACCATAGCACTAACAATAGTTCCATTCTTAATGATATTTGAATTATGAATTGGTTCCATCAAAACCATATCTCCATTTGCTATACACGCATCTATCATTGAATCACCATTAACAGTAAGTGCGAATACATCTTTTTTTTGAAAAACATCAGAAAAATCTAAATTTTCTTGGATATCAGCAAAAGTTTCTATTAATCCTCCAGCTGCAATAGACCCCATTACTGGTATACCCTCAAAAATCTCATCAACAATTTGCAAAGTTCTTGCTTTACCTTCTTGCCAAGAGATATATCCTTTTTCCTGTAAATGTTTAAGTCTGCTTTGAATTGGGGCTGGAGATTTTAAACCCATCGCCTGCATCATTTGTCTTATTGAGGGACTATGCTGATAATCCTTCAAATAGGACTTAATCCATCTATAAAGTTCATTTTGCGCATCTGTAAGATTTTCACTGGAAGAGTTCACTTAAGACCATCTAACTAATACATTTGTACCTCTTTTCCGCTGAGTCTGCAAGTCTTTTATGAGAGAAAATGAGCCAAAAGAGCTTGTTGAACAAATAATCTATTTTCAGCCTGATTGAATATCCTACTTTTATTACATTCCATGACTTCGTTAGTTATCTCTTTATTTCTATAAGCAGGTAAGCAATGAAGAACAATTGCATCTTTTTTCGCCTTATTTAATAAATTATTATCTAAAATGAAGCCTTCAAAATCCTTATCTTTTTTTTCTTTCTCATCTTCTTCACCCATAGATGACCAAACGTCAGTATATAAAACATTTGCATCCCTTACAGCATGAATTGGATTATCTGAGACTTGAAAGAAATTTTTATCTTGGTTAATCTCTTTTGCTTTCTTAATAATTTGAGAATCAGGCTCATAACCTTTTGGACATGCAATTCTTACTTTAATTCCTAATAATGCTCCACATAATAGAAGAGAGTTTGCAACATTATTACCATCACCAATAAAAGCTAAAACAACATTTTTAAAATCTTGAAATTCTTCTTTAATAGTCAAAAAATCTGCAAGAGCCTGGCAGGGATGTTCTAAATCTGTTAACGCATTTATTACTGGGATAGAAGAGTATTTAGCATATTCTTCTAAATCGGATTGAGAAAAAGTCCTTATAGCCAGTGCATCACAATATTTACTAAGAACCCTTGCAGTATCTTCAATTGGCTCGCCTCGGCCAATTTGTGAGGTGCTAGGATCTAAATCTATGGTTTTACCACCTAATCGTGACATTGCCACATGAAAACTTACTCTTGTTCTTGTTGAGGCTTTTTTAAAAATTAAACCTAAAACTTTATTTTTAAATTCATATTCAAGATTATTATTTTTAAAATCCAAAGCTAATTTTAAAGTTAATAAAATTTCTTCTTTAGTTAAATCTAAACTTGATAAAAAATGAGAATTATAATATTTCTTTAACTTTTGCATTAATAAATTTTAAATAAGTTTATAAATTATACTGGCATTTTTGTCTCGGATAAAAGCCCTTTTAAATCATCTCCCTCGATAACTTCTTCTTCAAGAATTTTTTGAGAAATAGATTCAAGTAATGGAAGATTATTTCTTAGAATTTTTAAAGCCATATCATGAGCATTATCGACAAGATCTCTTACTTCTTTATCTATAGCTTGAGCAGTTGCATCACTTACAGCTCTTCTAGGATTATTTCCATTACCCAAGAATTGACCTCCACCTTGTTTATCATATGCTAGTGGCCCTAAAATTTCGCTCATTCCAAAAGTGCCAACCATTTGTTCGGCTATATCTGTTGCTCTTTGTAAATCATTTGAAGCACCAGTTGTAATTTTTCCAAATACAATTTCTTCCGCGGATCTTCCACCTAATAATGTAGCTATTTGTCCTTGTAATTCCTCTTTTGAATTTAAGAATCTTTCTTCAGTAGGTAATTGTAATGTATATCCAAGAGCACTCATCCCTCGGGGTACAATAGATATCTTGGCAACTTTTGAACCTCCTGGCATCAAATGGCCTACAATTGCATGTCCGACTTCGTGATAAGCAACAACTTTCTTTTCATCATCTTGAAGTACTCTACTCTTTTTTTCAAGTCCAGCAACAACTCTTTCGATAGCTTCACTTAAATCTTGTTGTTCAACTTTTGTCCTTTTCCCTCTTGCAGCAAGCAAAGCAGCTTCATTAACCATATTGGCTAGATCTGCCCCTGCAAAGCCGCTGGTAGCTTGTGCAATGGAATCCAAGTCAATTTGTTCAGCAAGCTTAACTTTTTTCGTGTAAATTTCTAGGATAGTTTTTCTCCCAATTAAATCTGGTCTATCTACTAAAACCTGTCTATCAAATCTACCTGGACGTAGTAAGGCTGCATCCAGGACTTCTGGTTGGTTCGTCGCAGCAAGTACTATAACTGGCTTATCTGCTGCAGTAAAACCATCCATCTCTGTTAAAAGTTGATTTAAAGTTTGTTCTCTTTCATCATTTCCGCCAACAACACCCATTGATCCTGAACGGCTTTTCCCTATAGCATCTAACTCATCGATGAAAATGATACATGGGGCTTTTTTCTTTGCTTGTTCGAATAAATCTCTAACCCTTGCAGCTCCTGCTCCAACGAATAATTCAACAAATTCTGAACCTGAGATAATAAAAAATGGTACTTCAGCTTCACCTGCAACTGCTTTTGAAAGAAGTGTTTTACCAGTTCCAGGCGGGCCTACTAATAAAACACCTTTTGGTATACGTGCTCCAATTTCTGAATACCTTTCTGGCTTTTTCAGAAAATCAACTATTTCAGTTAATTCATCTTTTGCCTCATCGACACCAGCAACATCATCAAAAGTAACTCTTGATTCTTCGTCAGGAACATAAACTTTAGCTTTACTTTTGGTAAAACTTAAAGCTCCTTGAGCTCCACCGCCACCCATACTTCTTCTTGCAAAAAACTGTAACACTAATATAAAAATTAAAGGTGGTACAACCCAACTTAAAATGGTTGAAAAAACATTAGGTTTTTTAGGGGGTGCTGCTGCAAACTCAACACCTTTATTCTCAAGTCTTTGCGGTAAATCCATATCAAAAATAGGAGTTGTAGCTAAAACTGATGGAGAACCTTCCTCAGCTCCATTTAGCTCATACCTGATTTGTTCCTGTGTAATATATGCTCTTTTAACTTCTCCATCATTTACTTGATCAATAAATAGAGAATAAGGCACTCTTGGAATCTGCATATTCTGGTTAGGAAACAGACTACTGAAAAGAAGTAAAGCTCCTACTCCAATCAAAATTATATTAACGATTCCAAATCTTCTATTTGGTTGATTATCATCTTGTCTAATGGGCATAATTATAAAAACTTTTACTTATTATAATCTATTAAAATTAATTACGGCTTGAAAGTACCATCATGGGTAAGAACCGTATGATTTCAAATTAAAAGAATAGGCTTATTTAATTAAAAAGTGAGAGCATAAGTCACCATCATATGAACTTATTCTCGATCTTTGAAGTCTAATTGAATCATCAACTTTCTTAAAATCGAAGTCTGAGAATGGTGTCATCGATTTAATACCACCTAAAATTTTTGGAGAAATAAAAGTTATAACCTCTTGTATGCATCCTCGTCTCATAGCAGAAGTTGCTAATTCTGGGCCACATTCCCATAGAATTTTATTACATCCTTTTTCTGCAAGTATTTTTGAAAGACCTTGAGGATTATCAGATCCTAATTTATGTATTTCTACACATGAGGGTATCCTTTGAAGATATTTTTCATTTGCCGTTGAAGAATCATATACAACAATAGTTTTTGCAACATCACAATCCCAAAGTTGACTATTTTGAGGAAGATCAAGCGATTTAGTAAAAACAACTCTTAGAGGCTCGGGCGATTTTCTTCCTCTTGAAGTTAAAAGAGGGTTATCTTTTCTTAGTGTATTTCCCCCAATAACTACTGCATCAAATACAGCCCTTAAAGAATGTACCTTTGATCTTGACTTAGTATTTGTTATCCATTTACTATCTCCATTTTTTAAACTTATCCTGCCATCAATACTCATAGCCCATTTTAATACTCCATAAGAGTTGCCAGTAGTAACCCTATGTATAAATTCTTTATTAAGTTCAATAGCTTCTGATTCAAATAGTCCTAAATCAATATCTATACCATTTTTATTTAAAAGCTCAATACCTTTTCCAGATACTCTCATATCAGGATCCTTTATGGCTATAAAAACTTTCCTAATTCCAGAATCTATTATTTTATTAACACATGGGGGAGTTCTACCGTAATGGCAACAGGGTTCAAGATTTACGTATATTGCACCTCCAGTTGGATCCTTCGTTAAGTTTTGGAATGCCATTGCCTCAGCATGCTGGGTTCCAGCTTTGTAATGAAAACCTTCAGAGATTAATTCACCATATCTATTTATTATTACTGCTCCAACTAATGGATTAGGGCTGGTAAAGCCTCTTCCTAATGCTGCCAAGCTCAAGGCTCTTTGCATCCATTTCTTATCTTCAGAACTATAAATTTTCATTCCCTGAGAGACCCAGTGATCTCCACTCCTTTACAAGAAAAGGTGGAACTGGCAGTTCTGAAAAAACTCCAGAGAGAGAAAGTCGAAGTGGTCGATTTTGTTTAATATCATCAATTAATTGTTCTAAATCAAATTCTGCTGCAGCCTGCCTTGTATCACTTGCCAATTCTTCATTTAGTAAGGTTTTATCATTCAATAACCAATTTTTTCTACCAGATTCGACTTTCAAACTTAAAGGATGATCAATCCTAAGACTACCAGGATATCCAATTATCCTAAGGATTAACTTATTTTGACTATTAGAAGATTTATAAGCGACCAATTGCCAAGTTTCATAATCTAAATCTCTTAAGAATTCGCTGCTGGCTTCAATCAATTGCCCATTTATATCAGTTTCAGCAATTTCAGCATAAGCTCTTAATGGCATTAAAAAAATAGGTATTGTTAATATCAGAGCAAAAAAGCTCAATAATAATTTATTTTGTGATTTTGTAGTTTTGATCATTTTCTGAGTCCATTAAGGCGTCAAGTGTTACAGCAGTTTTAATAAGAGAATTATATTTATTTAATATCTTACGATTTCTTTTAATAACTTGGGAAAAATCAACAGCTTCCTCCTGACCATATACAGAAACAAATTCAGAAGAATCTCCTTGAATCATTTCAAAATTAGCTTCTTTTTTGATTAAAGCTAATAATAATTGATGTAATCGCGTTCTTCTATCTAACAAGAAGTCTCTTTATTATTGACCCTGATAATAATAGGATATTTTTATACCAGATACAAATAAAAAATTTGCGAAAGTAGTTTTTTCTTATGAAACAAAAAATTAGAAAAATTCATGTAATTGGAATCAAATCATTTGAATTTAATGACTTATCCTCAGAAATCAGGAGACTGTTTGAAGAAATAACTCATATAGCAGTTCCTGATAAATATATTCATGAGATCCAATGTTGGTTCTCTAAATCCTCAAAAAAAAAGATTTTCTTTTCTAGCAAAAGTGATAACAATCTAATTAGGTGGTTAAGAGCAAATAAAAATGATGTAATCCTAGTCTCAAGAGGCGATCCTTTATGGTTTGGGATTGGTAGGATACTTCTTGAAAACTTTAATAAAGAAGAATTATATTTTTACCCATCTAACACTTGTATTCAATTAGCATTTAGTAAATTAAAAAAAACGTGGCAAGATATCAAGTGTATAAGCATACATGGCAGAGATACTCATACACTCATAACTTCACTTAAATCTAGAAAATATAATCTTGCTGTAATTACAGACTCAAAAAATAATGGTTTAAGTCTCATTAAGCAAAACCTTATTGAACTAGATTTATATAATTTTTACGAATTCTGGATATGTGAAGAGTTAGGTTTTAAGGATGAGAGAATAAGAAAAATTAATATTCAAGACTCAATACCTGATAATATTTCAGATTTAAATATCGTATTATTATTAAAAAAAGAACAAACTTATTTATCAAAAGAATTACCATTATTTGGAATTAGCGACAACTCTTTTAAGACTTTTGAAGATCGACCTAATTTATTTACTAAAAGAGAAATTAGAATTCAAATTTTAGCCGATTTAGAGTTACCTGAAAATGGTATTTTATGGGACATGGGAGCTGGCTGCGGTACAATTGGTTTGGAGGCATTAAGACTCAGACCGAACTTAGAACTATATTGTTTTGATAAAAGAATTGGCACAAAAGCATTAATTAGTGAGAATGCTAAAAGGTTAAGTGTCTCTCCCCAAGAAATTATTGAAAAAGATATCGATGAGTTAATAAATATTGGCATAGAAAAATATTTTGCAATCCCAAACAGATTGATAATTGGAGGATGTAATAAAAAAACAAAGAAAAATATAATTAATTCATTAAGTAAATTTTTAAAAAGAGGGGATATTGTTATTGTTCCAGTAATTTCTTATGAAATTTTAATTGAAATAAAAAATTTATTTAATCAACTTAACTTTAAAACTAAATTGAATTTGATACAAACATACAAAAGTTTAAGTATTACTGATGGTACAAGATTAGATCCAAACAATCCTGTGTTTATTTTAAGGGGCAAAAAGTTATGAATAATTACATATTTGGTTTAGCTACATGCGGTAAACCCCAACCTAATTTATTTCTTAAAACTTGAAAAAACTCATGATCTTCAAGTCTAATAAATTTAACTGGATGATCACTTTTTCTTATCAAAACCCTATCTTCTGGCCATACATAGCAACCTGCATTACCATCTACTACCATAATTAGTCTTTCTGGAGTTGCTGGAAATACTGTTACGGGCTCTGAATCATTAAAGACAAGAGCTCTTGAAGCTAATGAATGTGGAGCTATTGGAGTCAATTGAACTACTGGGCAATCTGGAGTAATTACAGGTCCTCCTGCACTTAATGAGTAAGCTGTTGATCCAGTTGGCGTAGATAAAATGACTCCATCCGCTGATATGTCCACGGGAGCATGCTTACCTATAGAAATTTCAAAATGGCACATACTTGTTAAAGGCTCTCTATGCAAAGCCATTTCATTGAGACAGAGAGATTCCCATCTTCTTTGATCATTTCTCATAACGCTTATTATTAAACTTTTTCTTTCTTCAATTTCCCAATTACCTTGTATTAATTTTTCTATCGCTTCTTCAAGATTGGTTAAATAGGCTTCTGCTAAAAAACCTAAATGACCAGTATTAATTGTAAGTATAGGTATTCGTGCTGGAGCAGTTTGCCTTGCGGCAGATAAAACAGTACCATCACCACCAAGAACTATTGCAAATTCTATTGAGGAGTTAAAAACTTCTGGAACGCAATTTTTATAACCTAGTGGTCTAACATGTTGATCAGGATTTGCAAATCCTACAATACCCCCCGCACTACTGACACGAACAACTTCGTAATTGGAATCTTCCAATTTTTGTTGAACAGAGATAGCGGTCTTAACAGCTAATTCTTTTCCATCATTGACGATTAGGCCTGCTTTTCGCACCAATCGATATAAATACTACAATCTATCTTAAACCAAATAGTTTAACAAATGCTATTTATAGGTTTAAAAAAGTAACTAAAACTGCTCTAAGAACCTTAAATCATTCATATAAAATTTCCTGATATCATCAATTTGATGACGGACCATACAAAATCTTTCCACACCAAGGCCTGCAGCAAATCCCGTCCATCTCTCTGAATCTATTCCTAATTTTTCCAAGACCATTGGATCTACCATTCCGCAACCCATTACTTCCAACCATTTCCCTTTCCATTGCACATCAACTTCCGCAGAAGGCTCTGTAAAAGGGAAATAACTAGCTCTAAATCTTACAGGTAAATCACCAAAGAAAGTTTTTAAAAAAGTTAAAACAGTTCCTCTTAAGTGACTAAAGTTAATATCTTCATCAATACATAAAACTTCAACTTGATTAAAAACTGGAGAATGAGTTGCATCAACAGCGTCTCTTCTGAAAACTCTTCCAGGTGAGATTATCCTTGTTGGAGGAGGATTACTTTCTAAATATCGGATTTGAACAGGAGATGTATGAGTTCTCAATAACAAATTGTTATTTAAATAAAAAGTATCCTGCATATCTCTCGCGGGATGATCCTTAGGAATGTTAAGTGATTCAAAATTATAAAAGTCACTTTCTATCTCAGGCCCATTTTCTACTGAATATCCTAATCCGCAAAAAATATTAATAATTTCATCTTGAGTTGAAATCAAAGGGTGCTTGTTACCTTTAGGTGTTCCAATTGAAGGGATTGTTACATCTAACTTTTCTTTCTCAATTTGGAGTTTTAAATTCTCATTACTTATATGTTCTTTTCTTGAACTTATTACTTCTAATAATTCAGTTTTCAAAATATTAGCTTTTTGACCAATAATAGGCCTTTGCTCATTATCAAGCTTGGCCATATTTTTTAATATTTTGGATAACTTTCCTTTTTTACCCAAAAGTGAAACCCTATAACTTTCCAGATCATTTGCATTATTAATTCCTTTAATAATTTCGCTGGCAGAAGCTGAAAGATTACTTAATTCAATTTCAATTTGATCTAGCAATTGATTTTCACTCACTGATATAGTAGGTATAAGTATTGATTTATCTTACTGAATTACAGTGCATATTAAAAATTTATTCTCTAAATGGAATCATTAAATATATTAATTAGTAATGATGATGGTATTTTTGCTGATGGTATAAGATCCCTTGCAAAAAAGGCATTAGAGAGAGGTCATAATGTTACTGTTGTATGTCCAGATCAAGAAAGATCTGCCACAGGTCATGGATTAACATTACAATCTCCAATCAGAATTGAGAGTGCAGACGCATTGTTTGAAAAAGGCATTAAAGCATGGGGCTGCTCTGGGACTCCAGCAGATTGCGTTAAATTAGCTCTTTCAGAATTAATTGATAAAAAACCTGATTTGGTTTTATCAGGCATAAACCAAGGTCCAAATTTAGGCACTGATATATTTTGTTCTGGTACTGTTGCAGCAGCAATGGAAGGTACTCTTGAAAACATACCATCAATGGCTATAAGTTTAGCCAGCTTCAAGTGGAGAAATTTTGAATTCGCTAGTGAAATATCATTAAAGATTGCAGAACAAGCTTTACAAGGTAAGTGGCCTAAATCACTTCTTCTTAATTTGAATATTCCTCCATGTATAGAAAGTGATATGGAGGGAGGTTCCTGGACACGTTTATCAATTAGAAAATATAAAAATCAATTTTCAAGAAGAGAGGATCCTCGAGGGGACACTTACTACTGGTTAGCAGGTGAGGCTGTTATAGATTTAGATTCAAAAGGCTATGGGCCAAAGAATTGGCCAAGTGATGTTTCTCAAATACAAAAAAATAAATTATCACTTACTCCTTTAGAACCTGATTTGTTTTGGAGAGACAATTTGAATGTGATTCCTAACATTCAACTTTTATAAATCCTTCTCAACAAATAAAGTGAAAAACAAAGTCCAACAAAATGAGCTGCAATTACCTGTGTGTTACTAAGTACAGATAATATTTCCAAACCAGTAATCGCTACATCAGAGCTAGTAGCAATTGCTATACCTTGAGTTTGAGTAGATGCTTGAATAAAAAGTGCACCCATTAAAGCTTGGTATCCAATAATACCAAATAAGATTCCTAACAAATCATTCACTAGTCCTCTTTTTATTAATTTACTTGTCTGGCCTCTTGAGGGTCTAGCATTACTCGAAATAGCTCTACCAGTTCTAACAATTAGCCATCCTTGCCATAGACTAAAAAAGAGTAAAATTAATGATACTGTTGTTAATGACAAACCTGGGGCTAAACTAAGTTGTCCTTCGCTATCATTACTAACAACGTTTGAAAAAATCAAAACTGCTGTTACAACAACACCTAAAATAGATTGAATCCAAAAACGTATCCAACCAATGCGTCGCATTCCAAATGAAAGCAACTGAAAATCTATCTGGTCAGCCATTCATTTGATAAAGTAATTTCTTTATTCAAATGTGCCATCAAAATCACAAAATTGCACGTTTATTGTGATCACTTTAACAACACCATCTGAAGTTAAAACTCCTACATCTATAGCTATAGGTAGTTTTGATGGCCTTCATGAAGGTCATAGAAGTTTAATTAGGAACGTAGTTAAGTTTAATAATCATATTCCTACAATTGCGAGTTTCTGGCCACATCCTAGAGAGGTATTATATAAAGAAACGCGCTTAAGACTTGATTTACCTGAAGAGAAATTACCATTGCTAGAAAGTCTGGGGATTGAACAATTAGTTCTCATTCCTTTTGATATAAATTTATCTAAATTAAAAGCAGACGAGTTTGTAAAACAAGTAATTATTGATCAATTACAAGCTAAAAGCATATCAGTAGGAGAAAACTTTCGTTTTGGATATAAAAGACAGGGTGATATAAATACTATTCAAAAATCCATAGAAAAATTTGATGTGAAATTAAATATTGTTCCGCTGCTTAAAGATAATTTGGGAAGAATAAGTAGTAGTCGTGTTAGAGAATTATTGCTTAATCATGATTTAGATTATGCTCAGAAGTTACTTCAAAGGCCTTATACTTTTTCTGGTAAAGTCGTTAAAGGTAAAGGTATAGGGAAACAGATTGGTTGTCCAACAGCAAATCTAGAAATTGATGGAAGAAAATTTTTGCCTGGTCAAGGAGTTTATGCAGCTTGGACAACCACTGAAAACTCACTTTATAAATTTCCATCTGTTATGAATCTTGGACCTCAGCCAACCATAGATCCATTGTCTCCATCAGCCGTGGAAATTCATCTTATTGATCAAAATATAAATCTTTATAATTTAAAGCTTTCAATACAGCCAGTAAAGAAAATTAGATCTCAAATAAAATTTTCAAATATCAAAGATTTATCGCAACAGATTGAAAATGATAAGAAAACCGCAAGAAATATTTGTAAAGAATATAAATTAAAATTTCTCTAACATGAAAAAGATTAATTTGAAGGATTTAGAAGATCTTAGGATAGCTCAAATAATTGATGCAAATCTAGATAGAAGTAGAGAGGGATTAAGAGTTTTAGAAGACTGGGCTAGATTTGCCCTTGGAAGAGATGACTTTGTAAAGTCTCTAAAAAATTTCAGACAAACTTTAGGAAAGCATCATTTGGAAATCTACAAAGAGTCAAGAAATTATATAGAAGATAAATGTATTGGATTAAGCCATCCAGAGCAATTTAAAAGAGATAAAACTAATTTGATTATTAGTTCTAATGCGGCAAGAGTACAAGAGGCTTTAAGAGTAATTGAAGAATTCTCAAGAAATCATAATCTTGATCTTTCTAATGCAGCTGCAAAGATAAGGTATGAGATATATAAACTTGAAATTAAATTATTAAATGCACAGTCAAATAATTTAAATACAAAAATTCTTAATAGTAATAATTTATATTTTATTACTCTTGAGACAGATAATTTAATAAAGAAAATTGTTGAGATCCTAGATGGTGGAGTAAAAATTATTCAACACAGATTCAAGAAAGGTAATGATAGAGAGAATCTTGATGAAGCCTTAAAAATAAAAGAGTTATGCAAAAAATATGATGCACTATTTATAGTCAATGACAGAATAGATATTGCAAGCGCAAGTAATGCTGATGGCGTGCATTTAGGGCAAAATGATTTAAACGTAAGATATGCCAGGAAAATATTAGGCAATTCAAAAATAATTGGAGTTTCTGCTAATAATGAAATTGATATTAAAGCAGCGATAGAAGCCGGTTGTGATTATTTAGGAATAGGACCATTATTTAAAACTTCAATTAAAGATGAAAAAACTCCACTAGGCCTTGAAAACATAAAAAAACTTACAAAAGATATATTAATCCCTTGGTTTGCGATAGGGGGCATAAATTACGAACATATATCAACACTTCGAAAAAATAATATTAGTAAAGTTGCTATTATATCTGGATTAATAAATGATGAAAATCCAACAGAAAAAGCTAAAATGATAATAAAATCATTATCTGATGAAAATTAAAGTAAATGGTAAAGAAACTCAAATAACCACTCAAAATAAAAATATTTCCTTAAGCGAAACTTTGAATTTTTTAGGTTATAAAAAAAATACTATTGTTGTTGAATTGAATAATTTAATTATTAATTCAGATAAATGGAATAAAAAAATTATTTTAGATGGAGATAAACTCGAAATTGTTTCAATAGTTGGAGGAGGATAATTTATTTTTTTATTAAATAAAATAGTTAAATTAGGAAATATTCAAGAGGAATTATTGATTTTTGGTTAAAATCTAAAATTCTTCATATTTTTTTAATATAATACATGAAACAATTAGACAATTTTTAAATTTTTCATTTTATATTCTTAATACTCTTTGTACAGAATATGAAAGAAAATTTAAAACAAAACCCAAGATCTTTAAAGTGGGAACAAAATGGTCAATTAGCACCTAAAGATTTATCAGACTTAATTGATAGATTAAAAAACGTAGAGAATGAATGTAATTCATCAGAATTATCTAGGCTAAGTACTAATTCTGACAATCTTGATTAAATATGTTACTAATGACTTGCTTGTAATTAAATTATCTGTTTGAAATTAAATAATACTTTTGTTAAATCAATGCAAAAAAAATACCCTGAATGGGTAAATAATGAAGTCATTATCAAAGCTTTAAAAATGCGTGATGAAGGTATATTATCTGAAAGGTTAAATAATTGGATTGAAAATCTTCTTGAGATTAATCATAAAAAATAATATTTCATTTATCAAAAGTTTTTATTATTCTAAGTGCTGCCATCGCTGCTCCGAATCCATTATCAATATTCATAACAGTAATTCCAGGAGAACAGCTTGACAACATACTGTTCAATGCAGCAAAACCATTTTTACTAACCCCATATCCCACTGATACAGGGACTGCAATAATGGGTTTAGCCAAAAGTCCGCCAATAACAGTAGCCAGAGCTCCTTCCATTCCAGCACATACAATTATTACGTCATTGTCATTAATTAAATCCAACTTATTCAAGAGCCTATGAATTCCTGCAACTCCAACATCAATAAATGTTTGGCATTTAACTCCATAAACTTCTAATGCAATTTTCGCCTCAAGAGAAACCGCTAAATCACTTGAGCCACCAGCAACAATTGCAACACGTTTATTAGTTAACAATTTATTTATATTTTTGCCAATAGTTAAACATCTGGCATCACTGAAAAACATCGCACTTTCATAAATTTCTAGAAGAGAGTTTGCCTTTTCTTCATCAATTCTTGTAATGAATACAAATTGATCTTTATTCAAGACTTCTCTACAGACATTTCTGAGTTGTTTTATTGTCTTATGCTCTCCCCAGATTGCTTCTATCAATCCAATGCGATTTAATCTTTCAAAATCAAATTCAATATCTAAATTCATCCTTCTTTATGTAATTCACCTTCATAAATAAACTTAAAAGGATTCGAATCTATTTTTAGAGATTTTTTTACATTCTCTTCGAAATTAATTTGAATTTTATTTACTTCTGCAGACGAAATATTCTTCCAAAGATATTTGTTTTTCCAAGTTACAAGTAATAAAGCCTCTTCTTTTTTGTCATTATAAAAAATCTGTCTCCCAAGAAATCCTTCTTGCTTATTTAGCCAAGGTTCCCAAATCTCCTTTTCAGCCTGAATCCATGTATCTTTATATTTATAAGGAACATTAAGTCTCAATTCCTCTAAAATAATTCCATTATTATCATTCATAGCTTGAGCATATTGATTTTGAGCAGTAAATTGAATAAATAAAGTAAGTATTAAAATAATAAAAAAATTTTTTACCAATTTTTTTAAAAGGGAGAATATCTTCATTATTCTTTTTCTAAAAGCACTACAGCATGACAACATATCCCTTCCTCTCTTCCTTCAGGTCCCAAAGTCTCATTTGTGGTTGCCTTTATACCAATTAAATCTTTATCTATTTCTATAACATTTGAAAGATTTTCTTTCATTGAACTTATATGTGGTTGAAATTTAGGTCTCTCAGCAACAATAACACTATCAATATTATTTATTGACCACCCTTTACTTTTAATTAATTTAACTACATTTGCTAATAAAACTAAACTATCAGCATTCTTCCATTCTGCTTCAGAAGGAGGAAAATATTTTCCTATATCACCTAAAGATAGTGCACCTAATAGACCATCCATAATTGCATGGCTTAGAACATCTGCGTCACTATGGCCATCAAGTCCCAAATTATTTGGATGCTCTAATTTGACCCCCCCAATAATAAGATCTCTTCCTTCCTTTAATCGGTGTATATCATAACCATTGCCTATTCTAAATCTCATAAAGTTCTTTTGTTCTTTATTTATTCTCTTACTTAATGATAAATTTTTGAAGTCTTTATAAGAAATTAAATCTTCTCTTCTCTCAAAAGTTCTTTTTAACATTTGATCATATCGCCAAGATTTAATTTCTTCATGATTACCACTCAATAAAATTTTTGGCACTTCCATACCTCTAAAACTTTTGGGACGTGTATATTGAGGATATTCAAGTAGATTACTATTATGGCTTTCATCTACCAAGGAATCTTGATCCCCTAATGCACCTGGCAGAACTCTTGTTAAACCATTTATAATGGCAATTGCAGGAATCTCGCCACCTGTCAAAATAAAATCTCCAATTGAAATTTCTTCATGAGCTAAATATCTTATTCTTTCATCAAACCCCTCATATTGGCCGCAAATAATAACTAATTGATCAAAAGAAGCCCACCTTTTAAAGTCTCTTTGTTTTAAAACTTTCCCTTGAGGAGTCATTAATAGAGTCAAGGAATTATTAGTTTTTTCTATAGAGTCATAAGTCTTATAAATTGGCCCAGGTTTTAAAACCATTCCTGGGCCTCCACCATAAGATAAATCATCAACTTGTTTATAAGACCCCTCCCCAAAATCTCTCAAATTATATAAATTAACTTTAATTAAATTATTATTAATTGCTCTTGAAATGATCCCCATATTTTTAAGGGAATCAAACGCCTTAGGGAATAAACTTATGACTTCAAATTTAATTATACTCATCTAAAAATCATCAGAATATCCAAATTCAATTAGTCTGGATTCTTTTTTTCTCCAATTTGGTATTACTTTCACAAATAATTCAAGATAAATTGGTCCATCAATCACTTCTTTCATATTAATCCTTGAAAACTTTCCAATATCTTTCAACATGGAACCATTTTTTCCAATAAGAATTCCTTTTTGACTTTTTCGTTCAACAATAATTGTGGCAAATATAGCTGTAATATTTTTAATATGTTTATTAATCTTTTCAATTTTCTCAATTTTTACAGCCACGCTGTGTGGAATCTCTTCTCGTGTATGCAATAAAACTTGCTCCCTAACTAGTTCTGCTAACATAATATCCAATGATTGGTCAAAAAAGGTTTCTTGAGGATAAAGCAAAGGCCCAACTGGAAGATGTTTTTTTATCTTATTTATCAGTTGTTCACATCCCTCTCCAGTGCGCGAGCTTACAATTTCAAAACTTGTAAATTGTCTCATTAAAATTTGTCTATATTCAAGAAGCCTTTGCTTCTTGATTTCTTCTTTTAATAAATCCCACTTATTTAAAACAACAATAAATTCTAATTTATTGCTTATAAGAAAATCTTTTATATATATATCTCCCTTCCCAGGGGGGTGATTAGAGTCAAAAACCAATAGAATCAGATCTACTCCATTAACAGCTGATTTCGCATTCTTAACAAGCTTTTCTCCCAACAGATGATGAGGTTTATGAATTCCAGGAGTATCTAAAAATATTATCTGACTATTCTGAGTTGTAAGAATACCTTTGAATTTATTACGAGTTGTTTGTGCGGTAGGGGAGGTAATTGCTATTTTTTTTCCTACAAGTTTATTTATTAAAGTTGACTTCCCTACATTTGGTCTTCCAAGCAAAGTAACAAAACCAGATCTATAATTATTCAAAATTACTTTTTAAGTGCATAATAAAATTCTGATTCAAAATGACAAAAAAAACCATAGGTGATCTAGAACCATCTTTTATTCAAAGCATTAATATTACAAAAAGTTGGTGCAAAGAGTGGGAAGAAGGTCTTTTAAGTGATGAGGTTTTTTCAGATAGAGTTATTGAACTTATAAAAACTAAAATAGGTTTAAGAGGTTTTTTTGCTTACACTTTAAGTGATTTTAATTGCACATTATTAGATAAATTACCTTATTCATTTGTTTTCAAATTAAGAGAAAAAGGAGAAAGTGTTGTAGAAATAACTATAAAAAACCTTATCATGAGCTCAGCTCAAGTTATTAATCATCAAAGAGATAAAAATAACGATTACGCAGAAGCGTCAAAAAATATATCTTTTAGATGTATTAATTTATTGAGAGATTTGGATACAAAACTAGTTTCCAGTCATATGAATAAGTTTATAGAAAATTTAGATAACATGGGGAATAGCCTTAATGAGAAAATTTTATATGATGATGAACAAAAAGAATATATTAAAGAGCAAATTAAAAAAATTGCATATTAAAAAAGAGCGTTTTAAACGCTCTTTAAGTTATTCGATATAAATTTTATTGATTAATCTCTCCTACCTCCACCTTGAAGGGCAATCATTAATCTTAATATGAACACAAATAAATTGATATAAGTCAAATACATTCCTAATGCACCTGCAAGATACTGTTCATCAGAATATCTTCTTGGCATAGTATAGAAATCAACAAAGGACATTCCTACAAACAAAACTGTCCCAAAACCAGCTATCAATAATTCAAATCCTGAACCACCAAATAATCCGGGAGCGAAAAATCCTCCTATTAATTGAACAAACATTGCAATTAATAATCCAATTAATCCAAGACCAACAACACTACTCAAAGCTTGACCTACACTGTCACTCATTCTTTGTCCAGTATATGAGGCAATTACAAAAGTTATTCCTGTAGCTAAAGCTGCGGTTCCAACTGAGCCGATACCGATAGTACCAATAGCTAACGCAACAATACCACTTAGAGTGAAACCAGTTAGCAAACTAAAAGCTGTGAGAAGAGGAAGAGCTTTAGCATTATTGGCATTATTTGCAGCACTTGTTGCTATAAAAAATAAAACCAATTCAGCTATAAGAGCTATAAATGATAATGGTTGAAATAATGAGGGATTAGTTGCTATTAGCGATATGCCAGCTAAAACCCCAATAGAGGTCAAAACCATACCGCCTCCAACATAGGGTAAGGCTTTGCTTACTACATTAGGGCCAACAATAGAGCTTGTTTGTGCATCACGAATAGCTTGTTGAAAATTACTACTTGCAGGCATTTTTAAAAGTTAATTAAACTAATTCTAATCTAAATTTTATATTTTTTTGTGCGGATGACCCAATTTAATTATTTACTCATAAGCAGAAATAATTTTTTGTACAAGTGGATGGCGAACTACATCTTGAATATTTAAATAACATATTTTAATTCCATCAATGTTTGAGAAGATTTTTAAAGCATTAATCAAACCACTTTCTTCTTCATTTTTCAAATCTATTTGAGAAATATCTCCATTGACTATCATTTTTGATCTTTCGCCTAATCTTGTTAAAAACATTTTCATTTGAGAACTAGTAGTATTTTGCGCTTCATCAAGAATTACTATTGCGTTTTCTAAGGTTCTTCCTCGCATGTAGGCAAGAGGAGCTACCTCTATAATACCTTTATCAATAAGTGAATTAGTTTTTTCAATTCCAAAAATACTATGTAAAGAGTCGTATAAAGGCTTTAGATAAGGATCAACTTTTTGAAGCAAATCTCCTGGCAGAAATCCTAAATTTTCGCCTGCTTCAACCGCAGGTCTAGTTAGTATTATTTTTCCAATTTTCTTTTCATTTAAAAATCTTGCCGCCAATACTGTTGCTAAAAAAGTTTTACCCGTTCCTGCTGGCCCAATCGCAAAAACTAAATCAAAATTTTCCATAGCATCAACATAGGCTTTTTGCCTTATTGTTCTTGGCCTTAAATATTTTCCTCCCTTTAATCGAGCAAGGACCTTTTTACCAAGTTCAGCATGAGACGCCGCTTGCCCCATATTTAATGAGCTTAACGCAGCTTTCAAATCAACTTCAGGAACTTCTATACCTTGCTCCCATATAGGCCTTGTTAATTCAACTAATGCTGATGCTTTCTCAAGCTTAGAGATGACTCCACTCATCTCTAACTGTAAACCTCTTATTGTAAAACAAACTCCTGTTAAAGATTCAAATTTTTTGAGGGAAGAGTTACCTGGGCCTGAAAGTGCCGTTGCTGCATCTACACTAGGTAAATCAATAGTGAAGCGACCTTTATCGGATACCTCTATCATATATTAGTAAAATATCTAATTTGAATAAGCAAATTTATTAATCTTCTTTTTTAGCTTCTGAGTTATCAACATCTTTTTTTGCGAGATTTTCTTTTTCAGCCAGCTTAGCTTTTCCTATTAGGATAGAAGGTCTATCTTTTTTATCAATTAATCCACCTTTTTCTAGTAGAGTTCTTACAACATTTGTAGGCTGGGCCCCTTGATTCAATCTGGCTCTAAGTGCTTCAGTATCAAGTCTAGTTTCTTTGGTTCTAGGATTGTAAAAGCCAAGTTCTTGCAAGGGTCTACCGTCTCTTCTAGAGGTACTGTTACATGCGACAATTCTGAAACTAGCCTCTTTTTTCTTACCAAAGCGCTTAAGGCGCAATT
>CEUU01056162.1_pt1 | contig 20748 bp, 11 predicted proteins | sample 531321 | NCBI WGS metagenome assembly CEUU01 (sample SAMEA2622658, study PRJEB7988) | marine metagenome | isolation source: saline water (ENVO:00002010), including
GACAAGGGCTTGGTCAAGATCATGGTAGACCAGAGAAGGAAGGGGGATCGTGACATGATCTGGCATTCTCTGGGTTCCTTCGTGTTCCGCAAGGGGGAGCCTTACACCGTTGCCGTCCACAACGAAGGGACGGAGGGATACGTCATCGCGGATGCCGTGCAAGTGATTCCGCTTGATCGCTGACCCTGTTTTTTTTTGCTTTTTCTGCAACTTTTGGCGTCCTTGCTAGTTTACTTCGCATGATCGATAATGAAAGGCGTATGCGTATGGACTGGAAATAGTCTGGATCTGCTCGCAATGAAGGAGGCAGAATCCAAGGACCCCGTTCACCCTGAGAGGGAAACCAGACTGATGGCGAGAATCGCCCTGGACGACCAAGATGCCATGGAAGAATTGATCGGGCTGTGGAAACTGCCGATCTTCCGTTTTTTTCTCCGTTCCCTGAACCAGCGCGAGGATGCCGAGGACCTTACGCAACGTGTGTTTATCCGAGTCTACCGCTCATCTCCCCGCTATGTGGCCCAAGCCAAGTTTTCCACTTGGCTTTTCACCATTGCCCGTAACCTTTTGATCGATGAGATCAAGAAAAGGAAGCGTCGGCCGCAGGAGGTTTTCGACGAACGTATTGAGAACGCCGAGGGACGAGAGGACGGACAAGTCGAGGAGTACCGTGAAATCCTCCTGAACCAACTGGATGCCATCCCGGAGAACCAAAGAACGGCTCTTCTGCTTCGAGTGCAACGCGAGCTTAGTTACCGTGAAATCGCAGAGGTCATGAATGCCACCGAATCGAACGTCAAGACCTGGATCCATCGGGCTCGTCTTGAATTGAGAAAATCACTTTCCAACCTGAGGCAAAAGTCATGAATAAGAACACTGAAGAAATCGAGGAACGGATTGATCGCTTTCTGCAGGCCGAGGAGAACGAGTCCTTCCCTGCTTTCCAGGATGCGGCCCTAGCCAAGGATATCATTCGGAATCACCAAGACGGTTTTCCCCGCGTCGCCGGCAAAATGCTGCCGTACGTGACGCTCGGCCTGGCCGCTTGCCTTGCCTTTGCCTTTCTCCCCGATTTCGGTGCGGGAGACGCCGCCGAAGAATTCCAGATGCAAGACTCGATCGCCGAGTCTTTGCTGGACTCCGACAAGGAACTGCTCGAGGATCTCATGGCTCTTCCCGTGGATGTGGGTACCATGGAGGTCCTTCCCGATTCTTCCACCCTCGACCTACTGGCCCTGCTCGATAGTCCGCTCGAATAACCCAATTCATGATGATACCCAAGTCGTTTTTCCCGCAGGTGTGCCTGCTTGCTCTTGTTTCCTGTTGCCTTCCGTCCTTCTCAGCTCCCAAAGAGGTTCCGCCTAATCCACCCCGCGAGGCCCTCAAGGCAGGCCGTCCCGACCATAATCGAAGCATGCTCGACTTCCATCGCAAGAAAAGGCCCCTAGGGGACGAGCAAATAGAATTGCTTCACTCGCTTCTGGACGCTCCGCCCGAGCGCCTGCGCGTGATCCGGCAAACCGTCGAGCGGATCGAATCAATGTCCCCGGAACAGCGCAGGGGGATGAAGGCGAGGCTTAAGCGATTCAGGGATAAATCCCCTCACGACAGATCTAAGGTGATGAGTGACTTCAAGGCTAGGCAGGATTTTCTCAACAGGCACTGGCGTACGCTCGATCCGCCTTCCCGAACCAGGGAGATGAACCTTTTCCGGAAGATGGATATGGGCGAAAGAGCCAAGTACCTGGAAAGGATCAGGGCAATTCAAAAGGGAAGCGAAGCCAAACCGTCAAACAAGTCGGAGAATCCTTGATCCGTCTCCGACTTGCGGATTTAATTTCCCCGTTTCGAAATTTTCCCTTGCTCGGGCTTGGTTTTGGCTAGAGTAATAAAGGTTCAACAAATTTTACCATGACGAGATTAAACCGCACTACCTTCCATTATTCACGCCGGGCGTTCCTGGGGGCTTCCGCCTCCACCGCCTTCTCCTTCGCCTTTCTCCCATCGAGAGTCTTCGGGGCCAATGAGCGTCTTCAGGTTGCGGGTATCGGCGTGGGCGGGAAGGGTAAGGGAGACTTCGATGCCCTGGCGATGCATGGGGACGTCGTGGCGGCTTGCGACATTGACTCGCGCCGCTTGGATGTTTCCGTTCGCAAGCATCCTGATGCCGTCAAGTTCAGCGATTTTCGCGAGCTCATAAGCCAGCTTGGGGACAAGATCGACGTCCTTAACGTAAGCACCGCGGATCACACCCATGCCCCGGCCGCCATGCTGGCCATGAGAAAGGGGATCCACGTCTACGTCCAGAAACCCATGACGCATACCGTATGGGAGGCAAGACAGATGGCCCTCTTGGCCCGCAAGAACAAGGTTTGCACCCAGATGGGCAACCAGGGGACGGCATCGGATGGTCTGAGGGAAGGAGCCGAATACGTCCGTGCCGGAGGCTTGGGCGAAGTGAAGGAAATTCACGCTTGGACGAACCGCCCCGTCTGGCCTCAGGCTCCGGGAATTGTCGCAAAGCCAGAGGAGAAAATGGAGGCTCCCGGCCACATCGACTGGAATTCTTTCATCGGACCGGCTCCCATGCGACCTTATCATTCCGCCTACACCCCCTTTAAGTGGAGAGGATGGTGGGATTTTGGCACGGGCGCTCTAGGGGATATGGCTTGTCATACCACCAACCTGGCCTTCATGGCATGCGAGCTGACTCAACCTACCTCCGTGGAGTCAGTCAATACCGGCCCGATCAACGACGAGACCTTTCCCTCTTGGGCCAGCATCAACCTGCAGTTTCCCAAGACCGACAAGAGAGGGGCGATCAAGTTTCACTGGTACGAAGGGAAGGTCGGCAACAATGGGAAGGACAATAAGGGGGTCAAGAATCTCCCCCCATTGGACCTGTTCCATGGCCAGTCCCCCAAGAACAGCGGCTTGCTTCTCGTCGGAACGAACGGGACGATGTATTCCCCCAACGACTACGGGGCCGACTGGATGGTTCACAAGGACGGTAAGTGGCTTAAGAGGAATCAGGTCGAATTGCCCGAGCGCTCGATCCCGAGAAACGGTCGAGGAGACAACGGTATGAAGGAAGAGCTCGTCAAGGCCATCCGGGAGGGCAAGCCTGAGATAGCGGTTTCCAATTTCGATTATGCCGGCAACATGACCGAGGCTATTCTGCTCGGAAACGTCGCCATGCGGGCCGGGGGCAAGTTCAAGTGGGATGCCAAGAAAATGAAGACCGGTCGCAAGGATACCGACAAACTGATCAGCAAGGTCTACCGTTCCGGCTGGGACGTCGACCCTGCCTAAAGGGCGCGCCGCAAAGCTTTTGAATTTAGCCTTGGGGTGGTATCAACCCTGGGGCTTTTTTCTTCCCTTGAGATCCCGTGCCTTCTTTGGCGTTGATCAATTGGGGGCTTTGGGTATCTTGGGCAACTTTTTGATGAAATTCCCCTACTTTTGCGTCAACGCCTTTTGCAAGGGAGCGTTTTCCGGAAACCCGGCCGCCGTGTGCATCCTCGAAGAGTGGTTGTCGACGAACGAACTGCAGAACATAGCCGCCCAGGTTTTCTTCCCAGAGACAGCCTTCCTTTTTCCCGGCAAGAACGGTGTCTGGGCAATCCGTTGGTTTACCCCCAAGGCGGAGGTCGACCTGTGTGGTCATGCGACCTTGGCAGCGGCCCACGTCCTCTACCAAGAGGGATTGGTGACAAAGGGGAACGAGATCGTTTTTTCCAGCAATGGAGGGAACCTGCGGGCAACGATGGAAAAGAACGGAAGGTTGTCTTTGGGTTTTCCGAGGATGCAGGCAAGGAAATCTTCCGTTTCCCCGATTCTCGTGGAAGGACTTGGGGCTTATCCCGACGAGGTCTTGATTGGGGAAAATTACCTTTGCGTATTCGGAGAAGAGGAGGTGATTCATGCCCTGGATCCCGATTTTCGGGTTCTGTCCGGTTTAAGCTCCAGCCTCGGGGTGATCGTGACTGCACGGTCCTCGAGTGTCGGATATCATTTCGTTTCCCGTTACTTTGCTCCCAGACTGGGCATCGATGAGGACCATGCAACGGGCTCGGCTCATTGTCTTTTGGCCCCCTACTGGAGCGATAAGCTTGGTAAGGATAAGCTGGTTGGCCTTCAAGCCTCACCGCGTGGAGCGGAAATCCGCTGCGAATTGGTCAAGGAAGAGGTCGTTCTGTCGGGCTTGGCGGAAACCTTCGTTCGAGGCAAGCTCACCGCGTAGGCTTCTTCGAGACCTTCGCCCCCACTTTGCAGGCGGGTGAGGATTATTGGAATGCAAGTTCTCCCCGCTGTTAAAATTTCCTTTATGGACGCATCTTTCCCTTGCATATGAATTTGGCATTGAACACAATGGATCAATGTGTTGACGCAGACCCGTCGTCTTTCATTTTTGCACGAAATTTTTCATGAATCTTATTGATCGAGCCGCTTGCAGGATATTTTTTTTGCTCGCATCCTCAGCTTTGGTGGTATCCCTTTTGGGAAAAGACGAGACCCAAGCGCTCAAGCCGGTCAGTTTCTTCGGGGAGATCCGCCCGCTTTTCCAAGCCAATTGCAATGGCTGCCACCAACCTGCGAAGAGCAAGGGTGACTACGTCATGACGGATTTCGCCTCCCTGCTCAAGGGCGGGGATTCCGGCGAACCCGCGGTAGTTCCAGGAAAACCGGCTGAGAGCAGTTTAGTGGCCTTGGTGACCCCGGACGAGAAGGGGGAATACGAAATGCCCAAGGGTAAAAATGCAAAGCCCCTGCACGAAACCGAGATCAATCTTTTGCGTCGTTGGATAGAGGAAGGAGCCAAGGACGATTCCCCTTCCAATTCCGGCTCGCTCTACAGCATGGCGAACCCGCCCAAGTACGTCATGCCCCCGGTCGTTACTTCGATGGACTTTTCACCCGACGGCAAACTGCTTGCCTTAACCGGTTTTCAGGAGGTCTTGGTCCATAAGTCGGATGGTTCCGGACTGGCTGCACGCCTGGTGGGTCTTTCCGAGAGGGTCGAGTCGGTGGCTTTTTCACCGGATGGAAAGAGGATAGGGGTGACCGGTGGACAACCCGGACGCATGGGAGAGGTTCAGATCTGGAACCTCGAGAAGAAGGCCCTCGAGGTCTCGAAATCCGTCACTTACGACACCCTCTATGGCGGATCATGGTCTCCCGATGGTACGCAATTTGCCTTTGGGGCGGCTGATACCTCGGTTCGGGTGATTGATTCCACGACCGGAGTACAGGTCGCCTACATGGCCGGTCACGATGACTGGGTTCGCGACACGATTTTCAGCATGGATGGAAAATCCGTTTTCTCCGTCAGTCGCGACAAAACGGTCAAGCAGACCGACGTTGCGACCGAACGCTTCATAGGAAACGTGACCACCCATACCCCCTTCGTGCTCAGTGGCGGTCAGAGTTCCATAGACGTTCATCCCAAGAGAAGCGAGCTTCTGGTGGGTGGTGCGGATGGCAAGCCCAAGCTTTTCAGGCAGGCGACCAAGGCCGCTCCTGCAGGAGGAGGAAACCCCAATCAAATCCGAGAATTCGGGGCCTTGATCGGCAGAATCTTCTCAGTCTGTTTCAACCATGACGGCGCCGTCGGATTCGCTGGAAGCAGCCTTGACGGCAAAGGGGAAGTCCTGGCCTTTCAAGTTGATTCCGGAAAAGATCTCTGGAAGCGTTCCTTTGGGGAGACGGGTATTTTCTCAGTGGACTGTTCTCCGGATGGCAAGACCCTTGCGGTCTCAGGGTTCGACGGCAAGATTCGTCTTCTGTCCACCGCCTCGGGAGAAGTTTCCAAGACCTTCACGCCGGTGGACGTCAAGGATGCGGCTACAGATGAAGATAAGGCCGACGTCTTCTCGAGGATCGATCCCGAGCCGGAGCTCTTCTCCGAGGAATCCTTGGCCAAGGGTCTGGTCGTCCAGTCCCTGCGCTCGTCTCCACCGTCGATTGTCCTTGGGCGCTCCATCGACTATGCTCAGATGATCGTCACCGCCAAACTGGAAGGAGGTTCCGAAGCCGATGTGACCAGAATGGTCGAATGGACCGTGCAGGGAGAGGTCGGATCGGTTTCCCCAAGAGGCCTGTTCGTGCCTTCTGCAAACGGCAAGGGCAAACTGACGGCGCGTTTTGCGGGTCTCAGGCTTGAGGTTCCCGTTGAAATCTCCGGTATCGGATCGGGCTACGTTCCTGATTTCGTCCGCGACGTCAACCCGGTCGTTACCAAGCTCGGTTGCAACGCCGGCACCTGCCACGGATCGAAGGACGGCAGGGAGGGGTTCAAGCTCTCTCTCAGAGGGTACGACGCCATTTTCGACATTCGGGCCTTTACCGACGACATGGCCTCGAGAAGGGCGAACGTTGCCGTCCCCGAGAAGAGCTTGATGCTTCAGAAGGCAAGCGCTTCCGTTCCCCACGAGGGAGGGCAGGTAACCAAGCCCGGGTCGAAGTATTATGAAATCATTCGCAACTGGATCGGGGCAGGCGCCAAGCTCGACCTGAAGACCGCCCGTGTCGAAAGCATCGAGCTTTTTCCCAAGAACCCAGTGGTTCAGGAAATCGGTTCCACTCAGCAGATCAGGGTGGTCGCGACCTACGCCGACGGTTCGATCCGAGACGTTTCCCGTGAGGCGGTCGTGACGAGCGGAAACGGGGAGGTTGCGGAGCATGACGACATCGGCCTCATGACCACCATCAGGAGGGGAGAGGCCCCGATACTGGCCCGCTACGAGGGTCGCTACGCGGCTACCACCTTGACGGTGATGGGGGATCGGTCTGGGTTCGCATGGAAGGAGCCGGATGCCAACAACGAGATTGATCGCTTTGCGGCGGCCAAGTGGAAGCGGATGAAAATCCTGCCTTCGGGACTTTGCACTGACCTCGAGTTTCTGCGTCGGGTTTCCCTCGACCTGACCGGCCTTCCCCCGACCCCGGAGGAGGTGACCGCTTTTCTTGAGGACAATCGTTCTTCGAGACTGAAGCGCGACGAGATCGTGGACGAACTGATTGGAAGCCCCGACTTCGTGGAGCACTGGACCAACAAGTGGGCCGACCTGCTGCAGGTGAACCGGAAATTCCTCGGGCCGCAGGGAGCCAAAATACTCAGGGACTGGATCCAGAACGAAGTTAAGGAGAATACGCCCTACGACTCCTTCGCCCGAAAAATTCTCACTGCGAGCGGCTCGAACAAGGAGAACCCGCCCGCCTCCTACTACAAGGTCCTGCGCAAGCCGGATGAAACGATGGAGAACACGACCCACCTCTTCCTCGCCACCCGGTTCAACTGTAACAAGTGCCATGACCACCCCTTCGAGAGATGGACCCAGGACCAGTACTACGAGATGGCGGCCTACTTCGCCCAGTTCAAGCTGGAGAAGGATCCGGCTTCCGGAAAGAGTCAAATAGGCAAGACCGCGGTGGAGCGGGGCAAGCCTCTCTACGAGATCGTCAAGGACGTCAAGGCGGGAGAGATCAAGCACGATCGGACCGGCGAGATTACTCCTCCGGCCTTCCCCTACGAGGCCAAGCACGAAGTGAAGGAGGGTGCATCCCGCAGGGAGAGGTTGGCCGCCTGGATGACGTCCCCGGACAACCGCTACTTTGCGAGGAGTTACGTCAATCGGCTCTGGGGATATCTTTTCGGGATAGGAATCATCGAGCCCATTGACGACATCAGGGCGGGTAATCCGGCAACCAATCCCGAACTGTTGGACTTCCTCGAAAAGGAATTCCTCAAGAGTGGGTTCAACGTTCGCCACGTCCTTCAGTTGATTTGCAAATCCCGCGCCTACCAACTCTCGGTCAAAACCAACAAATGGAACGAGGACGACCAGATAAACTTCTCTCACGCCAGCGCACGGCGACTTCCCGCCGAAACCCTTCTCGATGCGGTTTACGCAGTGACCGGATCGAAATCCAAGTTCCCCGGCGTACCTGCCGGAACACGGGCCGCTTCCCTTCCCGATTCGGGCATCAAGCTGCCGGACGGATTCTTGGGCACTTTTGGCAAGCCTCCCCGGGAATCGGCTTGCGAGTGCGAGCGGGCGGGTGGCCTTCAACTGGGACCTATAATGGCTCTGGTCAGCGGTCCGACCGTCAACGATGCGATTTCCGATCCCGCCAATGCCATTACCAAGCTGGCCAAGGAGGAAAAGGACGACCGCGAACTGGTGAACCGTCTTTTTGTGCGAATACTGAACCGTCCCGCCACGGAAAAGGAAATCAAGGCCAGCCTTTCCCTCTTTACATCCCAGATCGAGGGCGACCATGAGGAGCTTGAAAAGAAGCTCGAGGAGGCCCAGAAGGACGTCAAGGCCGAGCTGGACGCAAAGGAGCAGGCCCGGGCCGAAGCTATCGCCAAAGCCGAAGCTGAACTCAAGGCCTACCAGGAAAAAGTTGCCGGCTCGGTCAAAAAGGCGAACGACGAGCGTAATGCCCGGATTAAGAAATCGGATGAAGCCCTCAAGGCCTTCGATAAGGACTTGCCGGCCAAGGTCGCCGCCTGGGAGAAGGACCATAGGGACGGAAAGTCGATCTGGAAGGACCTCGACATGAGCGTTACCTCAAGGATTCCGGGTATCAAGTTCGAGAAGCAGGAGGATGGCTCGGTTTTCGTGGGTGGCAAGAGCGCCAAGGGTAGTTACGTCGTCAAGGCCCCTACGAGCTTGTCTAAAATTACAGGTGTGCGCGTGGAGGCCTTGACGGATTCCAGGTTGCCCAAGAAAGGACCCGGCAGGGCACCCAATGATGGAAATTTCGTCCTTAGCGAGCTTGAGGTGACGGCTGGGCCGCTTCCGGATCTGAAAACCTGGGAAACAGTGAAGGATTGGACCTTCGACGAATTGGCCGAGAACAAGGACTGGAAGGGCGAGTTTGGAGCCAAAACTGTTCCTGGAGGAGACGGATTGGCCGTTGCGGGTTCAACCGTCGGGTCAGTCATCACACAGGGAGAGTTCCACCATGCCGGGCCCTTCGTGAACCTCGGCTTCGACCAGAAGGCTGGTCCCGAGGGCCTTCCTACGTTTGACGCGAAACAAAAGTTCAAGCATGCGAACAAGGAAATTTCCTGGGCGAGAAAGCCCGAATGGAAAGACGGTCAACTTTATGCAACGGTTTTCTCGGCGGTAAATTCAGTGAACTATCTTCATAAAGTGATCACAGTTGATTCCCCGCGTGATCTTCCTGTCAGCTTGGGTAGTGATGACGGGATCAAGGTTTTTCTCAACGGCAAGCAAATCCTTGCCAACAACATCGGCAGGGGGGCCGAGCCGGATCAGGAAAAAATTACACTTAACCTGAGAAAAGGGGAGAACTTCCTCCTCCTTAAGATTCACAATGGATCCGGACTATCCGGTTTTTACTTCAAGGCTGACGCCAAGAGCAAGCTCCTCCCGGCGATTGCGACCGAACTTTCCGCACCCAAGGGTTCCTTTGCCGTGGAATTTTCGGCCAAGGCGAAGGAAAATCGTAAGGCTCGAGTATTTTGGAAGGATAAAAAGAACAATGGTTTCGACTCCAAGCGTTCTTCCCCCGAAGTGATGATCGAAAAATCGGACGGGTGGAAAACATACCGATTTGATTTCGTTTCCGCGGAAGACCTCACAGGCTTGCGTTTCCAGCCTGGAGGAGAAGTCTTTGTGAAATCGATTCGAGTCTATCGAAACGAAGTCCCTGTGAAATTGTCCTTTGAGAACGCATTGGCGACCTTCAGCCAAAATGGGTATCCGGTTGCTTCGGCGGTTGACGGGAAGCTTGCCGCTGCCGGCAATGGCTGGGCGATTGCCCCGCAAATGGGCAAAGCTCATTTCGCATCCTTCCAGACCAAGCGCGACCTTCTCTTCAAGAATGGCTCGGAGCTCACCTTTACCCTCAAGCAGGAGTTCAACGGTGGTCAGCATGCCTTGGGCCGGTTCCGCCTTGCCGTGACCGATGCTCCTCGCCCGGTAAGCTTTGGGATTTCTCCCGAAACAAGTGCCATCTTCGCCGTTGCCCTCGACAAGCGTACCCCCCAGCAAAAGAAAAAGCTGTCGGATACCTTCAAGAATACAGATCCCGACAGGATCAAGTTGAGCAAGGCTCTGGAGCAGGCCCGCAAGTCTCTTCCGGAAGATCCGAGGCTCAAGCAATTACAGGACAAGCTGAGCTTGGCTAGTACTCCGCTCCCCCTGCCTCCCCGCATAGCAAGCCTGAGAAGGGACCTCGAGCTTAGCAAGGGACAACTGCTAAAGAAGCGCATAGTCGGGGCTCAGGACCTCGCTTGGGCCATCATCAACACGCCTGCGTTTTTATTTAATCGATAAAAATCCATAAGTATATTATTTTGAGTTTCAATAATAAGGAAAGGAAAGGCTAACGTCATGATCGGTATACCAGGAGATTTAGGAAAGGACCTGTGCGACGCCCACTTGCCCATGAGCAGAAGGGACGTTCTGAAAGTGGGAGGCTCCGGCATGCTCGGGCTTACCTTGGGTTCCATGCTCGAGCTGAAAGCCAACCAGTCCACAGCCGGCGGGCCTGGATGGGGCAAGGCCAAGAGCGTGATTATGATCTACCTGCAGGGGGGCCCCAGTCACTTGGACCTCTGGGACCCGAAGCCCGATTCCCCGGATAACGTCAGGAGTATCTTCAAGCCGATCAAGACCAAAATACCGGGCGTAAACTTTACCGAGTTGATGCCCAAGCTTGCCAAGATAAACGATAAGTTCACCATGATGCGGGCGGTCAGCTACACCCCCAAGGGGCTGTTTAACCACACCGCCGCCATCTATCAGATGATGACGGGATACACCACCGACAAGGTCAGTCCCTCCGGCCAGCTCGAGCCCCCCAGTCCCAAGGATTTTCCGAATTTCGGCTCCAACCTCATCAAGTTCAAGCCTCCGACCGAGCCCATGCTGCCATTCGTCATGCTTCCGAGGCCTCTTCAGGAGAGCGGTGTGGTCGGTAAGGGCGGAGCCGCCGGTTTCCTCGGCAAGGCCTACGATCCCTACACCCTTTATCCTCCCGGCAGCGACATGGATATGGAGAAGATGGCCAAGATCCGGGTAGACGACCTGGAGATGCGCCCGGATATGTTTGGGGTCCGCCTGAACCGCCGGGCCAGATTAAGAAACGCCATCAATGAGGCCATGCCCGTGATCGACAAAGCCGTCGAGCACTACAATTTGAACGAACATTACGACCGGGCGCTCAGCCTCGTCGCCTCGGGCCGAGCCCGTGAAGCATTCAACCTGTCTGAGGAAAACGAAAAAATCCGCGACTCCTATGGTCGAAATACCTTTGGGCAAAGCTGCCTTTTGGCCCGTCGACTGGTCGAGGCCGGCACCCGGGTTGTGGAAGTTATCTGGCCCAAGGTGGCCAATTCCGACAACCATTCCTGGGACGTTCACAAGGGTTTGCCCAAGCGCATGAAGGATCAGTCCGCGCCCATGCTCGACGCGGGCCTTTCGGGTCTTCTCTCGGATCTGGACAGGCGCGGATTGCTGGACGAAACCCTAGTGGTTTGCGTAGGCGAATTCGGGCGTAGCCCACAAATGGGAGTCAGCACTTCGGGGAACAACAACAGCGCCGATGGTCGCGACCATTGGCCCTACTGCTACACTGGGGTAATTGCCGGAGCCGGGATCAAAAGGGGCTACGTGCACGGTGAGTCGGACAAGACCGGCTCGGCTCCCATAGACAAGCCTATCCATCCTCGTGAATTGTTGGCCACGATCTATCATAATTTCGGAATCAACCCCGAATCGATCGTCTACAACCACCTCAACCAACCTCGGGAATTGGTTAAGGCCCAGGCCGTGACCGAGCTTTTTGCCTAGGCGCGAAATTCGGTCTTTTTCGTGAAAGCCATCCCTCTGGCAGGGAGGATCTTCCTATCAGGGATGTTTTTCCTTCAAGGTTGTCGTTCGCGGATCGAACCGGCGGACGCGGACAGGGAAGCTCGGGAGTTGCTTGGCTTGGTGCCCGGTTTTGATTGGAAGGTGGATCCCCTTTCACGATTGGCGGATCCGTCGACTGCGGCTTTTCCCCTCCCGCCTAAGGATGATCCCGATTCGCGAAGGATCACGATCATGATCCAGGAGAAGGATGCCTATGACGATGGAAACGAATCCCGGTTGTTGGTCAGTGAGAAATGGAGAGATCAACTTCCGCTTCTTGAAAATGGAAAAGTCGGGCTGGAGATCGAGACTGCCATGAGACTGGGGCTTCTTCATTCACCGGAATTCCAAGCTCAAAAAGAGCAGCTCTATCTTTCCGCCCTCGACGTGACCTATGAGAGGTTCCGTCTCGAACCCAAGCCTTTCCTTGGTTTTTCCGGCGGGGCATCCTCCAAGGAAGGCACCCCTTCCAATACCCTTCAATCAAGGACCAGGGCAGGATTTGCAGGGATGGCCGGTCAGGGTGCCGATTGGGTTGCTTCCCTGGCAAGCAGGCTAAGCGTTGAATTGGGCGGAGGCTCAGTCGACGTGGGAGGATCCATGGCCGGTCTGACCATTACTCAGCCCCTGCTCCGTGGAGCAAGCAAAAGGTTCTACAGGGAGCGCCTTACGCTTGCGGAAAGAAGACTCTTGAACGACGCAAGGAGCATGGAGCAGTTCAGGCAGGGTTTTTACCTAAGTTTGGCCACTGGCCGAAACCCCGCTTTGGGCTTGGGCCAGAGTGAGATAGCCGCATCCTCCGCAAGAACTTCCTCGGTGTCGGGTTTTCTAGGCCTTCTTCAAGAAGCCCAGAAGATCCGCAACCAAGAAGCCAACGTCGCCAAGCTGAAGGATAGCCTTTCTCAGCTTGAAGCTGCTTTCGAGGCAGGCAGGATAGGGAATCGTCTGCAGGTGGATCAAGCCAGGCAGGCTTTGTACGGAGGCCAGAGCGCCCTCCTTGCATCCAAGGCCGCCTTTGAGGGTCGTCTCGACCAGTTCAAGATCAGCATGGGGTTACCTCCCGATCTCGAGGTTCAGGTAAATGAAGAGTATGTGGAGCAATTTCGCCTTACCGACGTCGACCTAGTTGAAATGCAGGATGCCCTTAATCTGAAGCTGCGTCTGGCAAGAGACCCGAATAAGACACCCTCTTCCGCGAGTTTACTCGCCTTGGCTTTGGAGACGCGGGCCATGAGGCCTAGGGTGGAAAGAAGTCTGGCTGGGTTTAAGTCCGATCATGGAGCCTTGAGAACCGCCTTGCCGGTACGCTTAAAGTGGTATTGGCGGTTGAGGGAAAGACCCGACCTAAGGGAGATCGGAATGGGTGCCGATGCCTTTCGGGATGAAGACCTGAACCGGGTGGTTGCCGAATTGAATGCAACTGACGAACGAATGGAAGAGCAGTTTTCGGTCTATTGGGAATCCCTGGACGATATAGTCGCCTCGGCTCAAGCCGATCCGCTGAACAGGATCCGTGGGCGCGTGTCTACCTCCTTGAACGAACTAACGGGCCTTTTCCTCGAGCTTTCTCTCGCCAAGGCATCGGCTCGTCTGGAATCGATCGTGATGAAGGAAGTACGGGTGGAAACCGAATATGCCCTTCGAATAGCTTCTAAAAAAAGGCTGGACTGGATGAATGCTCGGGCGACCTTAGTGGATGCCTGGCGTCAGGCTGACCTGGCAAGGGACGACTTGCGGACCGACTTGGACTTGGTCCTTTCGGGTGAATTGGGATCAAGCGCCCTGGGGTCGGGTAACTTCAGGCCCGCTGAAGGAGGCGCCAGCGTGGGACTCGAGTTGGATACACCGCTGTCCAAGGTTTTGGAAAGGAACCGTTACCAAGCCTCCCTGATCCTCTACCAGCAAGCGAGAAGACAATACCTGGCCTTTGAGGACGAAGTCTTGAGATCCTTGAGAAACTTCACGCGCGTGGCGAAACTGAACCAATTGAACTTTGAATTGAGCAGGGCGGCGGTCCGGGGAGCCATCGCCCAAGTGGATCTTGCCCGTCTGCGTTTGAGCGAGCCTCCCCAAGTCGGAAGGAACGGCCAGTTCGGCGCAACGACTGCGAGGGATCTGGTAAACGCCTTGAACGATCTCCTTGATGCAAGCAACTCCTTCCTTCAGGTATGGGTTGGCTACGAAGCCATGCGAATGAGGCTGGACTACGAGTTGGGAAGTATGAAACTAACCGAAAATGGAACTTGGGTCGACCCTGGCCCCATTTTGGCCAAGACTCCCTCTAGGTGGAAAAACAAAAATTAATTGCGCTCCTACCTTGCCCGTCCCGCCCTTTTATATTTTCCTATGTTTACCCGATGATCAGATCCAATTGTAAGCGCTTGGGCTTTGCCTCGGCCAAGACCATGATCGGCTTGGCAAGTGCCGGCGCCCTTTCGGTCGCCTTCTTTATGCTTGGCCCCAATTCCTCCGACGAGGTGGAGGTGTTTCCCTTGTTCGAAGCCGTCTCTCGGGGAGAGTTCAGGCTTGAGCTCACGGAGCTTGGGGAAGTGGAGAGTTCCGAAAACGTGGAAATAGTCTGCGAAGTCAAGAGCAGCCGTTCCACCGGGGTCAGTATTCTGGAAATCGTCCCTGAGGGCACGAAGGTAGAAAAAGGCGATTTCCTGGTCAGGCTCGATGATGCGGTGTTGCAAAAGGATCTTCTCTCTCAGCGAATTCTAGTCCACAAGGCACGAGCTTCCCTCGTCAAGGCCCAAGCGGAGGTGACCGCCGCCAGGCTTTCCCTGGACGAGTATCTCTCGGGGTCTTTCCGTCAGGAGGAGGAACAGATGCAAAGCGCCGAATTCGTGGCTCGGGAAAACCTCCGTCGGGCTCAGGAGTATCTTGCTTACAGCAGAAAGCTCGCGGCCAAGGGCTATTTGCCGGAAGTCCAGCTGGAGGCGGACCAGTTCGCGGTGGATAAGGCAAGGAAGGAGCTCGACCTGGCGATGACCAAGCTTGAGGTCCTGAGAAAGCATTCCCGCAAGTCAAGGGTCAATGACCTGAACTCATCCATTCTTACCGCCGAGGCCAACTTGAGATCGATCGAGAATTCCTATGAACTTGAGTGCAAGAAGGAGCGAGAGATTTCCGAGCAGATAGAGAAATGCATGATTCTTTCCCCTGCCGCTGGGGAAGTTACCTATGCGAATCGCAAGCCTTCCAGTTCCAGTGACGGCATATTGATCGAGGAGGGCAAGCAGGTTCGGGAAAGGCAGACCATCATCAGGTTGCCCGATACCTCCCACATGAGGGTATTTGCGAGGGTAAGCGAAACCAAGATCGAACAGGTGAAGCCCGGGATGGTCTGCTCAATTTCCATCACGCGGGATGGGTTTCGAGGGGTTGTCCTAAGCGGAAAAGTCGACTCTGTAAGCGATTACCCGGTTCCTTCCACTAATCGCTACGCCGCTCACATCAAGGAGTATTCGACCGAGATCTTGATCGAGAATCCCCCGGATGCCATCAAGGCGGGGATGTCGGCCAAGGTTACGATAATGGCCGAGTCCATCGATGATGCCTTGCTCATTCCCTTGTCTGCAGTGGTTCGACAGAAAGGCCATTTTTACTGCCTGATCAAGGATGGGGATGAAGGGATGGTCCCGCGATCGATCGAGTTGGGTTCGTCCAACACGACTCATGCGGTTCTGCTAGGTGGGTTGGGGGAGTCGGACGAAGTCGTCGTGAACCCGGATTCCTTCCCCGAGCATTTCGAGGCCTTTTCCGGAAGCGATCTTGTTTCCCGATAGCCCTTGCGCCTATCTTCTTACCTTGGTTGGCAGGAGGAACAGATGAGCTTGGCGTTTTCCACCCGCGGCCTGACCAAGACCTACGAGGTTGGGGACGACCGCGTGGTGGCGCTTGATTGCGTTGATCTTGAGGTCCCGGCCGGGGACTACCTGGCAATCATGGGCCCTTCCGGTTCCGGCAAGAGCACCTTGCTGAATCTTCTTGGATGCCTCGATTCTCCAACCAGTGGGGTCTATGAGCTTGCTGGCAGGGAGATCACTGGGTTGAGCGACGACGAACTCTCCTCCATCCGTTGTCGCTCGATTGGATTCGTCTTCCAGTCCTACAACCTCATCCCTTATCTCGACGTTCTCGACAACGTAAGGGTGCCGCGTTCCTACGAACGGGCTACTGCTGCAAATACAGACTCGATCGCTTCCCTGGCGGAATTGGTCGGCCTGGGTGACCGTGTCGACCACCGGCCCCAACAGCTCTCGGGTGGTCAGCAGCAAAGAGTCGGTATTGCACGAGCGCTGGTCAACGATCCCGATTTCATTCTTGCGGACGAGCCCACGGGTAACCTGGACAGCAAGACCACGGCGGAGATTCTCGATTTGCTTGACGAACTCCACGCCCGCGGAAAGACCATCGTGCTGGTTACCCATGAAAAGGAAGTTGCCCAGCGGGCCAGCCGCATCATTCGGATGAAGGATGGCAGAGTGGAGGAGGACTACCGCAACCGCCCGCTTGGTTCCGGCCAAGACAAGGAAGGGAATAAAGATCAAGGATCGGGGGAAGAGGCTCATGACCGCAGGGTCGGACGGGCCGGCAGCACCTTTGGGAAGGCCGCTTTCATGAGCATTGCCACCCACCCGATGAGATCCCTGCTGACTGCCCTAGGGGTCTTCATCGGGGTGGCCAGCGTAATCTGGTTGTTGGCAATTGGAGAGGGTATAGCGGTGGAGGCCGAGGACGAAATTATGGCCCTAGGAGCTAACAGCATTGTTCTTTCTAGCAAGCGTCCGCCCGAGGAGCAAAGGCTTTCCAGGGGTAAATATTTCAACTCTTATGGACTGACGGAAAACGACTATTACAAGATCAAGGAGACGGTGCCCCATCTCGGAGCCCTTTTCCCTACGAGGGAGATCAACAACCGCACGGTATTCTCCTCCCATGACCAGACGAGGGCGGAGATATTGGGGTGCCTGCCCAATTACCGCAACCTGCATGATCTTCAATTGGTAAAGGGGAGGTTCCTCACGGAGGAGGACAACCTGTCCCAGGCCGAGGTTTGCGTACTTTCATCCGCGTTGTCGAAAACGCTTTTTCCCTTCAAGGATCCCCTGGGACAATCCGTCACTACCGAGGGCAACCTATATGAGGTGGTTGGAGTCGTGGCTCCCCAGAGAGAACTGAAGGACGAATCCAACCTTGGATTCAAGGAATTGTTCGAGGACAACCTTTATTTGCCGATCGAGACGATGTGGTCCAAGTTCTTCGACCATTACTACCGTGCAGCCGACGGCTCGAATATGGTGTCTAAGATTACCTTAAGGGTGGAGGATCCCGACAAGTTGTTCACCATCGCGCAAATGACCCAGGACATTCTCGACAGGGATCATGAGATGGATGACTTTCAGGTTACGGTCCCTCTCGAGCTTATGGAACAGGCCGAGAAGGCCCGCATGACCTTCATCGCCCTTATGGGTTTGGTGGCTGGTATTTCCCTTGTCGTAGGAGGGGTCGGCATCATGAACATCATGCTGGCCACGGTTACGGAAAGGACGCGCGAAATCGGAATCAGGAGAGCCCTTGGGGCCCGCCGGTCCGATATCGTCCTGCAGTTTCTGGTCGAGACCATGACTTTGACCGGACTTGGTGGAATCCTGGGAATTCTCGCTGGTATCGTGTGCGAGCCCGCCTACGGGTCATTGATGAAATTTCTGGAAGCCTTTACCCCAACTCTTTACGAGTCCTTCCCTCCATCGATGAAGGGCATGGATCCCATCGTAGTCTACTGGTCCCTGCCCATTGTCTTCGGACTTGCCCTGCTGACGGGGGTAGTTTTCGGCCTTTACCCGGCCCGCAAGGCGGCCCGGATGAACCCGGTGGACGCCCTGCGTCACGCGACCTAGAGTCAATCGTCCGGGAAGCCTTGCCGGCAAACCGGCCGGACGAACCGGCGGTATCCATAGAGCCCGATCGAGGTATGCCTGGGATCGGTCGTGGCGGGCCAGGGCCCTCCATGATGGGTTGCGATACTGGGAATGACGCCGGGAGGAAATCCTCCCCAAAGGAATCTGCCGACCCGGGACTCGATGAGCGGAAAGAGAGCCTGTGCCAGTGAGGCGTCGTCCGTATGAGCATGGATCGTTGCGGTAAGGCTTCCCTCCATCGACCGGGCAAGTTGCATGAGTTCCTCCTGATCGCTGCACCGGACGATGATGGAGGCCGGGCCGAAGGCTTCTGATCGAAGGTCCTGGTTCTCCATGTATTCGAGACCCTTGACCTGGAAAATTCGGCACAGGGCGGGCCTTGATCGCTGCCCCGGCGCGTCCTCTTTTGAAGCCAGCAATTCAAGAGAAGACATAAGATCCTTCGTGACGGCATTGAAGTCTTCAAAGACCGTCCGATTGAGCATATCGGTGGGATCGGTTCCCCAGGTCGCCTTGCGGACGGATTCAAGGAACGAATTGAGCCCGGGGCCATCAATGAGAGCGAGAAGCCCGGGCTTGGTGCACATCTGGCCCGCATAGAGGTTGACCGCAGCGACGTATCCTTCCGCGAGTTCCTCACCCTTGTGCTCAAGGGCGTGGGGCAAGATAAAAACGGGATTCAAGCTTCCCATCTCTGCGTGAAAAGGAATTGGCTTCGACCGGCCGTTTGCAATTTTCATCAAGGCGTGGCCTCCCTTCAGGGAACCGGTAAAGGCCACGCAGGCGGTTCTTGGGTGCTCAACGAGAGCCCGGGTCACAGCATGATCAACCCCATGAAGCAACTGAAAGGCCTTGGCAGGCATTCCCGTTTGCTCGAGTGCGGAACGGACCATTTCGGCGAGGGCCTCACAGGTGCCGGCGTGGTCGGGGTGGGCCTTGACGATCACCGGACAACCCACCGCCATGGCGGAAGCGGTATCCGTGCCGACCACGGAAATGGCGAAGGGGAAATTGCAAGCTCCGATTACGACCACCGGCCCGACCGGCAGGTTGACCGTTCTCATTCCCGGCTTCGGCAGGGGCGTGCGGTCGGGCTCCGCTTTTTCAACCCTAGGCTCCTCCCATTTCCCAGAATCGGCCAGGGCGGCGAAGGACCTGAGTTCGGTGACGGTCCTGGTCAGCTCAAAGCCAAGTCGATCCGGCCCCAGTGAGGTTTCGAGGTCTGCAAGGGCAAGGAGTTCATCTGCGTCCTTCTCGAGGTTCCGGGCAATGGAACGAAGAAAAGCCCCCCGCTCAAGACCTGGCTTTCCACGGAAGTCTCCAAAACAGGACCACGCATCCTCCATGGCCTTCGCGATGGCCGAAGGAGAGGCATCGGAGAATGCTTGCTCGGGCATGCCCAAAGCCTAGAGTTCCATGCTTTCGTAGATGGCGGCGATCTTTCGGATGGAGAGGGCATAGGCGGCCATCCGCCGGTCGGTGATCTTTTCGTTGCCAAGGAACTGCTCCTTGATCTCGCCGTAGGCTTCCCGCATCGTATCCTCGAGCCCGGATCGGACTAGGTTGATCTCGTCCGGTCCGGTCAAAAGCTTGCTTTTGGAGTCCTCGTCCAGTTTCTTACCGATTCCACTTTCAATCGCCTCGATGATCTTTTGGCCCTGGGACTCGGCCAAGCGTCTGTCCATACGGCCAAAGCGAACATGGGACAAGTTCTTGAGCCATTCGAAATAGGAGACCGTTACTCCGCCCGCATTGAGGTAGGCGTCCGGAATGATGAAGACTCCCATCTCGCAGAGGATACGGTCGGCCTCGTAGGTAACGGGTCCGTTGGCTGCCTCGGCAATGACCTTGGCTTGGATCCGGGGTGAGTTTTCCTGATGGATGACGCCTTCCATGGCGGCCGGGATGAGAACGTCGCAGGGATGTTCCAGTAGTTCGCCACCACCCTCGAAGAACTGGGCTTCCGGATAGCCTTCCACTTTGCCTTGCTCCTGCTTGTGGGCAAAGACCGCCTCGACGTCGAGTCCGTCCTCGTTGAGCAGGGCTCCATCCCTCTCCAGGATGGCAATGATCTTGGCTCCATCCTCTTGTTGGAGAAACTTTGCCGCATGGAAACCCACGTTGCCTAGTCCCTGAACGATGATCTTTTTGCCTTCGAGGCTTCCGTCCAGCTTGGCCAGTATTAGGTCGTCCGGGTTCCTGAAGAACTCCTGCAGGCCGAACTGAACCCCTCGCCCCGTAGCCTCTATGCGTCCGGCCACCCCTCCGAAGTGAACGGGTTTGCCCGTGACGCATCCCCTGGCGTTGATGTCCGATGGATGAAGCCTCTGGTATTCGTCCGCAATCCAAGACATCATCCGCTGGCCTGTTCCCATGTCAGGTGCGGGAACGTTGAGCCCAGGCCCGAGGAAGCCCCGTTTATCGAGTTCCTGGGCGAAACGGCGGGTGATGTGCTCGAGCTCGTCGAGGGTGTATTTCTTGGGGTCGATCTTGAGAGCGCCCTTGGAGCCGGCATAGGGAACATTGACGATTGCGCACTTGTAGGTCATGAGAGCGGCGAGGGCTTCGACCTCCTGCTGATCGGCAAAGGGAGCATAGCGGATTCCTCCCTTGGCGGGGAGGGCGTGCTCGCTATGAGTGGCCCTCCATCCAGTGAAGATTTCATAACCTCCCTCGAGCTCGACACCGAACTTCATTTCGCAGATCGCGTTGCAGGTTCTGATCTGACGGGCCAGACCCTTGGGCAGGTCCATGGCCTCGGCGGCCTGGTTGAAGCATAGGTCGACGCTTTCGAGAAAGGAGGTGGATTTCATTTCACTCATCCTATCGTCCTGCAGAAAATATGAAGGCAAATCAAACAAGAAGATTTCCTTAGGCCGAAAAAAGGCCAAAAAAAAGTCCGCCGGGGGGCGGACTTTTTTGTTAAAGTAAAA
>CEUU01023822.1_pt1 | contig 20743 bp, 20 predicted proteins | sample 531321 | NCBI WGS metagenome assembly CEUU01 (sample SAMEA2622658, study PRJEB7988) | marine metagenome | isolation source: saline water (ENVO:00002010), including
AAAATCAGGAAAGCACTAAACTATCGCGGCCATAGCCATTCTTGCAATTTCTCTATTATCTAAACCCATCTCCAATAGAGCATCTTGGTAAGCGATCATAAACTCTTCCATTAACTCTTCCTTATCCATAGATAAAATTGCTGCATCTTCTGCAACTTGATCTAACATTTTTTTAATTAAAGGTAAATTTGCCTTATTCGCTGCAATCAACTCATTTTTGCATGTATGTAAATTTTCTTTTAGCCATTTCTCACCATAGTTTAAATGTAAATATTCATCATTTACGACACCTTGAGTTATTTTTTTTGCAAATGGATCAGCAACTCTTATATATACATGATAAGCAGAAATTGCAAAAGCTTCTATTAAAATTGCTTGAATTAATAAACATGTTGTCAAGTTTTCATTTTCTAAAGCAGTTTGAAAATTTCCATGTAGCTTTGAGAAAAATTCTTTCGCAAAAACCATATCAGCTTCTACTCCAAGATTTTTGCCACATGCTGTGAATCCTCTTTTATGCTTCAATTCCATTTTTGCCAATTTTGTTAATTCTTCAGAATCTTTTGGAAGTAAAGTGGCAATGGAAATGTAATTATCATAAGCTTCTTGCTCTCCTTCAATTACAATTGCATTGATTCTACTGTAGGCATCCTTGTAAGCTTCGGTAGTAAAGTCAGGTAATTCTACAGAATTTTCTTCTGAAGAAACGTTTAATTGAGCGTTTTTATTTGATTCAAGAGTTTGCATGACAGTTAAAGCTTTAATTCATTATGCAATGAGTTTACACAATTATAATAAAAATATATATATATCATGAAAATAGTTTCAAATGTTAAACCACTTCGTTAAACGCACAATAAAAATTCTATAAAATTAGTTATTTGGCCAATCAGAAGACATCAAACTTAGAAACATATTATACCAATGATCAATTAGCAATTTTTTTAAATCTTCACCTAACTTTTCATTTGAGCCTCTACTATCACCAATTACGCCTGAATTACTCAAATCTTTAGTAATCCAGGTTGTTGGAGAATCTCCCTCAAGGCTCCAACCAGCAGGAATATTTTGTGAAATATCCTCACAAGGTCTTTCATCCCCAACTAAATCAGGTCTAATAGCCATCATCAAACTAGTTTCAGCTAGAGAAGCATGTAAACCATTTTCAATTTCACTTTGCGGTAATAATTCTAATAAACCATCGACACCACTCCAAATAAAACAAGGGAAAACATTCAATTCTGGAGAAATTTTCCTGAGTTCTCTGGCAGATGTTTGAAGAAGAGAGATTTGTCCTCCATGCCCATTTAATAAAATTAATCTCTTAAAACCCATCATAGATAGTTGTTTACCTACTTCCACAATCATTGATGTTATTAAATCTGAAGAAAGCGATAAAGTACCTTCAAAACTTAAATGTTCTGGAGAAAAACCAATACATTGAGTAGGAATTCTTTTAAGTGGTATCTCCTTTGGAATTAACTTTAAGACCTCATTTAAAATTTCATCTACAAAAATACTATCAGTAGCCAAAGGGAGATGAGGACCATGTTGTTCAACTGCTCCAAAAGGCCAAATAATTGTTGATCTCTTCTTTTCAGCAATATTTTTTATTTCTGGCCAAGATAAATATTCGTATTCATTTGGTATTGATTTAAAGTTCATTATTTAGATTTCCTAGGATTTACCTTTAGAATAATAAATATTTAGTTAGTTTCATTTTACCTATGAAGGGATTAAGTGATAACAAATCCTCAAAAAATTTTGAGGATAAGAGTAACAAAAAAGAACTGAAGAAGCCTTTACAGTTGCTTCAACTTAATAAGAAGAATTCACTGATAGACAAAAATAAGGAAAAAGAAACTTTTCCTCCAATTGTTGAAAAAGAAACTGAGAATGAATTAAAGACCGCAAAATCAATAGAGAGTATCAATTCAAATAAATCAAGTACGAATATAGAAGAATTTATTGATGATAAACATTTGTCTTACTTAGAGAAACCTTTAGCTAAAGAAAAAACTAATGCAAATATTTTTGAAAGGACAGTAGATGATTTTGACTTTGATGAAGATGCATTTTTAGCAGCCTTAAATGAAAATGAACCAATTGGTTTAGCTGGTGAGACAATTAAAGGGAAAATTATAGCTTTAGAAAGTGATGGCTTATATGTAGATATTGGAGGCAAAGCTCCTGGATACATGCCAAAAAAAGAATCCTGCTTAGGAGTAATAACAAACTTTAAAGAAAGATTTCCTATTGGGATGGAAATAGAGGTATTGGTTATTAAAGAACAAAATGCCGATGGAATGGTCACGGTAAGTGCAAGGGCATTAATCTTAAGAAAAAGTTGGGAAAATGTTAGTAATATTGCAAAAACTGGTGCTTTAGTAAATGTGCTAATAAATGGATTTAATAGGGGCGGATTAACTTGTGATATTGAAGGCTTGAGAGGTTTCATTCCAAGATCGCAACTTGAGGAAGGTTTAAACTATCAATCCCTTGTTAATAAAACTATAAAAGTAGCTTTTATTGAAGTGAATCCTGATACAAGAAAATTAGTTCTTTCTGAGAAAAAGGCCACAATAATTTCCAAAGTCGAAAAATTGAAACAGGGTCAACTTATTAAAGGTAAAGTTTTAGCAATAAAACCCTATGGTTTTTTTATTGATTTGGGAGGGATAAGTGGCCTCCTTCACCAATCATCAATAACAAATGGAAGTATTAGAGATCTTAGAGAAATCTTCATGGAAGGAGAAATAGTGCATGCCATAGTTACTGAAATTAATCTTGAGAAAGGCCGAATAGGACTTAATACAGCTCTTTTAGAAAGTTCCCCTGGAGAAATTCTTGTTGATAAGGGGAAAATTATTGAAGAATCCGATGAAAGAGCTCGAAAAGTGCAAACACTTTTTAATAAAGACATCACTTGAAATATGGTTCCTAACAACAAAAAGTCACTATCAAATTTAAAAATATCTGATTGGGAATTAGATTTTTATTCAAGACCAATTATTGAAGAAAGTGGAAAAAAAAGATGGGAATTAATAATTTCATCAACCAAAAATTTTAATTCGCCTGACATTTTTCATTGGAATAAAATTTGTCCCGCTAGCAATGTTAATTCTATTTGGCTGACAAGTGCTCTTGAAGAGGCTCTTATTGATGCAGAAAATAATGGTTGGGGAAAACCGGAGAAAGTTAGATTTTGGAGATCTTCTATGAAATCAATAATAAAGAAATCCCTTGAAAACCTAAATCTTGAACCTTTAGTAAGCAGAAGGACATATTCATTATTTGAAAGGATTGACTTTCTTGAGAGTGATATTTATCCAAAAGAAAATGGTTATGTAAAAGGAGTTTTAGCTCCTAGCTTTACTTCACAAATTGCCAATGATCCAAAGCCATTACCCGAAGCAGTAAGAGGTGAAGCTTTAACCTTTTCTGAAATAACTGTTGGAGAATTAAAAACTTCTAGAAGTTGGCCCATCGAATTTGGTGATATCTTTCCAATTGAAAACTCTTTAGAAAATAATAGTCTTATTCCAGGGTTGAGATTATTTAGTGAAAATAGATCTACTGCTTTAGCTGCTTGGTTTAGTAGTCTTGAGCCAGTTAAACTTTTAATTGATAAAAACAGGTTAATACTTGAGGCTCTTGAAGACGATAGATGGTTAGTAACTGATTTGCAGCAAAATGAAGCTGAAGAATTACAGAGAAAGTTTATCAGATCAAAAAAATTTTCCCTTGGCTATCAATTTATTTCAATACAGTCAACTCCTTTTGTTGAAAAGTTTGATGGTTTTTGGATTTTAAAGGATATTGACTTATTTAACTAGTAAAGATTTTGATAATTCCAAAATTGATTTTCAAGAAAATTTTATCTATTTAAAAGATAAAAAATTAAAATATCTAACATCGCCAGTTTTAAATAAATTTAACTTTATTCATGCTTTTTTTACTAAAGGAAGTTCAAGAATTGATCATAAATTTTTAATCAAAAATCTTAAAAGTATTAACAATCATAATTGCTTTATTAATCAAATTCATAGCAATAGAATTTCTCTTGGATCAGAATCTATAAAAAAAAATATAAACGCGGATGGTCTAATTTGCGATAGATCTGGGCAAAATTTATGGATTTATACTGCTGATTGCATGCCAATTTTGATGGCAGACAAGTTGAGTAAAAGAGTTGCATCTTTACATTGCGGGAGATTAGGTTTAGAGATTAAAATAATAAAAAAATCAATTAATAGACTTAGTAAATTAGGATTAAATAGAAAAAACTTACTTGTAGCAATAGGCCCTTCAATATCAAAATATAATTACATATTTGATTTAAAAAGTTTTCGTGAATTTCACTACAAAGCAAAAGTAAGCAATTTCCCTGACCCAATAATTACAAGTGAGAAGAATCAATTAAAAATAAAAAATAATCAAGAATTTATTCCTCTAGATTTAAGGAAATATGCTTATTTTCAATTAGTTAATGAGGATATTCCTCCTCACAATATCGATATATCAAGTAAATGCACTTATGAATTCCATGAAGAATTTCACTCTTGGAAAAGATCAAAGACAAAAAATAGACAATGGAGTGTTATTTGTTCTTAATTTTTAACTTTTACAAATATTATCTGATAGTTGATTAGAAATTAATAAATCTGTCATTTCAAGACCATCTTTAATTTTATATATTTGTGCCAAAAATTTATTATCTTTTGACCCTAAAGGCTTGATCTTAACCTTGGTTCCTCTCGGGAAATTTTTCCGAAGTAGATCTATTGCTAAAAATTCATTTTTTTCATCTACCCGACTACAAGATAAATTAATTGTTAGATTTCTATTCTGATCGCCCAGTAAAACAGTATTTGAGTCTTTGACTAGAAGTATTTCTGCAGAATTCACATTAACTGGATTAAAGATAATTGGAATAATTACTAGCACAAAAATAATTACTCCCGAAAGAATTGAATACATAATTTAAAACCTTTTGAATATTATGAAATTTTTTCCAACTTTACTTAAGATTTATTTTCAAAATTAACATATCCAACCATTTGAGCATTACTCTTCCCAGGGGGAACCATCGGATAGCAATTTTCACCCCTTTTTACTCGAACGTTTATGAGTACAGGTCCATTAGAATCTAAAGCATATTTAAAATCACTATCTAATTGTTCTCTTTCAGTAATTAAAAAGCCCTTAACTCCAAATGATTCTGCAAGTTTGATAAAATCTGGTTCCCCATTACTCATATCTGAAGCAGAATATCTTTCATCATAAAAGCTCTCTTGCCATTGCCTAACCATTCCTTGCCATCGATTATTTACAATTACAATTTTTACATTTAATCCATACTGAGCTAGTGTTCCTAATTCCTGTATATTCATTAAAATACTTGCATCTCCCGCGATGCAAATAACTTCTGAATTAGGGAAAGCTGCCTTTACACCCATGGCAGCTGGTAAACCAAATCCCATAGTGCCCAATCCAGCACTACTTATCCATTTTCTAGGACTATTTCTAAGATATTGTGCAGCCCACATTTGATGTTGACCTACATCTGTTGTTATGTATGCATCTGGAGAATATTCCCTTACTTTTATCAATACTTCTTGTGGATAAATTTCTCCTTGTTTTGGTGGTATTAACAAGGGATGTTTGATTTTCCAATTTTTAATTTTTTCTAACCAATTTTTAGTATTGGGGAAAGTTGATTTCTGAAATTTTTTATTTATTTGAGATAAAGCCTTAGAAACATCTGAAACTATAGCAACATCAACACGACGATTTTTATTGACTTCGGCAGGATCAATATCAATATGAATTACTTTTGCATTAGGAGCAAAAGTATCTAATTTTCCTGTTACCCTATCATCAAATCTAGCTCCAACAGCGATAAGTAAATCACATTCCGTGACAGCAAAGTTAGCATAAGCTGTGCCGTGCATCCCCAGCATCCCAACAGATAATTTATTCTTCTCATCAAATGCACCCTTCCCCATTAAAGTTGTTGTGACTGGAATTTGGTAATTACTTGATAAGACTTCTAATTCTGCATGAGCTCCTGAAGCAATAGCTCCTCCTCCAACATAAAGAAGTGGTTTATTGGATTTTTCAATTAAACTTATTGCATTGAGTACATCATCTTCATTAATTTCTCCAATTCGTTTGAAACCCTTTGGAATTATCTCACCAGGTGAAACACTTTTATAATTAAAAAATTCTTGCCCAACATCTTTTGGAATATCAATTAAAACTGGGCCTGGACGACCAGAAGAAGCAATAAAAAATGCCTCTGAGACAACCTTAGCTATATCTGAAGGATCTCTAATAACCCAAGAATGTTTAACAATCGGTAGTGTAATTCCAAAGATATCTGTTTCTTGAAAAGCATCGGTTCCAATAGCAGGTCTTGGAACTTGTCCCGTGACAACAACTAAAGGAACGGAATCCATTTGTGCTGTTGCTATGCCCGTAACTAAATTTGTTGCTCCAGGGCCCGAAGTCCCAAAACAAACACCTACTTGACCTGTAGCTCTAGCATAACCGTCAGCAGCATGAGATCCTCCTTGTTCATGTCTAACCATAAAATGTTTTAACCAACCTTCTTTTTCTGCTTTATGTACAGCGTCATAAATAGGTAATATTGCACCACCTGGATAACCAAAAATAACTTTGACTCCGTGTAATCTTAATGAGTCCATAAGTGCTTCAGCACCAGTTATCCAATTTGGGTTTTCATTCTCTGAATTACCTTTTTGCAAAGAAGCGGAAACAAGCGTCACTGTTGTTTAACAATTTATATATAAATAGTAAGCTTATTTATAAATTTTTGCCGAATTTATAAACCTAAATGTCAAGAAATCTTTTAATTGGAGCATAACCATTCTAGATCTACAAAATACCTAATTTGTGTAAAGGTCCAACACCTACAATTATTTCTACTAGAAGTATTAAAAAAACAATCATCGCAACTCTTCCATTCCATACTTCTGAGCTATTATTCCAACCCCACTGCCACTTCTCTTGAGGATAAAGCTTTATTTTTGATGGGAGTTCTGAAGCTTGATCCAAGCTTACTATTGGTTCATCTAAGCATGAAATAACAAGATCACTTAAACCATTTATAAAAGTCGGATATGTATTTAAAGCCTTAACTCTTCTAAAATTCTTTATTCCTGCATTTTCTGCTATCTCTTTATATTCTATATCAATTTCTTGAAGGGTCTCTATATGCTCTCCAACAAAACTTATTGGAACAACTACTAATTCTTCTATTTTTGATTGCCCAAGATTTTCAAGAACTTCTTCTGTATAAGGCTTTAACCATTCCTCAGGTCCAACCCTACTTTGATATGAAAGAGTATAAGGATTCGTGAAATTAAGATATTTTTGCAGCTCTTGAACAATTAATAAGGCACAATCTTCAATTTGTTTCTTATATGGATCTCCAGCCTCTTCAACATAACTTTTAGGAACTCCATGAGCAGTAAAAAAAACATGTGCATTGGTAGGAGAGTTACATAGCAAGATCTGTTCAGAAATCAATTCAACCATTGATTGGATATAACCAGCTTGAGTGAACCAACTTCTAATACATCTAATTGGTATTTTTTTAAATTCTGAGTCACAATCACGCAATTTTTTTAGTTCCCTAAAACTTGAACCACTCGTACTTATAGAAAAATGAGGATACAGAGGGAGAACAACCACTTGCTGTATTCCATCTGCTTTCATATCAGCAATAGCTGATTCTGTAAAAGGATGCCAATATCTCATAGCTATGTAAGTTGTTGCATTTAGCCCTTTCTCTCTGAGCTTGCTTTGCAATTCCCTTGCCTGTTGTTCAGTAATGCGCCTTAAAGGGGATCCACCTCCAATTGATAAATATGCTTCTTGAGATTTTGTACTCCTTAACGTACTGATAAGCCAAGCCAATGGCTTTTGAAAGAAGGGTATTGGTAATCTGATTATTTCAGGATCTGAAAATAAATTATATAAAAATGGTCCTACATCCTTGATACGTTCAGGTCCTCCTAGATTCATTAATAGAATCCCAATTCTTTCCATTTAATTGATATGGAGATTGAAAAAAGACATTAAGAACGTCATTATTAAAATAATTATATAAGTAAATGAATATAATTCACGAAATTAGTATTATCAATGATAATTTTGCAACTAAAGGTAGCAAATTAAAAATTGAGAAGAGAGGAAGTAAATTAAATTTAAGAGGATCTCTTCCATCAAAGAAAGATAAGAATACATTAAAGATTCAAAGAATTTCATTAGGATTAAATGCTGATACTGAAGGACTTGAAGAAGCTAAAAAGAAATTACAGCTCATTGACCTACAAATTGAATTAAACCAATTTAGTTGGGAAAACTGGATGTGTAAGACACAAGTGGATGATAAAAGAACCAGTAAAAACTTTTTAGAAAAAATAGATCAATTTGAAAAAGATTTTTTTGATAATTTTAAAAATAAATATCTTCAAAGTTCGAGGATAACCACATGGAACAGTTCATATAAACCTTATTTTAAAAGATTGATTTCTACTTATTATTCAAAAAAGAATAAACACTTAGATGATATTTTTTTTGAAACTCTTCAAAGTTACAAAGAAGCGAGCAGAAGTAGAAAACAATGCGGAACAACCTTAAGTATATTTGCAAACTTCATTGAACATCAACTTCCCCCTGAATGGAAAGTAATGTCTAAAGGTTATGGATTAAAAAAAGCAAGCTACCGAAATTTACCTGAAGATAAACAAATTGAGGATCTTTGGGAGAAAATTCCAAATAAATCTTGGCAATTCGTTTTTGGACTAATGGCTACATATGGACTAAGAAATCATGAAGTATTTTTTTGTGATCTTAGCTCTTTAAAAGATAATGGAGATAAAATAATAAGGGTTTTGCCCACAACTAAAACTGGTGAACATCAAGTTTGGCCCTTTCATCCAAAATGGGTAGATTTATTTAATCTAAATTATTTAGGAGAAGATCCAACATTACTGCCAAAAATCAATAAGAATCTTCGTTATACCACTCTTCAAAGTATTGGAAAAAGGATAACTGGTCAGTTTAAAAGATATAAACTAAATATAAGACCTTATGATTTAAGACATGCATGGGCAGTAAGAACAATTTTCTATGATTTACCTGATACTGTTTCAGCAAGAATGATGGGACATTCTGTCTCTTTACATACACAAACTTATCACCACTGGATAACAAAAAGAGATCAGCAAAAGGCGGTTAACAATGCAATTTTAAAATTTGAAAACAAAAGTTAATCAACAAATTAATTAAAAAATTATTTCAAGAATTTATGGAAAATGAATTTAGCTCAAAATTAAATAGTGTTAAGAGACTTGATGAAGAGGCATCAAGACTTGGGATTGGTGGAAATTCTTCTCCAGATACAGATGAGCAACTTTATAAAAAAAGAATGCAAAAAAGGAAAGAGATACAATCAAAAAGATTGCAGAGTAGAAGTACAAAAAAAAATCTAATAATAGTATTTACAGGTAATGGCAAAGGCAAAACTACTGCATCCTTGGGCATGGCACTAAGGGCTATAGGACACAAAGAAAAAGTAGCAATCATCCAATTCATTAAGGGTTCTTGGACAACAGGGGAAGAAAAAGCGCTTAAAAACTTTCCTGATTCCATCTCTTGGCACTCTCTTGGCGAGGGTTTCACTTGGGAGACTCAAAATAGAATCAAAGATGAACAACTAGTAAAAGAAGCATGGCAACTTGCAAAAAAATATATTACGAATGGTACTCATAAATTAATTATTCTTGATGAGATAAACATAGCTACTAAATTAGGTTACTTATCATCAACAGAAATAATTTCTTTTATAAAAAGTTTAAAAAAAAGGCATTGCCATTTGGTTTTAACAGGAAGGAGCGCTAGTAAAGAAATTTTAGAACTCGCAGACTTAGTAAGTGAAATCAATTTAATAAAGCATCCTTTCAAAGACCAGGGTATTAAAGCTCAAAAGTGCATTGAATATTAAAAAATTTAATTAGTATATTTTTTAAAATTTAAGTAAGTAAATATTTATTTTGAAAATATCAATTTAGAAGTTTCAACTATAGATCAAGATTTTTTTGTTGAAAAATGTTTGAAGTCGCAAGTAAAAACATTTCAAATTAAAAAAATCTGCATTTTACTTGCTACTGTCATAAAGGAATGATAATTGAATGACTTACAAAAGAATTCTTTTAAAACTGAGCGGAGAAGCCTTAATGGGGGAAAAACCTTATGGAATTGACCCTGCAATAGTTCAATCAATAGCGGAGGATGTTTCCAAGGTTGTTGCAAATAATGTACAACTAGCGATTGTTGTTGGAGGTGGCAATATTTTTAGAGGTCTTAAAGGTTCAGCTGATGGGATGGATAGAGCAACAGCAGATTATGTTGGTATGCTAGCTACAGTAATGAATGCAATCTCCTTACAAGATGGACTTGAGAGAGCAGGTGTTGAGACTAGAGTTCAAACAGCAATAGAAATGCAAGAGATTGCTGAACCCTATATAAGGAGGCGAGCTATAAGGCACTTAGAAAAGGGAAGGGTTGTAGTATTTGGAGGAGGGTGTGGTAATCCATTTTTCACCACAGATACAACAGCTGCACTGAGAGCAGCTGAGATAAATTCGGAAGTGGTTATGAAAGCTACTAAGGTTGATGGTGTCTACAATAAAGACCCAAATAAACACACTGATGCGAAGAAATATTCAAAACTCACTTATCAACAAGTCCTCAGCGATGAGATTAAAGTAATGGATAGTACTGCAATTGCTTTGTGCAAAGACAATAATATACCAATTGTTGTTTTTGATATTTTTAAAAAAGGAAATATATCTAAAGCAGCTGCAGGAGAACTAATAGGTTCACTTATCCGCTAAATTTATCTATAAAAACAATTATGAATGAAAATGACATCAAAACAAATATGAATAAAAGTATTGAAGCCACACAGAGGAATTTTAATACTATTAGAACAGGCCGAGCAAATGCTACATTGCTTGATAGGATTAGCGTTAACTACTACGAAGTTGACACTCCCTTAAAATCTTTAGCTACTATTACAACACAAGACTCACAAACTATATCAATTCAACCTTTTGACATATCTTGTCTACAAGCTATTGAAAAGGCCATTTCAATAAGTGATTTAGGAATAACACCTAATAATGATGGAAAAATCATCCGAATAAATATTCCTCCTCTTACAGAAGAGAGAAGAAAAGAATTCTGTAAACTTGCCTCCAAATATGCAGAGGAGGGCAAAATTGCTTTAAGAAATATAAGGAGAGATGCCATAGATAAAGAAAAAAAAGAAGAGAAAGAAGGATTGATATCTCTTGATGAATCAAGAGATAATCAGCAAAAAATTCAAAAATTAACTGATCAATTTATTTCAAAAATTGATATTAAACTTGAAGAAAAAGAGAAAGAGATATTAAAAGTTTGAGGGTATTTGATGTAATTATTATTGGAGGGGGGTTAGCAGGCGCCTCTACTGCTTTACATCTATCTAAGAAAGGTTACTCGGTTTTAATTCTAGAAAAAACGAGAGAGAAGCTTTTAATCCCATGTGCTGGGGGTATGGCCTCTTCGATGAAAAAACTATTACCAATAAACTTTGAAAGTACCATAGAGACAGAAGTTAAAAATGTCCACTTTACATGGCAATCAAAAGATTCAGTAATAGCAGAACTTTCAGGCGAATCACCATTCCTAATCATAAATAGAGAAGGATTAGATAATCTATTAATCAAAAAGGCTACTCAATTTGGAGCTGAAATTATACAACCAATTAATATTCTGGGATTAATAAAACATGATGAAAATTGGACTATTAATTGCAATAACAATAAAAATTTCAGAGGAAAATTCTTAGTGGTTGCTGATGGATCTTCATCTAAATGGTCAATATTTCTTAATTTAGGTCCCAGGAAGCCCAAATATGCTCAGACTATTGCACTTAGATTAAGTGGCTTAGGTAACTTAACAAAGGATTCTGTAAGATTTGACTTTGGATCAGTAAAATATGGATTTGCTTGGGCTTTCCCAATGAAAGAATACGTAAATATTGGACTAGGAACATTTATTGGAAATTACAAAATTAACAATAAGGAATTAAATAATAAAATAATTGAGGATTTTGGATTTGAAAGGATTAACTTTGAACCTCTGCATAAAAAGTTAAGAATTTGGAATGGTTTTTACAAATTGCATACAGAAAGGGCTTTAGCCGTTGGAGATGCAGCATCTCTTTGCGACCCATTTTTAGCAGAAGGGATTAGACCTTCATTAATAAGTAGCTATTATGCAGCAAAATGCATCGATGACTGTTTGTCTCAGGGTAATTTAGATTTAAATGAATATTCCGAAATTATAAAAAGAGAATGGAGTCAATCTATGGTTTGGGGGAAAAGGATTGCAGAAGTGTTTTACAGATTTCCACAAACTGGATATAGATTAGGTGTTAAGAGAAAAACAGCTCCTAAAAGAATAGCTCAAATTTTATCAGGAGAAATGAGTTATGAGGACATAGCCAGGCGAGTAATAAAAAGACTTTTATTGAGAAAAACTTAAGTTTATAAAATTACTTAAGAATTAACTTTTTATTAGATTCTCATTACTTATCTCAGTAAATCTATTAATCAGTAGTGTCTCTAATTCTTCAATAGCTTTACTGAAACCTGTTATTCCTTCACTAAGCTTTTCACTAGCCATATGATCCTCTAGCATATTTAATCTAAAATCTCTTTCTTCAAATTTATAGTCTGGTGAACCACTAGATAATACTTCCTTATCTAATTTCTTTAATAATTCACCTTTCTCTTTGTGAAGTTCATTTAATAATTTTGGTGAGATAGTAAGCAAATCACAACCAGCTAATTCTTTTATCTCATCAACATTTCTAAAACTTGCTCCCATAACTTCCGTTCTAAATCCTTTCTCCTTAAAGTAGTTGAATATTTTTGTAACAGAGATCACTCCTGGATCCTCTACTCCTTTAAAAATCTTTTTACCAGTTTTTGCTTTATACCAATCTAAAATCCTTCCAACAAAAGGCGAAATTAGTGTTACCTTTGCATTAGCACAGGCAACCGCTTGACAGAAATTAAAGAGCAAAGTCAAATTACACTTAATACCCTCTCTCTCCAAAATCTCTGCAGCTTTGATCCCTTCCCATGTTGAGGCAATTTTTATTAGTATCCTTTCCTTTCCGATCCCATATTCTTCATAGTGTTTAATAATTTTTCTTGCTTTAGATACAGTCGCTTTAGTATCAAAACTTAATCTAGCATCAACCTCCGTTGAGACTCTCCCAGAAATAATTTTTAAAATCTCCTTTCCAAAAAGTACTGACACTTGATCAATAGCCTCTTTGACTAATTCTTCTTCTGAAAACTTGCCAGAAAATACTTTCTTTGAATTTTCTAAAGCTTGATCAATTAATTTTGAATAAATTGGATTTTTGGCTGCTGCAAGTATTAAAGATGGGTTTGTCGTTGCATCTCTTGGCTTAAATTCCTTAATAGCCTCAATATCTCCTGTATCTGCAACTACTACAGTCATAGATGATAACTGTTCTAAAATTGACTTCATTGAAATTAAATCTTATATATTTTTAACTTAGCTCGTTATTAATTCTAAATCATCCAAAAAAAAGTTTTTTAACCAAATAATAATTTAATTTTAAGGTTTATTGACGATTAAGTCATCCGTATCATTTGATGGTTGAATTTTTTCTAGGACTATTAAACTCTCAATAATTTCCTTTGCGACTGGTACAGCAACTGTAGCACCATAAGCATATGACTTTGATGGTTCATCTATCAGGACAAAAACAAGATACTCTGGCTTATCGATCGGCAATGTAGCCACAAAACTACAAACAACATTCTTCGTATATGTTCCATTAAGAACCTTTTGTGCTGTTCCTGTCTTACCTCCAATTCTATATCTATCAATTTTGGCACCATTATTACCTGAAGCCTCTACAACACTTTCCATCCATTTGAGTATAGTTTTTGAGACATCCTCAGAAAAAAGCTGATTGTCAGAATTATTAAGAAACCTTTTTTCGGAATCAATAATGACATGTGGAATGACATTTTTACCTCCATTTGCTAACGCGGCATGTAATTGAACTAACTTCAATGGAGAGATAGAGAATCCATGACCAAAAGATGCTGTGGCTTGCTGAATTGGTTGCTTAAGAAAAATCTCTCGTTTTTTCAACTGTCCTGGGGTGGACTCGTACAAATCAGTTTCAAGTTTTCTTTCAATACCAATTTTATTCAACCAATCCCAATAAACAGTGGGATTCAATTTTTGCATAATCTTTATCATCCCTACATTACTTGATACCTGCAAAACGGTTGGATAATCAATATATCCATTACCTTTTTTATTCCAATTAGAAATAGACCATCCACCTACTTCAATATTCCCATTATCATTAACGAATCCGTCTTCTCTAATTACTTTTTCTTCAAGAGCTAAAGCAAGATTAATTGGCTTAAAAGTCGATCCAGGCTCAAATAAGTCTTGAGAATACCAACTTTTAAATACTTTTTGATCATATTCCCAAAATTTATTAGGATTATATGAAGGTACTGATGCTAAAGACAATATTTCACCGCTATTTACTTTCATTACAAGAGCTAATCCTCTTTTAGCATCCCATTTCTCAACTTGTTTTGAAATTAATTCATATGAAATTTTCTGTAATCTCGAATCTAAAGTTAAAACTACTTTTTTATCATCATTGATAAAATCATTTGGTCCTGAACTATCAGGCAATGGAATACCATCTGCATCTTTTATCAAAACATTTGACTTGTCAAGGACCGTGATTTTATCATCAAGATGCAGTTCTAATCCAGATGATCCAACTCCCTCGTCATTTACGAAACCAATAATATTTGAAAAAATATTTCCTTGAGGATAAAATCTTTTTGAATGTCTTTTTAAATCAAGTCCACTAATATATAGTTCTCTTACATTTTGAGCTTCTTTCTCACTTAAATTATCAAATAATTTAACTCCATATTTATTCTTTTTAAACTTGTTTAAAATTATTTTCTCTTCGAGATTTAATGTTAAGGATAATTTTCTTACAACTTCATTAATAGTTCTAACTTTATTTACTCCATCCCCTGGGAAATTAAAATATTTTGGATGTGCCCATAATGTATACAGAGGTTTATCAAATGCTATTAATCTATTATTTCTATCAACTATTGATCTTCTCCTCTTGAAAGAATTTATGTGTTTTACTTGAATAGAGAGTGCCTTGTTTTTCAAAAATGAAGAATTAAAAACCTGCAAATTTATTATTCTTCCTAATAAGCATGTAATTAGTAATAAAGAGGATATATAAGTAAGTTTTAACCGATTCGAGTCTAATGACTTTAGTTGTACAATTCTTTTTTTTCTACTCCCCATTTTTTTTTTCATTTTAATAACCTTTCTGAAATTTACTATCTTGTAATCCTTTGCGAAGATCATTCAAAATTTCAGTCAAAAAATTAATTTTTATATCTTTATTTGATTTCTCAAAATAAATTAGATCTTTTGAATTAGCTGTTCTAATATGATCCTTAAACTCTATTTGTTGTAAAAAATATTCCTCAGTCTTAGAAATATAATCAATAAGATTATTATTAATATAAATAAATTCTTCCAAATTTGAATGTAATTTAGTCCATTTCTTTTGGCTATTAAATGCAATTAAAGATAATAAAAAAATTAAAAACAATATTGATATATTTAGACAATCAAAAATTTTGTGAAAAATCTCTAAATTTGAAATCATGTATTTTCTTTTTGCGGAGTAATTATTACTATTTTTTAAATTACTTTTACCCAATATTAAATTATTATTAAGTAAATCCACTAATTTTTAATTTGAGAATTAAATTTTATCCTAAATTAAGTAAGCATTTATAAATTTCAGATGCAAGCTTATTTTTAAATTATTTTAAGTTCTTAATAAAAATAGATTGAAGAAAGTCAGACCGTTCCATAATGCGTGCATAACAATAGATGAAAATAATCTTCCTGAAATTAATCTTGTCGCTGCAAGTCCAATACCTAATATAAACAAAGGAGGAAGTTCGCTGAGGCTTAAATGAGCCAAGGCAAACACAAATGAAGATATTAAAATTCCATAAATCCTTCCAAAGTCCCTTGATAAAATTGGTAATAGAACACCTCTAAAAATAATTTCTTCAAAAACTGGAGCTAAAATAGTAGTCGTTAAAAACAGAATAGAAAATGCAATATTGTTATTATTATTTAGAACTATTTCAAGCAAAGGATTGCTTCCTGCTTGATTCTTTATCAATGATTCCATTAATAAGGAAGTTAACAAAACAAAAGGTATCACCATAAACCAACCTTTTAGACCATGTATAAATGATGCAGTAATAGGTTTGATATTAAATTGAAAGTAATCTTGCTTAAAAGTAAATTCTCCGTTTGATATTTTTATTTGTCTATAAATAATAAATAATGGGGGAATTGCCATAAATAAATATCCGAAGAATATTTTTAATGACTGCAGTATCTCTTGAGGAAAATCTTTTGCTATTAATTCAACAATAGTAATCGATATTAAAGGAGAAAAAACCTCACCTAATACTACAAATCCTCCTGAAATAAGTAAAACCATATCTATTAGATTTAAATCTAGAGGCTTGTAGTCTTTCCAGTTTATTTTTTTTTCTTTAAAAGACTTCCATGATAGTTTAAGAACTAAAATAGAGCCAATTAAAATTGATATTATTGGAATTATCCTTATTAAGATTATCTTTAAAAACATCCATTGTGATAATTTATTCGAAATTATTTTTTCATTACTAATATTGTATTTTTCACTTAAGATTTTGTATAAATATAAATCATTTTCAAAAACTTTAATAAAATTTTGTTTGATTTCATAGGATTCTTTTGAGTTATTTAATTCGATAATTTCAGGAAATTTTTTATATTCTTCATTATCTATTTGATTTAATAAATTTTCATTTATTATTTCATCATTTAAGACTAACCAAATTAACTTATTCCTATCAGATAAAGAACTATAAGAAAATCTAGATAGAGATTTTCTCATGTCATTTTTCGCTGATTCTGTAATGATTGCTTTTAAATCTTTGGGCACCGATTGAGAAGCTAATTCTGCAATTTCAATTTCTTTTTGACTAATATCAAAAGCCACTGATGGTCTTTCAAGACTATCTTTAAGACCCTGTTGCCAAACAAAAAAGGTTATTATTAAGGAAATTAGCGCTAAAATAATTTTTGTTTTCGAGTTATTTTTAAACATTTATAAATAAGGTTTAATGAAATTTTAAATTTTTATTCGTTTATTTTTCAGTAATCATATCTAATTTAATCATGCCATGAGATGATTATGTTTAGTAATTATTAATCAAAATAATGGTTCTACGTTTAGTACTTGTAAGACATGGCTTGAGTACTTTTAATAAGAAAGGCTTGATTCAGGGTAGAACAGATAAATCTTACTTAACTAAAGAGGGGTTTCTACAAGCAAAGCTTACGGGAGATGCTCTAAATGAAATTACCTTCGATAAGATATATTCTTCCCCATTATTAAGAGCCTCAGAAACGGCTAAAGAGATCGAGAAATGTCTAAACTCTAATCATAATATTGAGTATGATGAAAAACTTTTGGAAGTTGATCTTGATAAATGGTCGGGATTAGCAATTAAAGAAATAAAAACCAAATACAAAGAAAGTTATCAATTATGGAAAAATGATCCTGAAAATTTATGTATTAAAAGAAATGATGATACTATTTATCAGCCTATTCAAGATTTATTTTTACAAGCAAGAGAATTTATTATAAATATTACAAAAAATATTAAAAATAATTCTGATCAGAGCATATTAATTGTTGCTCACAATGCAATACTTAGATGCATAATTCTTGATTTATTGAATAGGCCAAGCAAAGGTTTTAGAAAAATTAAATTAGATAATGCATCAATATCAATCATAAATATTTATGGTGATAAAAATTTTGATGTTCAAATTGATTGTATCAATCAAACATCACATTTAAATAAGAATATCCCATCAAAAGTTGGAGATTCCAGGATTATTCTTGTGCGGCATGGAGAGACGGATTGGAATAAGGAGGGTCGATTTCAAGGACAAATTGACATCCCTCTTAACTCCACTGGGAGAGAGCAAGCAAATAAAGCAGCCAAATATCTACAAAATATAAATTTCACTAAAGCCTTCTCAAGCAAAATGGAAAGACCATATGAGACTGCTCAAATAATTCTCAAAAATGCAAATGATATATATATTCAAAAAATAAGTGAATTAATTGAAATTAATCATGGACTTTGGGAAGGGAAATTAGAAAAAGAAATAAATTTAACGTGGCCAAAAATGCTAACGGAATGGCACATTAAACCTGAAACTGTAGTAATGCCTGAAGGTGAATCAATCAAAGAAGTTGCTGATAGAGCTAATTTTGCTTGGAAAAAAATTTGCGAATCTCAGGAGATTGATGATACTACTCTTGTAGTTGCTCACGATGCAGTTAATAAAACTCTTATTTGTAATATTCTGGGATTAGATATTTCTGATATTTGGAAGATAAAGCAAGGTAATGGCGGCATAACGATAATTGATATTTTTAAGGATCCTGAAAAAGAAAATATTTTAATTTCATTAAACATAACAACACATCTTGGCCAAATAATTGATTCAACGGCTATGGGAGCTCTCTAAAATGAATCAAAATTATTATTTTAAGAATATTAATATCCTAAAAAATTCTTCTACTGAAGTATTCAAAGATTCTGTAGTAATAATTAATAACGAAATAATCGCTTTCGGCGAGAATGCTTCTAAGATAGCCAAAAAAGAAAATATATCTTCTACTGAATCAAAGAATAAATTATTAGCACCTCTTCTTGTTGATATTCATTCAACTTTAGAGGATCCAATATCTGGTTTTAAAGATGATTTAATTAGATTAAAAAAAAGAGCAAAAAGATCAGGGTATGGAGTAATCGCTTTACTCCCAGATAGCAATTATTGCAGAGATAAGCCAGAAAAAATTCCATCTCAAGTCAATAAAATAAATGATATTCAAATTTTTTTTTGGGGTAGTTTCACTTTTAATGATGAAGGCTTATTTTTATCTCAACATGATGAACTTTTAAAATCAGGCTCTATCGGTTTGTCTAGTAGTTATTTCGATGATTTGTCAATTATGTATAAAGGAATGAAAATAGATTCATGTAATTCATATCCATTATTAATTTCCTCTAAGAAAAATAATAACAATAACAAAGTTTTTGCCTTTGAAGATATTCAAGCATTACAAGCTGGATTTCATACTTATGAACAATTTCAAAATAAAATTGATCTTGATATGCTTATGCACTTACAAGAATTATTTAAAGAAAAAAGAATAATAATAAAAAACATTTTTGATCCTGAATCTTGTCAAAAATTAAAAGAATCGAACAGTTCAATCTCAGCAACTATTAACTGGTGGAACTTGATCGCTGATACAAATAATTTGAAAATTAATGATATCGGTTGGAAAATTGATCCTCCTCTAAATAATAATCAAGATAGAAACCTATTAATAAGAGCTTTAGAAGAAAATTTAATTGATGCTATAGCAGTTAATTCTATTCCTCTGAGTGATGAAGATATTTATCAACCAATTAATGAAAGAAAATCTGGAATAAGTTCCTTTGAATTAGTTTTGCCTTTATTGTGGGAGGAATTTATAACAAAAAGGGCATGGAAAATTTGCAAATTATGGAAACATTTAAGCTTCCTTCCCTCTCAATTAATTGGTATCCAAGAAGAAGAATTAAATATTGGAAATAAAAGATGGCTTATATTCGATCCAGACAAAACCTGGATTAACTCTCAAATCTATCTAGGATATGATTCACCCTCAAATATTCCCAAGAAAAATGAATTAATAAAAGGGTGTATTACTGCATATGGTTTGGCGGATTAAAAAAACCAAAATTTTTAAATGGCCAAATTCTTAAATAAGCTTTTCCAATAATTTGATTTTTATGAAGAAATTTGCTTCCTGGCCAATATCTTCCATCCCAACTATTAGATCTGTTATCGCCTAAAACTAGAAAATGATCTTTAGGAACTTTAACATTTTGGAATTTACCACAATCTCTCAGTAATGATGCCTTGCACTTGTTAAAGACATACGGCTCGAAAAGTTTTTTATCATTTATGAAGACCTCTCCAAATTTATTAACACTTACTAATTCTCCAGGTAGCGCAACAATTCGTTTAATATATTCATCACAGGCGCGATCTCTTAATCCAGGAATAATTGACATTGGAGGAAAACTCATTGTAAAGCAGTAAACTTTCCCTGGGAGAGGTTTGGACCTTAATAAAATAAGATCTTTATCAAAAGAGAAAGGTGATTTAAAAACAACTATTTCTCCCCTTTTTGGAAGTCTCTTTCTTAAGGTTTGTTTCTCTATTATAAGTCTGTCATTTATTTGCAGCTCTGGAAGCATGGAACCAGAGGGAATATACCTTGGTTCGGCCAAAAAAGTTCTACATGAGGATATTAATGAAAAAAGTAATAATAATGGTAACCATTCATTAAAAAATTCATTATTTAAGTTTTTCATTATAAATTAATAATGGATGAGAAAAAAAA
>CEUU01110541.1_pt1 | contig 20641 bp, 15 predicted proteins | sample 531321 | NCBI WGS metagenome assembly CEUU01 (sample SAMEA2622658, study PRJEB7988) | marine metagenome | isolation source: saline water (ENVO:00002010), including
CATTCGCAGCACTTCCATCGCATAAGTTACAGGGTTGAAACGCATTACCCACCCCAGCCATTCCGCTGCACCTTCCACTGGAAAAAGAGCTCCTGAAAGTAGCCATAAGGGAATGAAGAAGACACTCATGACAGCGTGGTAGCCAGCGACCGTATCCATAAACCAAGCCACCATAAATCCTAGTCCAGTAAAGCCCAAACCTATGATCACACATAGTGTGATCAGTAGGAAGAGTGAATTTAAAGAGAGCGCTATACCCGCCAGCGGAGCAAAAGCCAAAAAGATAATGGCCTGCAACAGCGCGATCGCCGTGCCACCCATAATTTTTCCTGCCACAATACTTAGCCTCGAAACCGGAGCGACTAGAACCCCCTGAAGAAAACCCGCTGTGCGGTCTTCGATCAGCGTAATGGTAGAAAAGATCGCGGCAAATAATAGCAACATAAGGACGATTCCCGGATAGAAGAATTCGCCATATTTCATGGATTCCCCAGGTAGAGAAAATGATTCGGAGAACCCCGACCCCATGAAAAACCAAAATATAAGAGGTTGTGCCAAACTACCGAATAAGCGGGTAGGTTGGCGCAGGAAACGCACAACCTCGCGCCGAGCGAGAACCCAAGTTGCTTTCAAGATGCTACCTCCCCACTGACCATAAGACGCTGCCCTGTCAGGTGAACAAATACGTCGTCTAGAGATGGATGAGAGAGTGAAAGATCGTTTATGCAGTGGGAAAACTGATTCAACAATGCGTCTATGCTGAATGGCTCTTCAAGCGAGAAAAGCAATGCGCCGTCTACCAAACGGCCCCTGATGCGAAAGACATCTTCAATTTGGCCAAGCAACTGTTGGGGATCTGACCCCCTGAGCGTTAATACCTGCTTGCCTATAGATCGCTGCAATTCTTCAGGGGGGGCACACTGCAGCAGATCGCCCTCGTGCATGATCGCAACGCGATCACAGACTGCAGCCTCCATAAGAATGTGAGTGGTAACGAGTACGGTCGTTCCCTCACTCCGCAAATAATTCACTTCATTCCAGAATTCCTGCCGAGAGATCGGATCCAGCCCCGTTGTGGGTTCGTCGAGAATAAGGACCTGAGGTTCATGCAACAGCGCTTTGGCTAGCTCAACTCTACGAGCCAAACCGCCCGAAAGCGCTTCCACCTTTTCATCAAGCCGATCCTTCAATTTTAAACTCTCTAATAAAGCTTCTATCCTACCATCTATATCTCTTCTTGCCATGGCATAGAGATGGCCCGTAGCAACGAGGTTTTCTCGAACGCTCATCTTACGATCAAGTGCAGGCTTCTGGAAAACTACCCCCAACAGGCGCCGCACTGCTTGCGGCTCTTCGAGCAGATCGTGGCCATCAACTTCAACGCTTCCGCAGTCCGCATTTAGGGCCGTGGTGAGTACGCGCAATAAGGTCGATTTTCCGCTACCATTGGGCCCCAAAAGGGCGAGCATCTCACCCCGTTGAATATCCAGATCGATTTCTCTAAGAGCTTGCCTTGGAGGCGTTTTACCCTTGCCGGGATACGTGTGTGAGACGCCTACAATGCGAATGAGAGCTTGGGAATTCAACGCGCTTTTGCATCCAGAATAAGAGTAGATTTCGGTCCAAGAAAGTAACCGCTACAACATGTAGCGTCAAGCTCTTATCTGCATAGTTATCAACTATTTAATAACACCGAACCCGCTTTACTAACTCGTCATCCTCTCTCTGTACTAACGCAATGTGCTTCCAGGCAGAATACAATCGCACCATGTGTTTGCGAGCCTCTTCAATAGCCTCAACATCTAGCATTGAGTTACCACGGATAAGAAGTTTATAAACATACATATATAGACGCCGGAGATTACTGGCCAATTCTTGGGATCCCTCTTTCGGTTCTAACACATCCCCTAAGAGCAGAACAATATCCTGAGCCCGAACAAGGTATTCTCCTTTCTCAACCATCGCACCCTGTTGAATTGAGTCAACGGCTTTATTCATACAATCGATCGACTTCTCATACAGCTTCAACAGCAAGTCGGACTTTTCTTGCTGTCCCCAAGCCAAGTTCCCCATCGTTACGACAGCAGACGTAGATTCTTTTTCGACCATCCTTGGTCTCTCCTCAATAAGATCCTGTTGAAATGCACTTATCATGACATAGATTCACAGCACTTAGTATCATATCGGCAAAACGCAGTAATCCATTAGCATCTTCTGAGACCAGCAACCACATAATCTCGATTGACACAACTTTCAACATTATCTACTTTTCGCGCAGTAGGCCCTCCCTCTATTGCCCCTTTTTTCAAACTCTTAGGTTCTCTGACACAATGGCTGATGAACACACTGGCGACACGCAGAACTCCTTTTCTAACCAAATAGAAACAGGGTTTCAGAGCAGCGTACCCCAATCCTACGATTTTAATCGCCCACAGCGAGTCAACAAAGACCGATTACGTGTAGTCGAGAACGTTCACGAACAGTTCTCCCAACTATTCTCGTCTACGTTTGCCGCTTCCATGCGCATGGTCGTAGATGTCGACCTAGCCTTTGTCGACCAGCCCCTATACAATGAATTTTTACTCTCTCTTCCCACCCCTTGTAGCGCATTCACCTTCACGTTAGAACCCACTGGAGGTAAAGCGCTACTCTGCCTGAGCCCCGAACTAATTATGGCGATCATCGATCGAACGTTGGGTGGAAAGGGTGTGGGCAATAGCGACGACATGCGCCCCTTAACCTCCATTGAGCGAAAGATTGTAAACAAATTAGTCAGTAACCTTCTCCGAGACTTTGAGTCCGCTTGGGAAACTCGCTTCCCTCTTGAAGTAACGAATGTGGAACTTGAGACGAACCCAGAGTTTATTCAAGCGGCGAACAGCGGTGATCCGACTATTGTTGCCGCATTTGAAGCCCATTCGACAACACTAAACGGCCTTGTCCACTTGTGCTATCCCGTTTCAACCCTTGAGACGCTCCTGCCGCGTCTTAACAAAAACGATATTAGCCATGCTACAAACCAAGAACACGGAAATTCGGTAACCGACAGTCGCTCTCTGAGCAAGATGCAAGTCTCCGCACTAGTACAAATCGCCCAAGGCTCTCTGTCTTTGAAGGAAATTGCCGACTTGCAGCAAGGAGACGTCATTAAACTAGACACCAAAAAGAACGAACATGCGGTCGTGTTTGTAGGCAACCAACCCAAATTTTTTGCTCGCGCAGGTTTGGACGGACGCCAACGCGCCGCTCAAATCATATCGACCCTTCAAGCAAGCGAAGAAGAACTCTATCGATAGAATAGCCCAAGGAGCGGCTTTGTGTCCCTTGTCTATGGCCAATTTTAACCAACGTCTCTACTCAGCTCGCCCATTTCTTAGCAGTTGCTTTACCGCTGGGTTTATCATCGCTTTATGGAACCCCGCACCGCGCTTTGTCTTTACCTTCGCCATTGGGTTGATTGCGGGAATGTTGATTCTCGGCCCCCAGGTGGCTGCGGCTCTTTACGCCCTGCGCATAAGAAAATTCTGGAATGGCAATCTTCGCTGGCCCGTTTGTATCGTTGCCACAGTATCAACCGTCTTGCTACTGGACTATTTGCTGCGGTGGTCCCAGCCCCAATTTTGGATTGCCATATCGACAGCTCTGATCGGGACTACCATAGGTCATGACGCTACGCTGGCCGCCTTAGAACTGCGGTCTGACTCACATTTTGACCTACGAATGGTCGCAATTTTCCCCCTTCTCATAGGCCTTGCTGTTATTGCGGGCTACAGCAGCTTGGGATTTCTCTCCGGTATGTTTACATTCGTATCTTCCGCGCTAGGCTAAGTTTTTATGAGTCTAGCCCTCTCCAAGATTCTATCCAAGCATTTTGGACAGTTAGTAATTGGTCCACCCCAATATGAACGTCATGGCAAGTTAGATACCATGGCAATCTACCCACTTTTCCCAACTCAGCTATCGCCAGATCCACCTGAAATTCTCACGCTGTCCGAAGCCCTACGGCGCGGGATGCAGCTACAAGATACGGGGATTATCAATCGAGTCCACGTTGAAAACCCGCTACCGAGCTCCGTGTTGGCCGGAGAATCTGAGCTTTTAATGGGCGAAACCCAGCAGCGCTCTGTACAGTTTAGCTGCCTCTTACCTTCTCAAAAAAAATCTTCTCTTCGGGTAAACTGTGTCGAAGAAGGTCAACCAACCGTGCCGCAGGCCTCTTTTATCGGAGCCGATGCCTGTCCCTGGTCCGTGCGAACTTATAAAATCGAACAGCTAGCGCACAGCGGCGAACCCCAACAATACTGGGTTTGGGAACAAATAAAAACTTATCTGGCCGAAGCGAACTCTAACACCTCCACTCGCGAGATAGGCGCGGTATTTCAAAAGCACGACAACCAGCTCCAAACGCTGAGTGACGCATTTCCACATCAAGCCGGACAAGTTGGCGCGATTTGCACTGTTGGTTCAAACCTTTTCCTAGAATTATTCAGCGATCCCGAACTGTTTGAAGATCGCCACGAGCAGATTATCCGTAGCGCAATGATAGAGGCTTTTGTGCGTCCACCTGAAGGCGTTGTTCCTCCAGAATCCATCGGCGCCTTTTTAAACCAAATTGCGCACGTTAGCCAGCACAGTAGAATCATGAGCAGCCGATCCCTTAAAGAAGACAGCCGCTCTATGGCATTCTCCAGATCAGGTATTAACGGGCAGGTCCTAATCGATCAAAACAGACTAATTCATCTTTCTGCCCATCAAAAATGCCCCGGCCGAAGCTGTCCTCTGGCAGAACTTAGGGCAAGCTTTGACAAAGCCAAGCGAACCTGGTCGCAACGACGTCCTCCTTCTATGGATAACGTTGAAAAGACTTATGCCCGCCGCCGCCAGCGCTACAGCGTGTTTAAAGCATCTTTACGCAATCAGCCCACGCAAATCAATCAGCCATCCACTACCCACCCGGCCCAGAAAGATAATACGACAAAGGACACAAATAGACCGCAACCACTTAGCCCCGCCCTCCGGGATTTTTTTGTAGCCCTCTTCACTAGAAACTAAGCTTGACCTGCAGTATTTGTTGATGATCTGAAACATTTGCATCATAATCATTTATAGAAAAGTCTACCATGCTACGCTTCACCTTTTCTTTACTGGTCTTCCTGTTAATTACGATCGCTGGCACGGCTGTAACCTTATTGTATTACAGTCAACCAACTGGCTTGCAGTCCCCGCGCACCATCACTATTCCCAAAGGGATTAGCGCCCGTGCCATTGGCATCATGCTCGAGCAGGAAGGGATCATACGCAGCGGCCGTATTTTTTCATGGACAGTGCGTCTACAAGGCCTCTCGCACAGACTTGAAGCGGGCACCTACCAACTCGATGGTCAACAGGATTTACTTAGCACCGTTCAACTGCTGCTTAAAGCTCCGCAGCGAATGCTTAAGGCAACGATTCCAGAAGGACTCACCCGCCACGAAACAGCAGGAGTTCTTGCCCGTCAGGGCATCGTCGATTCTACGCGCTTTGTACAACTGAGTGAAGACCGAACCTTTACCGCTCGCTTGGGTATTGATAAGCCGACCTTAGAGGGTTATCTGTTTCCTGAAACCTATTTTTTTTCAATGGAATCCAATGAAGAAGTAGTTATCCAGCGCATGGTAAAGCATTTTCACCAAACCTTGAACAACGACGCCCTTGCTCGCCTTGATTCAATAGGTCTTAACCTACACCAAGCGGTAACGCTCGCCTCCATCGTAGAGCGGGAAGCTAAGGCTGCCAGTGAGCGTCCTCTCATTGCAGGCGTTTTTCTACGCCGCCTGTCTCTCAATCGCCGCCTTGAGTCATGTGCAACAGTAGAATACGCACTGGGCGTCCACAAAAAGCGTCTGACAAATGCCGACCTACGAGTCAAATCTCCGTTTAACACTTATCGCCACCGCGGTCTACCCCCTGCTCCAATCGGCAGCCCGGGAAAGGCAGCCCTTTACGCTTCGCTCTATCCAGAAAAAACCGAGTATCTTTACTTTGTGGCACGAGGCGATGGCACCCATATATTCAGCCGCACGAACGTCGAACACGAGGCTGCAAAACGACAATTAAAGCAGCTCGAAAAGAGCAGGAAGCTGAACTGATACGCTTGACTCTTCGCTGCACAAACAATTATATATAGCAAATTCCCACCATTCAACAATTCCTATCTCCCGCGATTTGATCAGGCCATACTATGTCGATTCTCGAACAACTTAATCCAGACCAACGCAAAGCAGCAGCGGCCACACAAGGCCCCGTCCTTATACTAGCCGGTGCGGGATCGGGCAAAACGCGGGTGCTTACCTATCGAATTGCACATCTGATACAAGAGCAATGCGTTACCCCCTGGAATATCCTAGCCGTCACGTTCACCAACAAAGCAGCCGGTGAAATGCGGGAGCGGGTAGAGCACTTGGTAGGTGAAATAGCAAATGATATTTGGATCGGCACATTCCATTCAATCTGTGCACGCTTACTCCGATACGAAGCGGAGCATTTTGGCTTAGATCGCAGCTTCAGCATTTACGATGAAGACGATCGACGAGCAGCGATGCGCCGAGTCTTTGAGGCCTATAATATCAATGACAAAGACCTGACACCGCGCTCAGTTATCGCCCAGATAAGCCGGGCCAAAAATGCGATGGTCGATCCAATGACCTTTGCCACCGAAGCGGGTGAATCAGCCAATAAAAAGCTGATCGCCGACCTTTACACTGCCTACGAGGCGGATCTGCGCCGGAACAATGCGCTGGATTTTGACGATTTATTGGTTGAGACTGTGCGCCAATTCGATAATCATCCTAGCGTCCTAGAGAAATACCAGCAGCGCTTTCACTATGCTCACGTAGATGAGTATCAGGATACCAATCGCCCGCAGTACATGCTGTGTAAGCAGTTGACGGCCCACCATCGCAACCTCTGCGTCGTAGGTGACGACGACCAGTCAATCTACCAATTCCGTGGAGCCGACCTTCGCAACATACTCGACTTTGAGCGCGATTACCCCGATGCACAAACCGTCAGACTAGAGCAAAATTACCGTTCCACTAAGCGCATTTTAGAAGCCGCAAACCAAATTATATCCAACAACAAAGACCGCAAGGGAAAAGCGCTTTGGACAGATGGAGATGAAGGGCATCTAATCGAACTAGTCCAGTGCGATACCGACCGGCGAGAAGCGAAATTTGTAGTCGAGTCGCTACGTCAACTGACCGGTTCGGGTGGCTACGCACCAGGCGATGCTGCCATACTTTACCGAACCAATGCCCAGTCTCGCGCCCTAGAAGAGGAGTTGCAACGGTCCGGCCTGCGCTACGTCATCGTCGGTAGTATTCGCTTTTATGAACGCCGCGAAATAAAAGACATGCTGACATATTTACGCCTCTTAGCCAACCCCTCAGACGATGTTGGCCTGCGGCGGGTTATCAACGTTCCCCGGCGCGGTATAGGCGATACTTCACTTGATTATGTGCAGCGCCATGCTCTCAACAACGGTTTAAGCCTCTACGCGGCCATTGGTCAACTCGATTCCATAGAAGGGCTCAATACTCGCGCCAAAAAGCAAATCGCGATCTTCAGATGCATCATGGAAGAGCTTTCTGCAGTCCGTAAAAGCGCAGGCCTAGCCGAACTCGGCCAGCTAGTATTTGAACAGAGCGGATATTTGCAAATGCTCCGCGATGAGAATAGTCCAGAAGCGCAAATGCGCGAGGAAAACGTCGAACAGCTTATCGCCTTTATGACCGAGTTTTCTGACACGCGGGAAGAAGCCACGCTCCAAAAGTTTCTGGAGGAAATAGCCCTCATGTCGCCCATGGACGAAACGGAGGGTAACGGCAATGCCATCACTCTGATGACTCTTCACAGCGCCAAGGGATTAGAGTATCCAATCGTCTTTATGTGCGGAATGGAGGAAAACCTATTCCCGACGGCCCGAACAGTTGAAGAGAGTCGCCTCAACCCCCAGGCCATAGAAGAAGAGCGACGCCTCTGCTATGTCGGTATAACCCGGGCCCGCGAACGGCTTTACTTAACCTATACCAATCGACGCTATGCCTACGGCAATATGATAGACTGTGAACCATCACGCTTCTTACAGGAAATTCCAGACGAGCTGTTTACAGTCAAGCGTGAGGTTGTTGATTTTAATCCGCGGACGAGACAGCCGGGACAGTCTCGTTTTAATAAAACCTCCCAACGCGGAAGTCAGCAACCGGGCTCCCCAAGGCGCAAAAAGATAGTGGAGAAAAAGAATCCAAAAGGAGTTCACTACGATTGGGACACGCCCCAGCACCCTACCGGAGACCTATTTTCCGATTTAGTTGACCAAGACGACTTTTTAGCGGTGGGCCAATGGGTTCGACATGCATCTTGGGGTAAGGGACAAATCGTTGCCCGAGACGGCCAGGGAGAAAACATGAAGCTCTCAATTCGATTTGGACCACACGTAAAAAAAGTCGCCGTAGCCTTTGCCCAATTGGAACCAGCCTAACGTGAACAAACGCCCCGTCCATGCGGTCCTACTTGCGGCCGGCCGAGGTAAACGCCTAGCGCCCCACACCGACCACGTGCCCAAACCCCTCTTAGCACTAAATAAACGTCCTATACTTGAATACGCACTCCACCACCTTAAGCAAGCCGGTGTGCTTCACCTTCTTATCGTGGTGGGCTATCGCGGCGATATGATTCAATCTCATTTTGGCAACGGCCATAAGTGGGGACTCGACATCACCTATGTGGAACAGACAGCAGTCCCAGGAACAGGGGCAGCCGCTCTGCTCGCAGAACCCTTTGTCGACGGGCATCCATTCTTTCTCGGGTGGGGTGATATTCTTGCTGCGGGAGCCGAACACAAACGGCTATTTCATCTCTTTGCCGAAGGAGCACACGAAGGCGCCATGCTTTTGGAACCGGTTGAAACCCCCCAACACGGAGCAGCTGTAGAAGTGATCAATGGACGCGTCGTTTCCCTAGTCGAAAAATCATCCCAGGCTACAGCCCCCTGGAACCAGGCTGGCTTGGCCGTTTATACGCAACCGATCTTTTCAGCTCTCAAGTCTATTGCTCTGTCAGAACGCGGCGAGTTAGAATTCACAGCGGCTGTGCAAAAACGTATTGACGACGGTGCCTCCATAGCAGGCATTCCAATGCTATATCCCCGATTACATCTAACGCATCCCAAAGATATTCAGACCGTCGAAAATATTCTATCTACCGAGGATCGTTACGCGCCGAGTATTGCTCAATATGCACGTGATGATTAACTTTTAATATTGAAAAATAAAAACATAAATAGGAATCTTTTATCTCTTGTCAGCACCTTCTCAACCTCTACGCGTAGCCCTACAAAACGTCGGCTGTAAGCTCAACTCTTATGAAGTAGAAGCCTTAAAAAGGGGATTTAATAGACAAGGATATGAAATTGTCTCATTTGATGAGTCAGCTGATGTATATGTGGTAAATACCTGTACGGTAACTGGTTCGGGAGACTCCGACTCGCGAAAAGCGGTGCGTCGCGCTCGCAGGTCAAATCCCGAAGCGACAGTTGTAGCAACAGGTTGTTATGCGCAACGACGTCCGGAAGAATTGAGCGATGCCGGAGCTGACCTAATCGTTGGTAACGGTGAGAAAGCCGACTTAATAAACCGTTTGCAAACCTATTGGTCTGGTGATACGGGATTAAGTTTTGTGCCGAACGCTTCATTCCGTAACGAAAACTTTCTCTCCATAGATGGCTTGGTGCAAAAAGGGCGTACCAGAGGTATGCTCCAGGTACAAGACGGCTGCGACGAGCATTGCACTTACTGTATCATTCCCAGCGTAAGAGGACAGAGTGTAAGCCGCCCCACAGAACAAGTTATTCAACAAGCCCGCGACATGGTTAAAGCAGGATACCGTGAGCTCGCTCTTACTGGCATTCACACCGGCAGTTACGGCTATGACGTGAATGATCCTGATGGGCTAGTTAAACTACTTGAAGAACTCGAAAAAATCGAAGGACTAGACCGCATTCGACTTAACTCGATCGAACCTGCCTACGTAAGTGATTCTTTAATCAGATATGCAGCTCAGTCAGACAAATTCTGTCGCCACTTTCACGTTCCGCTACAGAGTGGTTCCGATACTGTCCTCAAGTTAATGTGTCGCCATTATGACTCGGCATATTACAGAAACCGTATTCTACAAATCGCAGAGGCATTACCGGATAGCGCAATTGGTGCAGACGTAATGGTAGGTTTTCCAGGCGAAGACGAAGTCTGTTTTCAGGAAACATACAGTTTACTCGCAGAATTACCCATGACATATCTACACGTTTTTCCATTTTCACAGCGTGAGGGAACCCCAGCGCAAAAAATGGCACAAAAATTGACCAACACTTGCGACAGTAGCGCTAAGAAAAAACGCGGACAAGACCTTATTGAATTGGGCAAAAAGAAACGCTTAGAATTTCATCAACGTTTCGTCGGTCAAAACCTCTCGCCCATAGTCGAAGACCGTACAGACAACCAAACTGGGTTAAGTGTGGGACTCAGCGACAATTACGTCCGAGTGCTGTTTGACGGACCAGCCAAAGCCAACGAAATAGTCAAAGTCCAAATAAAGCAAGCTAGAGAAGACCTAGTTTTCGGAGAAAGAGAATGAGCAGCGAACTAACCATAATTAACGATATGGTTCCCCACGCTGCGTATGCGCGATCAGGCAGCAATGACTATAACCGCAGTGTTTACGTAGAAACCTACGGCTGTCAGATGAACGTCGCCGATAGCGAGTTAGTTGCCAGTATTCTTAACGAAGCCGGTTTTAACATAACCGAAAAAGCCGAGGGTGCAGACGTAATTCTTCTTAATACGTGCGCAGTACGTGAGCACGCTGAGGAACGCGTAATAGGACGCATTTCCCAACTAAACAGCCTTCGTAACCAACGTCCTCATTTGACTTTAGGCATTCTGGGCTGTATGGCTCAACATTTGAGCGACACACTCTCAAAACGTGCACCTTTCGTTGATATAGTCATGGGACCGGATTCCTATAGACGACTTCCCGACATGTTAGCGCAGAGCAGCGACGAAGCGCTTTTAGACGTAGAATTAGATCGATCGGAAAATTACGTCGGTATATCTCCAGTAAGACGAGAAGGGACTAACGCTTGGGTCACCATTATCCGTGGTTGTGACAAATTTTGTACTTTTTGTATTGTTCCCTTCGTAAGAGGACGCGAGCGAAGTATTGATGCTGATGAGATCGTACGTCAGGTTGAAGGAGTTGCCCAAGAAGGTTTTCGGGAAGTGACTCTGCTTGGCCAAACCGTCAACTCTTACCGTGGTGATGGATGTGATTTTGCCAATCTACTTCGCCGAGTTGCTGCCGTGGAAGGGATCGAACGCTTACGTTTCACCTCGCCATACCCGATCGATTTCAGTGATCGTGTCATAGAAGCAATGGCCGAAATAAAGCAAGTTTGTCCTTACATGCACTTGCCAGTACAGAGTGGATCAGACGCACAACTTAAAGCGATGAAACGAGGATACACCATTAGTGAATTTCGCACATTAGTTTCTAAACTACGATCATCTATCCCCAATTTAGCACTCAGCACAGACGTCATTACTGGTTTTTGTGGTGAAAGTGAAGAAGATTTCCAGCAGACCTTTGACATGATGCAGGAAATTCGTTTTGACTCAGCATTTATGTTCAAATATTCTGCTAGAGAAGGCACTTATGCTCACAAAAGAATGCCTGATGACGTACCAGAATCAGTAAAAGGCGAACGCCTTCAGCGCATAATTGACCTGCAGAAACAGATCTCCGGAGAAATCAACGGCACTTATGTTGGCCATCAACTGCCCGTCCTTGTAGAAGGCCCGTCGCGCCGTCCCGCTCGCGATGGTACCATACGCTACTACGGACGCACACCGCAAAACAAGACCCTCATTTTTTCTGAAGCAGTTCCTGCCAACACGCTAGTCAACATTGAAGTAGAGCATCACACCCCACACACACTCTTCGGTCGCTGCGTCTAATAAATTTAATGAGCAGTATTAGTTGTATAAATCGAGACTGCAATTATCAGCTGCTCCTAGTCATTTCTCTCTGCCTTCCAACTCAGATTATCACGCAACAGTCCGAGGCTCAAAGCCAGCCTTACGGAATCAAACAGCGGGTTCCCAACACTTCTCTTTTAATCGACCTATCAGAGGGACAGCCGGCCCGGCGCCTTTCGGAAACCGGTCTCTTCACAGATATAACCCATCAAACAGTCGCCCCAGGGATCATTCCTTACACCGTCAATTCTCCCTTCTGGTCTGATGGCGCCTTCAAAACCCGTTATTTTGCACTGCCCTACCAATCTAAAGTTGAATTCTCCCCTAAAGATCCTTGGATTTTTCCACCTAATACGGTACTAGTTAAGACCTTCTCGTTAGAGTTTGTGCGTGGCGACTCTACCAGTCGCCAACCCATAGAGACTCGCTTCATGGTAAAAGACGATGCCCAAGAGGCATGGAGGGGATTCAGCTATGAGTGGAACGAAGACGGCACAGAAGCCTATCTGCTCGATGAGAGTCAGAACAAAACATTCTTCATCGTCGACCCATCAGCTCCTGAAGGCTATACAGAACAGCGCTATTTTTACCCGGGGCCCAAAGACTGCACCTTTTGCCATCGAGAGGCAGCTGGCCGGGCACTAGGAGCCCGAACGGGGCAACTCAACGGAGACTTCACCTATGGAACGGTCATAGACAACCAGCTCCGAACGCTGAACCACATTGGCTTTTTTACACGCGATATCAAACTAACCGCAGACCAATGGGCCCGCTGGCCCAATCCCCTAGACGAAAGCGAACCCCTCGAACTACGCGCACGATCCTACCTGGCCGCGAACTGCGCTCACTGCCACAGACCCGACGGCGTTGCACGCGCCGATTTTGATGTGCGATATGATACCCCCACCGAATCATCTCGGACCGTTGGCATTTCGCCCTCGCTTGGCCGCCTCGACGCCGAACCCGAAAAAGCGCGTATAATACAGCCAGGAAGTGCTGCCGGCTCCACCCTCTTCCTACGCACCCAAAACTTCAGTTCGTTCCGCATGCCGCCGATAGGCACAAGTGCGTTAGATCTAAACGGCACGGATGTGTTACGGCGCTGGATTGACAGTATGTCACCCACCACGAGCATAAACCACAATAGAGACTTGCCGGTCAACTTCACGCTAGGACAGAATTACCCCAACCCATTTAACGCCGCCACACGTATCGACTTTTCGCTAGCCTATACCGCACGAGTCAACCTCAGCATATTTGATATTACCGGCCAGAAAGTATACACGCTCGTAGATGGGACTCTTGGAGCCGGTCACCATACGTTACAATGGTCAGGCACGGTGAAAAACGGCGATATAGCGGGTAGCGGAGCGTATTTTTATCGCCTACAAACCGATAGGGAATCGGAAACCAAACGGCTTGTTTTACTTAAATGAGTACTTCCAATATTACCTCACACTCATCTCCCAAGGAATCATTATGCGATATAAAAAGACCACTTATATGTGCGCACTGGCCGCAAGTCTTTATATGCCTAGTATATCCCCTGCCCAGCCGCGGATTCTTAAGGACGAAATACAGGTCCAGAAGATCCTCACCGTGCCTGAACGCACCATGCGTATTGTCAAGGATCCACGCGACGGCACCCTCTACACCTTAACTGCCCAGGGAGATATCTCTCGCATCCGTATGCCCTCTCCAGACCAACAACTAACCCAGCGCGTTGCCCGCGGCGTTCGCAATGCGGAAGGTATATTCACGTGGAGCGAATTCGACTTAGATGGTGAGATTCCCGCCGAGGTTCCGATCGAAGCGCTTCGCACGGCCGTGGCCAACGGCGCACGCAGTTCGAAAAACCCGGTAGACGGCAAGCTCTATGTCCTCAACACAGACGATGCGTCCATTCTCATTCTGCCGCGCACCGTCGTTGCCAGTGCCAGCGATTTTAACCTACCCTATGTTAGCGCGCTTTTTATCGACGCCAACGGAGCTTTCTACGTCAGCCTTGATGTAGCCCGGGCCAACGCCCCACAGATAGAACGCATTTATTCCAGCGCAGACCACGGGCTAAACGATACGCAGGGCTTGGCTATTGGCCCAGACGGATCTATGTATGTGGGCGGAAACCAAGGCCAGCGAAACGCCAACAGTATCGTCATCGCCAAAGGTCTTTTTGATCCTGCCAGCGGCCAGCATACTTGGCAAGAGCTAGCGCGGAGCGAACCCATTCCCAAAGGCGACGTGGGCGCTTTTAATCATTTCCACCCCGGCTTGGCCATCGATCCAGCTGGGCGCAACCTCTTTATTAACAGCGGCTCGCGCACCGAGCACGGAGAGCTGGCGGAAATGAATGGACTGTATTCCGGTCTCAGGGAAGCTCCGATCACCTCGGCCATTCTTCGCATCCCTACTGAGGGAAAGGATATTGTCATACCTACAGACGGTCAGGCCTTAGCCGCCTCGGGATTTCTTTTTTCCGACGGGCACCGAAATGCATTTGACCTAAGTATAGGACCCAATGGAGAGCTTTTTTCGGTCGATAACGGCCCAGACTGGGATATGTCGGACGAGATTAATTGGGTTCGCCCCGGACTGCACTACGGTTTTCCTTGGCGTATGGGCAGCCACGATAACCCGCAGCAGTTCCCAGACTACGACCCGACCAAAGACCGTCTGCTGCAAAACAACTCTTGGGCCCGACAGAACGACCTGTTCTACAACGATCCAACCTATCCTCTCCCCCCATCCGGCGTACAGTTTGCCGATCCAATCATTAACCTAGGCCCCGACGCTAACAGCTATCGGACCCTCGACGGGCAAATACTGGATGGCAGCGACACCAATGAGCCAGTATTTACACTGACTGCCCACAGTTCTCCTCTAGGTTTGGTGTTTGACAACGACCAAGCGATGGCCCCGCCATACAAAGGGTCTGGCTTCGTATTACGCATCGGCGGAAGTATTGCCAGCCTCATTAACAGTTTCGAGGATCCGGATCAAGATCTACTCCATATCGATCTCGAAAAAACAGCGGAAGGTGACAATTACCAAGCACGTGTTACGCGAATCGTAGGCGGATTTGACAGTCCTATTGATGCCGAAATTGTTGGCAACCGAATCTACGTAATCGAATGGGGCGACACGCGCGGACTGTGGGAAGTAGTGCTGCCTGCTGAAACTAGGACGGCCGTGGTGGAAATCGAGGGAGCCGGCCTTCCCGACCGATCGGCTCTCTCACAGAACTACCCCAATCCATTCAATCCGAACACGACCATTGACTACAATTTAAAGCAAGCGGACCACGTCGAAATCGCTATTTTCGACGCCCTAGGTCAGAAAATCCGTACGCTTGTAGACGCACACCAACGCGCTGGATTCTACCGCCTACAGTGGGACGGTAAAACAGATACGGGCACACGTGCTGCAAGTGGCGTCTATATTTATCGATTGCAGACACCATCGCATCGCGAATCTCGCCAACTAACTCTACTCAAATAGAAAAAGGGGCGATCCGAAAATTGGATCGCCCCTTTTTAATTAATAAAACCGTTTACATACGCTGAAGTAACCTACTAGCAACAGAGTTTTTGGGATCTACGCGCAGTAGCTTTTCAAGAACCTTGCGCGCCTGAGATAAATTTCCAATCCGCTGAAAGGAAAGCGCTTTGCTCAAATGCGCTTTGGCGTGTGAGGGCTCAATAGCAATAGCCTGTTGAAAGGCCTCTATAGCTTCTCGATTCTGTCCATCTTTTTGCAATGCCAGCCCGAGGTTGTAATGGTGGGCCGCATCGCCGCCATCTAAAGCTACCGCTTGACCATAGGCATGTATGGCTTCTGAAACAACGTCCTGACGTAGGTAGACCGTGCCCAAATTGTTATAGGCTGGAGCGTAGTCAAATTCGCCGACCGCTTGCAGAAAACGCCCTTGTGCCTCTTCAAAATCGCCACGCTGCATGAGAATGAGCCCTTGGGCATTAAGCGCCTCAACAAACTTGGGTTTGACGCCCAGCGCGCGCTCGTAGTATTCATGTGCCTCTTCTAACTGACCATGGCGCGCGTATACAACTCCCATATTTTTCAGCGCTTCATGTCCTTCAGGGTCCAACTCGATAGCCTTGCGGTATGCTGCACTCGCCTTTTGCCAATCTCCTATGCGCGAGTACATAACGCCGCGATCATTGTGAGCTCCCGGTAAATCGGGAAAAAGCTCAGCCAGGGCGTCGCGAGCCTCTACTTCATTTGCATGCCAGTAGAATTGAAAGCCTGATAACATTAGGACAGGAAGCGCAAAATAGAGCAGTTGACGCCCAGTTTCGCGAAAGTATCCCCCAAAGCGTCCTACTACACCATGAACCACCCTGCGCGCACCGATCTTATGCCAGCCGGATTCTCCTTTAATGTCCAAGTTAGCCTGGTTACGCTTATCCCGCATTTTCCAGATAAACCCATCAAAATAATAGTGCAACAACGTAGAGGTTATGACCAATATTTCGATCGCTTTGATCCACTGAGCCCGATCAAACCAGTTTAAGCTGTAGTTTACGGTTCCATAGATAAAGCTTATGGCCACATAGCCAACGAGGATCGGAATCGACCGACTGGTAAAGAATGTCTTTAACAATCGCGATGTTTTTTCTTGGCGCTGCACGAGGTTATTGTTATACACCCATACAATGGCAAAGTATTGGATATCGTGAAAGGCGGCAAAAGCCGCGTATCCAATCGTCAGGTCCTGAATATAAATCCAACCAAAGTAAATTAGAAAAAGGGTCGTTCCCATTACCGCAACCTTGGGGAAACTCACTTTTTGTCCCGTCGCTAACCGCCAAAAGAGGTTGCCGACATATCCGGCACCTATAGCTAGCGTCCCGTAGAACAAAGCGGATTTGACCATCAGCATTTGTTCGACGCTTAGAAAAGGCAGTCCTACATTTTGATTTTGATCGAGAATCCGGTAGAAATATTCAGGACTGTAGACGACGACCGTAACAAAAGCTGCTAGGGTGAGCAACCAATCCCAGCGCGCATTCCATTTGGCAAATATTTTGTTCTTACCGTCATAGATTCGCATTATTCCGTAATGCTGCATAAAAAGGTGCCATATTTCCCACAACAGCACCATGAGAAACAGGCCATGCAGCGTATTAAACTGCGCCAAGGCGACAACAATCAGAACAACTACGGGCGCAATGAGAAATTTTTCTTTAAATGTCGTAAAGAGTTCGGGGTCGCCATAGGCCCGCATAAAGCCAGGTAGGTGGTGTCCCATAGCAAAAAAGGACATGATAAAAAAGAGGATGGTCTGGGAATCAAAAACTGACTTGAGGGCCATCATTGGAACAAGGCAAAGCAGCGGGGTGCCGACGAAGAATAGTATGTCGGCCCGGGGGGAAATAATCCATTTTTGATCTAGATGGACGGCAAATGCTCCCATCATAAACGGAGGGCTCCTCTAATAGGCTAAGGCGAGAGAACGCACCACCGAATCATTTCCGGACGCCGCGCCAATATTAATTTTACACAAATACATGCCCGGAGTTGCCATTTGTCCATTATCCATTGTGCCATCCCAACGGTAGTGCTTGGCGCTTGTTGCAACCGTTTCGCTCAACGTTGCGACAACACGTCCTGACATATCACAAATAGTCACTTCGGGAACCGGTTGATCTACCTTATAGACCGTAAAGCGTATATCAATCTCGTCGTTTACCCCATCGCCATTCGGCGTAAAGGCGCGAGGAGCAACCGAAAGATCGCCTATTAACACATCACTTGAAACGACGTCGGGCAAGTACACAATATTGGCCTGGCGTTCTACTTCTTCTACTGCTTGCCACAAGCCGAGCCGCTCGCTATCCCCTACATCGACCGAGAACAGGGTGGCATTATCGACCACACGAGTAATGAATTCAACTACAAGAGAATCACTAAATACGCGCTCTGGTAGGGAAATCGTCAGCAGCGAATCTGTGTTCAAGACTTCAGTAAGCACCAGCTCTACACCGTCTACTTTGACTTTGAGATCATCGTTTCGAACGGGACTTGGCATGCTCAAACGCAGGCGATTAAAGCCCGAATCCTGGTTATCTGAAGTAGGCCATAACGTGTATGAAAACCGCGTTTCCTCATTTACACTGGCCTCTCGAGGCAAAATGCGCCCCACCGCTCGCTGCACAAGCGCATCTTCGAACTCTAAGGCCAGCCGGTCAAGGACCGGTGCGACGCTGGGATCCTCCGTCGACATGATCAATTCAAGCTGTATGTAACGCCGAGGGGTCTCTGACTGGAAAGTCTCGCCGGAAATCTGATAAAAGTTACTCCACTCACCCCAGTCGGATCCCGTCACGATCGTAGTGTCGACTTTACCTCGTAGCACCTTGGGCGAACTCGTCCACTTCGTCTCGGTCGTTTCCGCGCCAGTACGGTCATAGAATGTGTATATTTCACCAAGATTGTTGCCCGAACGCGAACGTAGTCTAAGCTTCGTCTGTGCCGGTAACTCAGCTTCCCAATTCAGTGAGCGAATGGCCTTCGGCCTTCCGTCTCCGCTAAGCGCACCCAAATCGATAAAGTCAGACCTCAGCACGACCTCCGCTGGGTAGCCCGGCGAAAACAGCATGAATTCCATCGGCTTGGAAAACCACCCATTGTCTTCGTGGCCATGCCAAAACAAGTAGCGCACCCTGCGCGGTGCAAATAAATAGCGAATGTGGCGCACCTGTCTGTCACGGGCCAGCGGAGAGTCAATAGCTATCTCTTCACGCAGCAGTTGTTCGTAGTCGAGTTCCCCACCCGTCGTTCTACGACCGTCAGAAGTAAGAATATTAAACCCTCTGCCCTGATGAAGTCCCTCAAACAAAAAACTAGAAAGCGCTTCTCCGCGGTCTTGGAAATACATAAAAATTTCATCAATCCAGAACTGTGCGCCCAGATCGACCTGCCACCACATACCCCCCTCACGCCACCCACCTTTAGTATTACCCGCTGTGACGATCACAGCAAACGTATCCATATTGCCATCAAACATGTTTTGCGGATCGCGCGCCAGTAGCCCAAAGTCAAACGCTCCGCCTCGTTTCAATACACCGAGGCTAATATTATCGCCGGCGGCGACTACTTCGACTTCGCTTAAAGCCGATCCATCGGTTTCCTCGTCAACGACAATTCTGACGAAACGGACCACGCGATACTTTTGTTCTGCCGCAAAATCTACGCCCAACCCAGAATCAATAATCCGAGTCGTATCTAAGACATCGCCGACCATGGGAATGCGTATCGATGTAGCTGTATTCGGCTTAGTTGTTTCAAAAATCTTTCTATATCTAAAGACGTCCTCTTGCGACTGTATACGGCTGCCCGTAGAAATATAGACGCTAAACTGTACTAAAGGCCGAACCGAACCGTCTGCTGTCGGAAATGTTAAATTAATCTCGCGCGCTAACACCGGACGTCCCAAATCTATATCAATTGACCAATCGACGAGTTGATCACGCTCCGAGGGCTGCCAATATGTTTCGATGTTTCCATCGATGATTAGTTCGGCATCCGCTGCGTTACTCCCCGCCCGCCATATGCCGCCTGTAACGTCTCCCCTCTTTTGTGTGGGATGTACAAAACTGCTCGCATTGCTGACGGCATTAATCGACTTGTTAAACTTAACCAGTTCGAGTCTGCCGCTATCCAATACGCGCACAGTACCTGTAGGCATATCCCACAACTGCCATTTACTTGGGGAATCTAGCGCATACGTCTCCCCATGGGCCACCGAAGACCATAGAAAGCCGACCACAAATAGGCTGTATTTAAAGATGCTGGAGAAAGACGATATAGTGGAGTATATGAATAAATTGGTTAACGATGACACAGCAGTCTCCTCACTTCGGAACATTCACAAACTGCTTCACAATTTAAATTATAAGAAGCAACCTTACAAATGGCATCACCTGCAAAATAAGTTATCCCAACACCTACTGTTGAGACCTCAAGAAAGAGGAGATACTACGCATGATACAGTAGCTACCTACCCCCATCTTGCCCGAACTAATAAGCGACTGAAACGGTGTAAATCTGCGTGGCTTCACCGGCGTCGGTATTGGCGTCAATATGATACAGGTAAACGCCAGGCACAACGGGCTGGTTTGCAGCGTCGCGTCCATCCCAAACAAAACTCCTCGATGGTCCGGTCGATTCTCCGCTAAGGCGGGCAACTACTCGACCAGCCATATCGAGGACCTGGATATAAGGCTCCACTGCATCCGCCTTCAACAGGATAAAACTCAGAGTCAACTCGTCGTTAATGCCGTCTCCGTTGGGCGTAAAAATCCGATTGGAAAAGTGTAAATCATCAATCAATTGCTCGCTGTTCATCAGATCTGGTAGGAGCACTACGTTTGAGCGCCGACCGGCGGGCTCTACATCTTGCCAAAGTCCAGGAAAAGCGCTGGAGCCCAAGTCTAAATCGATCACTGAAGCGTTTTGCACTAACTTAGTCGTAAAGTCAACGGAGATGGAATCGCCCATAACGGCTTCGGGAAGTGTGACGTAAAGCGAATCTGCCTCAATTTCGACCGCTA
>CEUU01100551.1_pt1 | contig 20550 bp, 16 predicted proteins | sample 531321 | NCBI WGS metagenome assembly CEUU01 (sample SAMEA2622658, study PRJEB7988) | marine metagenome | isolation source: saline water (ENVO:00002010), including
GGCTTTTCCGGAGGAGAAAAAAAGCGTAATGAAATATTTCAAATGGCTATGTTGGAGCCAAAACTCGCTATTTTAGATGAAACAGACTCTGGTTTAGATATTGATGCGCTGCGCATTGTTGCCAATGGCGTTAATAAGTTAAGAAGTGACGACAATGCTACCATTGTTATTACACACTATCAACGCTTATTAGACTACATTATTCCTGATTTTGTGCATGTTTTGTATGACGGAAGAATTGTGAAGTCTGGCACCAAAGAATTAGCCCATGAGCTAGAAGAAAAAGGTTACGATTGGATTATCAAAGAGGCGGACCAGTGTTAAAAGAACAACTCATACAAGTGTTTAAAGATTCGGCAAAAAATGGTTTGCCTTTCAAAGCTGTGCGCGAAAAATACATCCAACAATTTGATACGGACGGCTTTCCAACTGTAAAGGATGAGGAGTGGAAATACACCAACCTTTTACCTCTTACTAAAAAAGATTATGCTTTTGAAAATACGGATGGGATCATTAACAAAGAGCAATTAGAAGAATTTATTTTAAACGATACCGATTCTTATTATTTAGTGTTTGTTAATGGCGTTTTATCCAAAGAGCTTTCAACCATAACAGAGGGAGCTTTTGTTGTGGGATCACTCAAGCACAACAACCGTCAAGATATCCTAGAAAAGTATTGGAACAGCTGCTTGCCACAAAAAACAGATACTTTAGTAGCCATCAACAACGCATTGGCTCAAGAAGGCGCTTTTGTTTATGTGTCTAAAAATGTAGTTGTAGACAAGCCTGTACAAGTCATTTACGCATCGAGTAATGTGCAACAAGATTTATTCTTGCAAACGCGTGCGTTAATTGTTTTGGAAGAAAATGCACAAGTGCAAATAACAGAGCGCCATCAAAATTTTGATGATAGTTTTGTGTTTACCAATGCGGTTACAGAAATCGTAGCAGATGCAAACGCTATTGTAGACTTCTATAAAATTCAAAACAACACGCTTAATTGCAGCCTGATTGACAATACTTGGGCCAAGCAAGCAAAGACGAGCAATTGCACCATCGATACATTTAGTTTTGGTGGAAAGTTTACTAGAAACAATTTGAACTTCTGTTTAACAGGAGAGCATGCTGAAAGTAATATGAATGGTATTACGCTTATTGGAAAAGACCAATTGGTAGATCACCATACTTTTGTTGATCATGCCGTGCCAAATTGCAACAGTAACGAACTGTATAAGGGCATCTTTGATGCAAATGCAAAAGGTATTTTTAACGGAAAAGTTATGGTACGTCCTGATGCGCAAAAAACCAATGCATTTCAAGCAAACAATAATTTATTAATGACGGACAATGCGTCCATTGACACAAAGCCACAGTTAGAAATCTACGCAGATGATGTAGCGTGTAGTCACGGTTGTACTATCGGGCAATTGGATGAAAATGCACTCTTTTACTTAAGATCTAGAGGAATTGCTAAAAAGGAAGCGCAAGCTATGTTAATGTATGCTTTTGCAAATGATGTGTTGGAAAACATCAAAATCCCTGAGCTTAAGAATAAACTTAACCGCATCATTGCTAAAAAGCTAGGTGTTCAATTAGATATCGAACTGTAATGCTGAACATAGCAAAAATACGCGCACAGTTCCCTGCGCTTCATCAAGAGGTCCATGGACACCCCTTAGTGTATCTTGATAATGGCGCTACTACCCAAAAGCCACAGGCAGTTATTGATGCTATACAACAATACTACGCTGAGCAGAACAGTAATATTCATAGAGGAGTTCATTATTTAAGCCAACTAGCTACCGATGCTTATGAAGCGTCTAGGACTTGTATTCAAAAGCACCTCAATGCTCAGCATTCGCACGAAATTATTTTCACAAGAGGAATAACTGAAGCTATCAATTTGGTTGCTCATGGCTTTCGTTCTGTGCTTAAAATAGGAGATGAGATTATTGTATCTACTATTGAGCATCATTCCAACATTGTACCATGGCAAATGGCTTGTGACGCAACAGGGGCCAAGCTACAAATCATCCCTATGGATGAAAACGGAGCTTTGAAAATGGATGCGTTTCATGCATTGCTTTCAGAAAAAACAAAGTTAGTAGCAGTCAACCATATTTCTAATGCTTTAGGAACAATAAACCCTATAAAAGAAATGATTGATGCAGCGCACCAAGTAGGCGCTGCTATTTTGATTGATGGAGCGCAAGCCGCACCACATTTAAGCATTGATGTGCAGGAATTAGATGCTGATTTCTATTGTATCTCTGGGCATAAAATGTATGCCCCAACAGGTATTGGGGCCTTATATGGTAAGGAAAAGTGGTTGAATAAAATACCACCATACCAAGGAGGTGGAGAAATGATTGCAACAGTGAGTTTCGAAGAAACCACTTATGCGGATTTGCCTCATAAATTTGAAGCTGGAACACCTAATATTGCAGGAGGAGTTGCTTTCAAAACAGCTATTGACTGGCTGAATGAAATAGGCCTAGAAAACATCGCTCAATACGAAAGTAAACTGTTACAGTATGCTTCCGAAAGGCTAAGCGAGATAGATGGTTTTAGGCTGATTGGAAATGCCCCACAAAAAGCGGGAGTCATTTCTTTCATGATTAACGACCTCCACCCTTACGATATAGGAATGATTCTAGATAAGCTTGGCATTGCTGTTCGAACTGGGCACCACTGCGCTCAACCAGTTATGGATGCGTTCTGCATTCCTGGAACTGTTCGTGCCTCACTTGCTATTTACAATACAAAAGACGATGTTGACAGACTGGTAGAAGGAGTGAAAAAAGCAAAATCAATGTTGAGTTAATGGCAAGTATTCAAGACATACAAAATGACATCATTGAAGAATTCGACATGTTCGAAGAGTGGATGGAAAAGTACGAGCATATTATTGAGCTAGGAAAAACCCTGCCATTGATTGATGCACAATACAAAAAAGAAGAACACATCATCAAAGGATGTCAATCACAAGTATGGCTACATGCTGAATTTCAAAATGGAAATGTGATTTACACTGCCGATAGCGATGCCATCATGACAAAAGGAATAATCGCTTTGTTAGTGCGTACATTTTCCAATCAACAACCCAGCAAAATTGTCAATGCTAATACCGATTTTATAGATCAAATAGGATTGAAAGAACAGCTTTCTCCTACTCGCGCCAATGGGTTGTTGAGTATGGTAAAACAAATGAAGTTATACGCTTTGGCATTTCAATCTAAAAATACAAACGCATGTTAACAGAAAGGCAAATGCAAGAAGTAGGCGAAAAGGCGGTTGAGAAAATCTGCCAAATTTACGACCCAGAGGTGCCTGTAAACATTTATGAGCTTGGGCTTATTTATGATATTCAAGTAAGTGATGAAGGCGATGTAGAGATTGAAATGACGTTAACCTCTCCAAACTGCCCAGTGGCCGAAACGCTTCCTGTTGAGGTGGAAGAAAAAGTAAAAATTGTTGAAGAAGTTCGTAATGTAAAAGTAAACATCACTTTTGACCCACCCTGGACTAAAGACATGATGAGTGAAGAGGCAAAACTAGAATTAGGAATGCTGTAATGAGTGATGAAATCATCAATAAAGTAGCCAATAGTGGCTTGATTACGCTTAACCTAGAGGATTACTACCAAGAAGGTGAGCGATGCTTTTTTGATATGAAAAAGCATCTTTTTGAAGAACTCATGTTAAAAGAAAAAGATTTTAGAGCATTTATCAAAACGCACGATTGGTCTCAATACCAAAACCAATATGTAGCGATTGGTTGTACGGCTGATGCTATCATCCCCATTTGGGCATATATGCTTGTTTGTAATGCGCTTGCTCCATTTGCCGCCAAGGTAGTTCAAGGAGATTTATCACAACTAGAAAGCATTTTGTTTGAAGAAGCTATTGCTGAGCTAAATGTGCATGAATTTGAAGACGAGCGCGTCATTATTAAAGGATGTAGCAGCAAACCTGTTCCCGAACATGCTTACATTTGCTTAACCCAAAAACTTAGTGGGGTTGCGAAAAGCATTATGTTTGGCGAAGCCTGTTCTACCGTTCCAATTTACAAGAAGAAATGAACCCACACATTCAAAACATAAAAGACTCCATTGCTCCTTACAGGAAGCTACTACTTCAGCATCCCGTATATCAACAATTGCGCCATATCGATGACTTAAAAGTATTAATGGAGCAACATGTTTTTGCGGTTTGGGATTTCATGGCTTTGCTCAAAGCCCTTCAGTTTGGGTTAACAAGCACTAATGCTCCTTGGATGCCTATCGGAAGTCCAAAAACAAGGCGTCTTATCAATGAAATTGTGCTGGAAGAAGAAAGCGATATGAATATGCAAGGAGAACCGGCAAGTCACTACGAAATGTACTTAGATGCCATGGAACAGTGCGGTGCCGATACAACTCAAGTGAAACGACTTATTGCTCGTTTATTAGCGGGCTACTCTCATAAAGAGCTTATTGCTTTTAATGTGGAACAACTAGAAGACTATACTTTGGAATTTGTAAAATCTACTTTCGAGATTATTCACCGAGGAGCCCTTCATGAAATTGCTGCTGCTTTTACTTTTGGCCGAGAGGATTTGATCCCAGACATGTTCAGAGCTATTATAGCTGATTTAGATAAAAACTTCCCCGGAAAGCTTGACTCCTTTCACTATTACTTAGACCGCCATGTGCATTTAGATGAGGAAACACACTCGCCTATGGCTATGCAAATGATAGAAGAATTATGCGGTGAAAACGAAAAAAAGTGGGAGGACGCAAAGCAAGTGGCTATCAATTCTTTAAAAGCCAGAATTGCGCTTTGGGACGGCATTGAACAAGGAATTAAAAATCGTCAATTAGCTGCGGCTATTCGTTGATTTTTTCTTTCTTTGCAAAGAATAGATTTCAATCTAAGATTTCACATTATGTTTAAAAAGTTTAGCGCTGTTGCTTTAGTAATAGTTTTAGGATTTTTCACAGCCAAAGCTGATGAAGGAATGTGGCTTCCGTTGTTGCTTTCGGACAATGAAGCTGAAATGAAAGAATTAGGGCTGCAACTAACTGCGGAGGATATTTACAGCATCAACAACTCTTCTTTAAAAGATGCAGTGGTTTCTTTGGGTGGTTTTTGTACTGCAGAAATTATTTCTGACCAAGGTTTAGTTTTAACAAATCACCACTGTGCTTTTGGGCAAATCCAGTCGCACAGTACGGTTACCAATGATTACTTAACAGATGGTTTTTGGGCCATGGACAAAAGCGAAGAACTGCCCAACGAAGGGCTTTCTGTTTCTTTCTTGGTAAGGATGGAAGACATGACGACAAGAATAAATGCTGCTTTAGATACGGCAAGTGAACAGGAAAGAAATGGCGTTATCCGCAAGCTTTCTACAGAAATAGTTGCCGAAGCAACAGCAGACACACACTACAACGCTCGTTTAAAATCTTTCTTTGGAGGAAATGACTTTTATTTGATGGTTTACGAAACATTTACTGATGTTCGTTTGGTTGGCGCTCCTCCTTCATCTATTGGAAAATATGGTGGTGACACAGACAATTGGATGTGGCCAAGACATACAGGAGACTTCGCGCTTTTGCGTGTTTACACTGCTCCTGACGGAACACCAGCAGAGTACAGCGAAGAAAACATTCCATTAAAACCTAAGCATCATTTCCCGGTTTCTTTGGATGGTGTACAAGAGGGTGATTACGCCATGATTATGGGGTTCCCTGGATCTACTGATAGATATTTAACTTCTTACGGCATACAGGAAGCCATTGACCAAAAGAACCCAACAATCGTTGACATTAGAGATAAAAAGCTATCGATTATGCGCGAGCACATGGATGCTTCTGATAAAGTTCGTATTCAGTATGCGTCTAAGTATGCTTCTACTGCTAACTACTGGAAATACTTTATTGGGCAAACAAAAGGCTTGAAAAGAATGAAGGTTTATGATAAAAAGAAATCAGTTGAAGATTCTTTCACAAATTGGGTTAACGAAGATGAAGCCAGAGTAGAAAAGTATGGCGAAGCACTAAATTTAATTGCTGATGCATATTATGACAACCACAAGTACAATGTAAATAGAATCTTCTTAAACGAAGCTGTTTTTCAGGGAGCTGATGTGTTTTACTTTACGTACCAAGTTCAAAACGCAATAAAAAACCTTCCAGAAGATGTTAAAGAAAGAAGGTTAGCCATCAATGAATTGAAAGATTTAGCTAGATCTCATTTTAAAGATTACAACAAAGATTTAGACCAAGATTTGTTTGCAGGATTACTTGAGCTGTACTCCAACACTGTTCCGAAAAGCCAACAAAGCCCTGGATTCGAGAAAGTGAAAACACATTGGTACACAAAAGGAGATTGGAATAAGTTTGCTGCTTATGTCTATAAAACTTCTCCTTTAGTGGATAGAGCTAAGTTTTTTGATTTCTTAGAAAACCCTACAGAGGAAAAGCTAAACAAGGACTATGCGGTGAAAATGTTCAACGATATTTTTGAGTATTATATTCAAAACATTAGCCCAAAAAGATCTGCTATACGAGCAGATTTAGCACAGGGCGAAAGATTGTTTAGCGCTGGTTTAAGAGAGATGATGCCAAATAAGAAATTTTACCCGAACGCAAACTCTACTATGCGATTAACATATGGTACCGTAGAAGATTATACGCCTGGCGATGCTATGCATTATGATTATGTTACTACCATTGATGGTTTGATGGCAAAAGAAGATCCTGCAGATCCAGAATTTATTGTTCCAGCAAGATTATCGGAATTGTTTGAACAAAGAAACTTTGGTAGATATGCTGATGAAAATGGCGACCTAATTATAAACTTCATAAGTTCCAATGATATTACTGGTGGTAACTCAGGAAGCCCTGTGCTAAATGCTTATGGCGATTTAATTGGAACTGCTTTTGATGGAAACTGGGAAGCAATGAGTGGTGATATTGCTTTTGAAAACGAGGTTCAAAGAACCATTTCTGTAGACATCCGTTACACATTATTTGTAATTGACAAATTTGCCGGCGCAAGACACCTTGTAGATGAAATGACAATTGCTCCGAAGCGACCAAATAAAATGACGGAAGAGGAAAAAGCAGCAACAGAATTAGCAGCGGCTATAGAGAATCCTTTAACCATTGTAACTGAATTGGAAACAATCAACTACCTTGGAGAAGATATTCCTGTGTTAGACATGCACTCTTTTGGCTCTGCTTTCGATACTGCAGTAGCACAATTTGGAAGTAGCGCAGATACCAAGTTTTACTGGAGAGGAACTGTTTATACTACCGAAAAGCGATAAACAAAAACCAACACAAAATTAAAAAGCCCTAAAATTGTGGGGCTTTTCACCATCTTCGGCATTATCAATTTAAAAATGTTACAGCACCCTTGGTATGTGGATAAAAGTAGTGTTTTATGTAGCTGCGGCTTATCTAGAGTTTCAAAGTATTAAGCGAAAAAAACTTAATTAGTACGCTCTCTCATTTTTGCCTTCCATATAATTGATAAAGGCTTTATTAACTACTTTGTTTCCTCCTGGTGTAGGGTAGTTTCCGGTAAAATACCAATCTCCTTGATGGTTTGGACAAGAAGCATGTAAGTTTTCTATCGACTGATAAATGATGTCAACCTCAGCTTGCATATCTTGAGGTGTAAGCAATTCTGCAATCTTTTTAGAAATTTGGTCGGCCGTAAACGGCTTGTAAACTTCTTGTACATAATTTACAACCTCCTCCTTGGGTAAGGATTCTTGCGCCTTACATTTGGCATATACCTCATCTAATAAGCTTTCTTTTTTATTGTCTTTCAGCAATGAAACGGCCGCCTGAAAAGCAATGAAATCGCCCATCTTAGCCATGTCAATACCGTAACAATCTGGGTATCGTATTTGTGGAGCGGAAGAAACTATGATGATTTTTTTAGGTCCTAACCGATCTAAAATTTTCAAGATACTTTGGCGCAAAGTAGTTCCTCTAACAATGCTGTCATCTATCATCACTAGGTTGTCCATAGGCGTAACCGTTCCATAAGTGACATCATAAACATGAGCTACTAAATCATCTCTGCTATCATCCTGAGTAATGAAGGTTCTAAGCTTCGCATCCTTAATAGCAATCTTTTCAGCGCGCGTTCGCATCGAAATAATTTCTTGAACCTGTTCTGGTGTTGCCTTTCCTTCAAAGGCGGCTATTTTTTTAGCTTTCACTTCATCCAAATAGTCCTCTACCCCCTTTACCATTCCGTAAAACGAAACTTCTGCTGTGTTGGGAATAAAAGAGAATACCGTATTCTTTATATCATGATTGATGCTTTCCAAAATAGAAGGACACATACACTTTCCTAAAGCAATACGCTCTTTATAAATATCTTGATCGTTGCCTCTTGAAAAATAAATACGCTCAAACGAACAGGCTTTTCTTTCTAGTTGTGGTGTAACGGGCAACATAGCTGTAGTCCCATCTTTTTTAATGATGAAAGCGTGTCCTCTTTCAATTTCTTGAATAGATTCTGCTGGCACATTAAAGGCAGTTTGTATAACCGGTCTTTCAGAAGCTACCACTACCACCTCATCATCTTGATAATAATAAGCAGGTCGGATCGCTGCTGGATCTCTCAAAGCAAAAGCATCTCCATGCCCTAACATACCGCACATTACATAACCCCCATCCCAACGCTTAGCTGATTTGACTAATACATCCTGCACATTCAATTCTTCAGCAATCTTCTCTGAGATTTCTTGCTGAGATACTTTGCCTTTATAGTCGTAATAGATTCGGTCATTTTCTTCATCTAAGAAGTGCCCTATTTTTTCTAAAATAGTAACCGTATCTGCTTTTTCTTTAGGGTGCTGACCAAGTTCTACCAAATGGTTAAACAGTTCATCAACATTGGTCATATTGAAGTTTCCTGCCAACACCAAACTTCTAGTACGCCAATTGCTTTGGCGCAAGAAGGGGTGGCAGTGCTCAATGCTATTTCCTCCATAAGTTCCATATCGTAAATGACCCAACATCAAATCTCCTGTAAAAGCAACATGTTCTTGCAACCAAGCTGCGTCTTTTAATTTTTCAGGATTGTTTTCTTGTAAATCAACAAAGCGTTGATTGATGTATGAGAAAAGGTCTTGAATCGGTTTTGCCGCATTAGATCTGTGGCGGCTGATGTACCTCTTTCCTGGAAGAACATCTATTTTAATACTCGCCAATCCTGCGCCATCTTGCCCTCTATTGTGTTGTTTCTCCATAAGGAGATACATCTTGTTTAAGCCGTACAAAGCTGTGCCATACTTTTTGACATAAAAATCAAGGGGTTTTCTCAAACGAAGCATTGCTACTCCGCATTCGTGCTTGATGGCATCACTCATGAACTTGTTGTGCTTAAAATGAGTTGCAAAACTAGTGTTTTAATTAGAAAAAGTCGGATTTTTTCATCCCTAACCAATTTAAAACATTTGTATGCCATATTTCTTTTCCTTCGGCTTGTGTTATCATGCCTATTTCTATAGCATAATCTAATGCTCTTCCAGGGTATGAAGTGCCTACTCCTTCAATTTCACCTAATGGAAAGGGATCGTCTAAACCCATAATTATTTGACTAAGGCCAACTCTTTTCTTTAAAAGATCTAATGTATGACTATCATGAACTAAGGTGTCAAAATATAAATTTTTATGCCCTAATGTCTTTCTAGGATTTTCAAGCTCTTCAAAAATATCAGGGCGGCCATCAAACCCTTGAATTCTTCTTCCATAATTAGCAATCCCAAGCATACCTCCATGAGCAAAGCTTGTTCTCATATTAGAATATTTGTTTGGTAGGTCTCTAAGTGTAAAAAGATGCAAAGTATCTGCACATTGGGCCATCATCCAAACCAGATGAAACCTCCAATATTGATTTTTTAACGCTACCATTTTTTCTCCATCATATGGATGAATTTGAACAGCTAATTTATGTTTGTTAGCTAACTCATATATTGGATCTAGGTCTGGCTCAGCTGTAGAAAGCCATTCGTTCTTTTTATTTAGAAAATGGGTGGGCAAGCATAAAACTTTTAGCCCTAATTCATTTATACAGCGATCAATCTCCTTAAGTGCGTGACACATGTACAGTGGTTGAACTACAAACCCACAGGTGAACCTATCAGGGTAATCATTTTGAATAGATGCGTTAAAATCATTTTGAAATGTAATTGCATCTATGCAATCTTGCTCTTTCCAGCCATTACAATACAGTTGTGATAAGCAAAGCATAACAGCATGATCAATGTTGTATTTATTCATCCACTCGACCTTCTCATTTACAAATCCCCCTGAGAAATTAATTGGTCTAGACCAATTTCCTTGCCTCATGAATCTTTTATCTTTGTCAATCCAAAACAGTTTTTTTTTCCTCATAAAATCAGGAATCTGATGAGGCTCTGGAAGTATATGGCCGTGGGCGTTTATTCTCATTTGCTATACACTTAATTAACTGATGTATTTTTTATCAACCTCCATAACCTCTCCGGTAATCGGACATGTTCTCAAATTTTCATCAGAATAAAACTTCTTGAAAATAGGCAAAAAGTCCTTCTCTACATTTGTTAAATGAAAATATTCCTCATACAACAAATGATTAGCAGACTCTGAAAACCATAACAAACCATCTTTATGGTCTTTTTCTCTTTTTCTTTCAATAACTAGCCCTATTGACCCCTCTGTTCTAATTGGTGAATGTGGGATTTTTGCAGGAAGTAAAAACATGTCACCTTCATTGATTTTATACTCTACTAACTTTCCGTTTTGCTGAGTTTTTAAACTGATGCTTCCCTTAATCTGAAAAAAAAGCTCTTCTGTTTCATTATAATGATAATCCTTTCTAGCATTTGGGCCGCCAACAATCATTACAATATAATCTCCTGAATCAACATATAGGTTTTTGTTACCTACTGGAGGTTTTAATAAGTCTTGGTTTTCTTCAATCCATTGATGAAGGTTAAAAGGTTTTTTTATAATCATGTTTAGTAGTTTTGGCAAAGCAGCAAGTTACACAAATTTGGCTATTTTTGGAGCTATGAATTTAGACCTTTCGAACAAAAATGCCTTGGTGTGCGGAAGTACTCAAGGAATAGGAAAAGCGACTGCGTTAGCGCTTGCTAAAATGGGCGCAAATGTTAAGCTTATGGCTCGTAACGAAAAAAAACTGCAAGCTGTTTTGTCAGAACTTGATACTTCGCAAGGGCAATCTCACAGCTATGCTTGTGCTGATTTTTCTAATGTAGAAAATGTAAAATCCGCTGTGCAATCAATTACAGCAGATAAAAACATCCACATCCTAATTAACAATACAGGGGGGCCTGCCGGTGGTTCTATCATTGATGCTTCTACCTATGCTTTTGAATCTGCTTTTCAAATGCATGTTGTGTGTAACCAAATTTTAGCCCAAGCAGTAACACCTGGTATGAAAACCGATGGGTTCGGAAGAGTAGTGAATATTATTTCTACTTCAGTAAAAATTCCAATTGTAGGATTGGGTGTATCCAATACTATTAGAGGAGCTGTGGCATCATGGGCTAAAACTATGGCCAATGAATTAGGTCAGTTCGGTATTACTGTGAATAATGTATTGCCTGGATTTACAGACACTAATAGGCTGAAAAGTTTAATCACCAAAAAAGCAGAAAATCAAGGGGTTTCGAAAGAACAAATAGCCAATGTAATGAAGAGTCAAATACCTTCTGCTCGCTTTGCGCAAGCAGAAGAAGTAGCTAATGCAGTAGCCTTTTTATGCTCTCCTGCAGCGGCCTATATCAACGGAATCAATGTGCCTGTAGATGGCGGAAGAACAGGGGCTTTGTAATGAAGAAAATTTACAACTTTATAAACGGAGAACTTCTTGCTCCACACAGCGGAAATTACTTAGATAATGTAAGTCCTGTAAACGGACAAGCTTACTCCTATGTTCCTGACAGTGATGCTCAAGATGTAGAGGCAGCTGTTCAAGCAGCAAAAGATGCTTTCCCTTCTTGGAGTGGCTTAAGCAAACAAGACCGATACGACCATTTAATGCGCCTTTCTGAAGGGATTAAAAGCCGTTTTGAAGAGTTGGTGGCTGCCGAAAGCTATGATAACGGAAAGCCGGAATGGCTAGCTCGATTGGTAGATATCCCACGAGCCTCTACTAACATAGAATTCTTTGCTACTGCTTCTTTACATTACGCTTCCGAATTTCATGATATGGATGGAAATGCACTTAATTACACCTTGCGCAAGCCAGTTGGTGTAGTAGGTTGTATCTCTCCTTGGAACTTACCAATCTACCTGTTAACTTGGAAAATTGCACCAGCCTTAGCTGCAGGTAATACGGTGGTGGCTAAGCCATCCGAAGTAACACCAATGACGGCACACATATTAGGAGAAATCTGTCAGGAAGTAGGTTTCCCCAAAGGTGTATTGAATATTATTCACGGATTAGGACACAAAGTCGGTGATGCAATTACGCGCCACCCTGACACACCTATCATATCTTTCACCGGAGGGACAATAACGGGCGCTAAGATTGCTGAAGTGGCTGCTCCAATGTTCAAGAAATTATCTTTGGAACTGGGTGGTAAAAATCCAAACATTATTTTTGCTGATGCTGACTTTGACCTTGCTCTTGAGATGGCAGTGAAAGCATCTTTTTCCAATCAAGGCCAAATTTGCCTATGTGGCTCACGCTTATTTGTAGAAAAGCCCATTTATGACAAATTTAAAGCTGCCTTTGTAGAAAAAACAAAAGCATTAAAAGTGGGTAATCCTAAAAATGCAGACAGCAACTTAGGCGCTGTGGTTTCGGAGTCGCATATGAAAAATATTTTAAGCCGAATTGAACATGCTAAGCAAGAGGGCGGTACTGTTTTATGTGGTGGAGCAAGAGTGATCCTTGAAGGAGATTTAGAGACAGGTTTTTATATTGCTCCAACAATTATTGAGGGTTTGGATTATATGTGTCAAACCAATCAAGAAGAAATTTTTGGGCCTGTGGTTACCATCACTCCTTTCGACTCTGAGCAAGAGGTTTTAGAAATGGCTAACAGTACTAAATATGGATTAGCAGGAAGTGTGTTTACCCAAGATATTTGCAAAGGACATAGGGTAGCAGGCGCAATTGACTCTGGAGTAGTATGGATCAATACATGGTTGCTACGGGATTTACGCATCCCTTTTGGAGGAATGAAGAATTCAGGTGTCGGAAGAGAGGGCGGCTTTAAATCCCTTCAGTTTTTTACGGAAGAGAAAAATGTTTGCTTGAAACTTTAATTATTCTACAACTAATTCATCTACAAAAAGCCAAGTAGTCCCTCCTGCGCCTAAGTGCCAATCAGGACAAATGCCATAATTTTGCGCTTTTACCCGAATATATCGGATTTTTTGACTGCCTATGTTTGTTTTGTAATCTTGTGTAAAAGAACCGTTTTTGTTGTCTGGAAAAGTGTTTGTAACGCTTTCTGCTAAGGTGAAATTATCTCCATCATCTGAAATCCAAAACTCTACTACTGGAGGGTAAAAAATCCATGATTTCACATCCTGTAAACAACCTAAAGAGATAGTATTTACTGTTTGTGTTTTGCCTAAATCAATCGTTGCCTGTAAGTCTTCTCTATATCCCTGCCAACGACCTGTTTGGTAACTATCTGTTCCTCTTAAATAATCGATTAAGGTTTTATCTCCTGCAGCTGCGTATTGATTGGCATACTCGCTATCCAGTAAAATGCTTCTTTCACCATCAATCTGATAATATTCAGAAGTAACTGTTTGGCTTGACTTTCCTTCTTTTATTAAAACTGCTTTCAACACCGCATCTTTCTCAATACGAATAGGCCTGTTGTAAACAGGTGAATTTCTTGTAGGGATACTTCCATCCTCAGTATAGTGAATACTACCTGATTTTACTGATGCGATTTCAATAATCAAACTATCTGTAAATGTTTGGCTTTGAGAAATAAAATAAGGAACCGGCACAAGTTCGTTTTGAGTAATAGAAGAAGGTGGCTTGCTTTCCGTTCCCCACACACCAATATTACATCCCATTTCAAAAATAAGTTCTCCTCCATTGATAATATCCGCATGCTGAAGATATGTTTTGTTATAGGGTTGTCCATTTAACTTAACTGATTGAATGTATTTGTTGAAAGGAGACAATTTATTCGCTTTAATAATAAATTTATTTCCATTTTCTAAGTTAATTGTAGCCTCATCAAACAAAGGTGTTCCGATGGTGTAATAATCCAAACCTGGTGTTACAGAATAAAACCCCATGGCGCTTAACACATACCAAGAAGACATTTGTCCACAGTCTTCATTTCCTGAAAGCCCATCAGGTAAGTGGGTGTATTGTTCCTCTAAAATTTGTTGCACACGCGCTTGTGTTTTCCAGGGCTTTCCTACATAATTGTATAAATAAGCCATGTGATGACTCGGCTCATTTCCGTGCGCATACTGACCAATTAAACCCGTAATATCGGCTTGTTGTCTTCCGCTAGTTTCGCTAGATGCTTCAAATAAATCATCCAGGTATTTTTCATACACAGACTCTCCTCCCATCAACTCAATATGTCCCTCAATATCTTGAGGAACAAATAAAGAATATTGCCAAGAATTTGCTTCTGTGTAATTATAGTTCACTTCTTCTGGCCTAAATGGTCCCTGCCAGTTATTATTCATTTTGGAACGCATAAACCCCGTGTTGGGATCGTAAATGTTTTGGTAGAACTGCCCTCTTTCGTAAAAACGATTTGCTGAGGCATGATTTAAGGAATCGGCCATCATGGCAATACACCAGTCGTCATAGGCATACTCTAATGTTTTAGAAACAGATTCCGGCTCATCACTAGCGGCTATAAATCCGTTTTTTCTATAATTATACAAACCCAACTCCGATTGATTAGCCGAATGTAACATTGCTGCTAATGCTTTATCAACATCATAATCGCGAATATTCTTAGCGTATGCATCTGCAATAACTGGAATAGCATGATAACCAATCATACAGCCTGTGTAGTTGGCAGCTAGCTCCCAAATAGGCAAAATACCTCCTTGCTCATACATGCGTAATAAAGTGCGGATAAATTGATTGGTGCGCTCTTGTTCAATCAGTGTGAATAATGGGTGTGTTGCTCGAAAAGTATCCCATAAAGAAAAAATCGTATAGTGCTTATCGGAAGTGTCTTGTTGTATTTCTAAGTCCACACCTCTGTAGCGACCATCCACATCAATGTATAAATTCGGATTAAGCATACTGTGATACATAGCCGTATAGAAAATAGTTTTCTTGTTTTCCGACCTGCCTTCTACCACAATTTTATCTAATACTTTTCGCCAAGCGTTTTGGGTGTTTGTTTTGGTTTGTTCAAAATCCCAATGCGAGATTTCAGTATCTACATTTTGTTGTGCCCCCAACTCATCAACTGCTGAAATACCTACTTTAATTTGCAACGGATCTTGCAACTGTCCAAATGAGAGTCCTACCACTAAACTATCATCTGTAAAAGTGATGTTTTTAATTGGTGAGGAAAGTCGCATGAAAAAATGCAAGCGCTGATCTGTAGCCCAAGCGTTAGAGTAGCGATGTCCTTGTATTGTTACGCTGTCTACAATTTCTATTTGAGCAGTTAACACTTGGTCTCTGTGTCTTAAATCTAGTACCACTTGGGCGTCCTCTCCTTGTGGGAATGTGTATTGATGAAAACCTGATCTTTCACTCACTGTTAGTTGCACATCTACTCCGTAATCCTCTAAAAATACTTGATAAAATCCTGCTTCTGCCTTTTCTTTTTCGTGAGAAAAAACGGAACAATAACCATTCGAACCATCAGCACCATTATTTAAATACAAATCACCTGTTGTTGGCATCAGCAATACATCGGCATAGTCTGAAACACCTGTCCCGCTCAAATGAGTATGTGAAAAACCATATAAAATACTGTCTGAATAGTGGTAGCCACCACAGCCATCCCAGCCTTCTAATCTTGAGTCGGGGCTTAGCTGCATCATCCCAAAAGGATGTGCTGCACCAGGATAGGTATGACCATGCCCTCCTGTCCCAATAAAGGGGTCTACATACTCTATTGAATCTTTTACTGATTGTTGGCATGCCGCCAAGCTCATTAAAAAAATAATTGTTAAGTATCTCATAATTGTGTTTTCCAAATCAATGCACTAGCACCCAGTACAGCTGCATCCGACTGCGGTAATGCGGAAGCGATAAGCGGTATTTTGTCTTGGTAATTGTGTAGTAAGTTTTCTTCCATGTATTTTTTAGTAGGAATAAAAAGTATGTCTCCCGCCTGGGCTAGCCCTCCAAACAAAACAATGGCCTCTGGTCGAGTAATTGCTACGGAATTAGCCAATGCTAATCCTAGTTTTTGTGCTGTAAAATCAAATGCTTCAAAGGCCCATTGCTCTCCTCTTTCAACTGCTTCAGCTACAGATTTCGAGGTGTGTTTTTTTCCACTCATTTCTAAAGCTGTTTGTGCCATTCCAGTCGCAGAAGCATAGGTTTCTAAGCAACCTTTTCTACCACAACCGCAAAGGCGACCGTTAGGTTCAATAATCGTATGCCCAAGTTCACCTGCAAAACCATCGTGTCCGTAAATCAATTCGCCATTCGCTACAAATCCACTCCCTAATCCTGTGCCTAAAGTAACCATCATGAAATCTTTCATTCCTTTGGCTACACCATACACTTGTTCTCCTATTGCGGCTGCATTTGCATCATTGGTGACTATTGTTAGTAGCTGCATTTCCTCTTCAAAATATTGTTGAAGTGGAACAACATCTCCCCAATTGAGGTTTGGTGCATGCTCAATACATCCTGTATAAAAATTCGTGCTTGGAGCTCCCACTCCTAAACCGACTGCCTCTCCCAGCATATTGGATTTTAATTGATTACAAACTTCTGAAACCAATGCTTTGGCAGTAGTAAATGCAGTAGTGGAAATACTATTACTCCATAGAATCTCTCCTGAATCACTTACCCATGCAAAAACGGTATTAGTACCGCCTATATCTATGCCTGCTGCTACTTTTTTCATAGAAACGAAACTATTGAATTAAGACCTCATCCATATATATCCAAGAAGGAGATCCTGTTGCAGGGTGCCAATTAGGGAGTGTGCCGTAATTTTGTGATTTTACCCTGATGTTACGAGTTGTTGAATGATTCAAAACAAACATTCCTTCTTGAACTTCTAAAGATTGAGGTTTAGGAATCATATTAACCTTAATTGGTTGTGGCTGGCTGCATGCCGCCAACAACAAATATATTCCAATGATGTATCGCATTATTTTTGAATGTAAAATGGTGAATCGATCAATTCGCTGGAACCCCCTTGGTGTAAAGCGTAATTGAACCAAGGATGCACTGAATAAGCACCATGCTCTCCCTGTTTATTTATGGCTAAATAGCCGATTTGCATATCCCTGTAATTTTGATTTTTTACGATACGAGCAATTCCTTCTTCGCAAGCTTCTTGTGGGCTAGCTCCTTGGCGCATCAGCTCTACAATTAAAAAAGATCCAAGGGTTTTCATTACAGCCTCGCCAACACCTGTTGCACAACAGCCACCCACCTCATTATCTACAAACATACCGGCACCAATAATAGGCGAGTCACCTACGCGCCCGTGCATTTTATAGGATAGTCCGGAGGTAGTGCAGGCTCCTGAAATATCTCCGTTTTGATCCAAAGCTAATAGTCCAATGGTATCATGATTTTCTACATTGATAATAGGTTTGTATTGAGAATCTTTCAACCACTCTTCCCAACGCTTACGCGCTTTATCAGTCAATAAATCTTCTTTGGGAAAACCATTATCTAGCGCAAACTTCAATGCTCCTGCTCCAGAAAGCATCACATGAGGGGTCTTTTCCATTACCTTACGCGCTACAGAAATCGGATGTTTGATGTGCTGCAAAAAACTTACCGAACCACAATTGCCTGTATGATCCATAATGCAGGCGTCTAATGTTACATGTCCGTCTCTATCGGGTAATCCGCCATAACCTACCGACATCGATTCTGGATCTGCCTCCGGAACACGCACACCTGCCTCTACTGCATCGATGGCTGATCCTCCTTTTAAAAGTACTTTCATGGCTGCCTCATTAGCTGGTATTCCATGGCTCCAAGTAGAAATAACCATGGGAAAACCATTAGTAGAGTGTGGATTTTTTTTTCCTTCAGACAAGGCGATTTTTGGAAAAATAGCTGCTCCAACAGCACCCAAAATTCCACCTTTTATAAACTTTCTTCTATTTGACATGATTTCTATTTTATCTGTTATTAAACATTATTTTTTTCGATATTTAAAACAATCTTACAATATGAAAGCCAAAATAAACATCAAAAAGCCCCGCAAAAAGCGAGGCTTCAATACATTCTGTAAAAAATTAATAATCTCCTTCTACACCACCACCTTGCATCAAATCATCATTTGAAATATTGGTTTTGTTTTTGATGGCTTTGAACTTAATCTCTCCAAATGTGTATTTGAAGCTAATGCCGATAGAGCGGAATAATGTTTCATTATTAGAGTATTTGTAAAACCCGTCTCCATTAATTTCTGTTTCAAAAGATTTATATTGCTTAAATGGTTGTATGACGCGAAGACCTATTGATCCCTTTTTATTTTTAAACTCTTTTTTTGCGCCAATACTAAACATTGAGAAGGACGGAATAGATCCTTGCGAAGTAGCAGTAGGAGAGCGGAAAAACCCCCAGGTTTCCATCTTATATCCTTTCCCTACATCATACCCTCCTCCCATGTTCCAATTATACAAGATACGCCCAAGACTTTCTTTTGTTGTTTGAAACGTGTATAAATTAAACCCTGCCCTTAAATCTAAATCATTAAACGAAACAGAGCCATAGTAATTAATTCCAACCGAATTGTTCTGTCTTAGATTAGCATACCTTGTGGTAGTAACAACACCTTCAACTGTTTCGATTGGTTCAATTAAATTTGTAGAATGTTTAGCAAACAAGTAATAACTACCTTTGTATTTTCCTGAAAAGTTGTTATATCCTACTTCTAAATTGTGTGAATAAGACGGTTTTAAATAAGGATTCCCAATTTCAATATTAAAAGGGTCATTAGAAACAGAGTTTGTATTTATATAATAAATTCCTGGTCTTGACAAACGCTTACTGTAGCTGAATTTTATAGACTGCATCATATCAATTTTATATGATAGTATAAGGTTTGGTAAAATTGTTAAATAATTGTTTTGAAAAGTGTCCTTTTCATTTTGAACCCATTCTCCATTTAATTGCTTATTCCACTGTCCAGATACCTGGGTTTGTTCTGCTCTTAAGCCAGCCACCATTCCCCATTTTTTATTAAGCTCCCATTTAGTAGAGAGATATGTAGCTATTACTTTTTGATTATAATCAAACTCCTCATAGGGTTGTGTGAAAATCCCTTCATCCCATGTTGAGTACTGCGAAATCATGTCTCGATCAATGTATTTTGCTCCAATTTCAATTGTGTGCTTATCTTCAATAGGGTGAGTATAATCTAACTGTATAACCTTTGTTAATGGATTCGCGTCATTTCTATTCCAAACTGTGTCATTACATTGATTAGTTAAAACATATGTGTCGTCGTCACGAATATCAAGCCCCAACTGAAAAGCTATACTAAGTTCTCTATCTTCATGGTCTGAAAATTTCTTAACATAATCTGTAGTCCACTCATATGAGTTTTTAAAATTCTCTGAATCTGTATATCTATTTGTTTCAATCATACCGGAACCTCTTAATGAATCAATAAATACTGTGATTTCATCTTTTCCCTCCAAATCAAAATCAACATTATAAAGACTATCCTGGGACCAGTTTTCTCGTGTTTGTTTGTTTCCTTTATAGCTTATATTGGATACAATGCTGCTGTATGGGTTGATGTCATAATAAACTTCAGTATTTCCTCCAAAACCTATCCATTGACCTTTAGTAGAATTTATTTGTATAAGTGTAGTTTGGTCGTTATAATCATCTCTGAAGCTAAAGCCTTGTCCGGGCAGCTTCCATCCATATCTAATCATTGCTCGAGAAGATATTCCAAACTTTCCTTTTCCAATATTTAAGTTAAACGATTGGCGATTAACACGTGTTCCTAATGATCCGTTTAGGGTAGCGTTAAAACCTACTATCTGCTTTTTTTTAGTGATTATGTTGATAATTCCTGCATCTCCTTCTCCCTCATATTTTGCAGTAGGAGAAGTAATCACTTCTACGCTTTTAATTTCATCTGCCGGAATCATTTTAAGTGCATCAGATACAGACCCGCTGAAAAAAGTAGACTCCTTTCCGTTCACTAAAAACTTCACATTTTGAGAACCTCTCAAACTCACTTTACCATCCATGTCTACAGAAAGTAGCGGCGTTTTACGCAGTACATCCGTAGCGTCATCTAAAGATTCGTTAAGGTCGTTTTCTGCATTATAAACGATTTTCTCCATCTTGGCTTCATATATCGGTTTTTCTTCATCAATTGAAACTTCCTGCAAGTTAACTGCTG
>CEUU01010093.1_pt1 | contig 20312 bp, 17 predicted proteins | sample 531321 | NCBI WGS metagenome assembly CEUU01 (sample SAMEA2622658, study PRJEB7988) | marine metagenome | isolation source: saline water (ENVO:00002010), including
CCTCTCCAGTGCAGTTGACCACCTAGGGGGCAATTTCTACTTTCAACGGATACAAACACTATCAATGGGCGGCAACAAGCGCGCCCATATTACGCTTTTGGTTCATAGCTGGAGGACCGTATGAAAAACGCTTTTTTCAAAGGGCATGGGCTGGGTAATGATTACATTGCTATGGATCCTGCCGAACTTGATTTCAAGTTGACGCCGGGTAATATTAGAAAGATTTGTGACCGTAACTGGGGAGTGGGTTCCGACGGTATTCTTGCTCTGAACGACAGTAAGAAGGCAGATTTCGGCCTGCGCATTTACAACCCCGACGGTAGCGAAGCAGAGAAGTCTGGCAACGGCTTACGTATTTTTGCTCGCTATTTATATGCGACTCGTCGCGTTCGCAAAAAGTCGTTTACCGTGGATACCAAAGGAGGATTAGTCCACATAGATCTGGACTTAGACGAGCTGGGCGAGGCGAGTGCTGCCACGGTGGAAATGGGCCGAGCTACGTTTGAGCCCAAGGCATTGCCCTGTACGCTAAAAAGTAAAGAGTTGATCCAGCGCCCCATCCAAGTTGCGGGTGAGCGCATGCAGTTTACCGGCGTTAGCGTGGGTAATCCGCATTGCGTTATCTTTCGGGATCGAGGCGAAAAATGGACGCGTCAGGAGTTGCTCGACTTGGGACCTGAGTTAGAAAATCACAGGCTTTTCCCTCGCAGGATTAACGTTCAGCTTGCGGTTCCCATTGGCCCCAACTCAATCTACATTCTCATTTGGGAGCGCGGAGCGGGGGAAACGCAGGCTTCGGGGTCCTCTTCCTGCGCGGCAGCCAGTGCGGCCGTGCGGCTGGGGCTGGTTAAAGCACCGGTTACCGTTAAGTCTCCGGGTGGGACGCTGCATATCGACGTTGACGAAAACTTCGATCTGACGATGAAAGGTCCCGTGCAAGAGGTGGCGCGCGGCACACTGAGTCCATCGTTTTTGCGCACGCTCCGCTAAGATGAAAAATGCGGCACGTCTGGCCGCCCAACTGCGCGTAGCTTGGACGCGGAAGCTGGTGCTGTGGTGGCAGCACTACAACGTTGAATATCTGCACTCGGCGCTGCGTGTGCCGCTCATTGAGGTTGTCGACGTCCGCTCCTATCTCGGCCGTTGGCACGGGGCCGAGCGCCGACTAGTTATTGCAGTGGCTCACATTGAAAATGACTCTTGGCTCGAGGTGCTCGATACGCTGCGTCACGAGATGGCCCATCAATTTGTCGACGAGGGGCTTGCCATAAGCGGAGAGTCCCCACACGGTCCAGCTTTCCGAAAAGCCTGTGAAAAGATGCGCTGCAGCCCCCGTGCGCAAGGGGCGTCTACCCCGTCTTGTCCATCCGCAGAGGATCGCCTGTTACAGCGTCTGCGCAAGGTTTTATCGCTGTCACAGAGCCCAAATGAAAATGAAGCAGAGGTGGCCGTTGCAAAGGCGCGCCACATGCTGCTGCGCTACAATGTCGATGTGGTGTCTCTCGATGCGGAGCGCCATTTTGGGCGACGATCTCTGGGGCCGGCCAAAGGTCGTCGCGCTTCTTACGAGCTCTGGCTATCTCTGATACTGCAGGACTTCTTCTTTGTCGAGACGATTTGGGCTGAAACGTATATTCCTGCCCGGAACCAGTCGGCCACTGTATTGGAGATCTACGGCACGGATGCAAATATAGAAATGGCGGCCTACGTATACGATTATCTTACCGGTTTGATGGAACCCCTTTGGGTGGCCTATCGACGCGCCGAGAGTCTTACGTCAAACCGAGAGCGGCAGCGCTATTGGTCGGGAATTCTAGAGGGCTTCTACCGGAAGCTACGCGAACGCGAAGCAGTGGCGCGCAAGAGGAATGAAGCTCTAGTCCGCTGGCAGGGAGACGAGAAACTACGCGCGTACTATCGATACGTAAACCCTCATGTGCGCGTGCGCTACGGGCGAGGTGTGCGCTCCAGCGAGGCGTATCAAGCCGGATTGGAAAAGGGCCGTCAGGTCGAGATCCGCCGACCCTTAGAGCAGACTGCGGAGAGAGTTGGGGGATATCTTGAGCGTGCTTAGCATACTTTTACCCCTTTTGCTGCTGTCGGTGCCTCTGCACGCGCAGTTTGGAAGCTTCGGTAAAAATAAAGTGAATTTTGCCCAATTTTCATGGCAGAAAATGGAAACGCCTCACTTTGATGTATTCTTTTTCGAAGAAGAGCGGGAGCTCGCTTCGTACGCGGCTCATATGGCCGAACGTCAGTATTTCGACCTAGAGAAGAAATTCACTCATACGGTCCAACGGCGCATTCCCCTCATTGTCTATTCGTCCCACATCTACTTTGAGCAGACCAATATCATACCGAACCTGCTGCCGGAGGGGGTAGCGGGTTTCACCGAATATCTCAAGGGACGCGTAGCCCTGCCGCTGAGCGGTTCGCTGCCAGACTTTGAGCGCGTCTTGCACCACGAATTGGTGCACGTATTTACCTTTGATCGAATTGCCCGTGTTTTAGAGCGCCATGGTATACACGATTTTCGCCCGGCCCCGCTGTGGTTTACAGAGGGCTTAGCCGAGTATTGGTCTAGTGAGTGGTCGACATTTGGCGATATGATTCTGCGGGATGCGCTTTTTGCTCGTCGGCTCGCCTCCATCGCTCAGATGCATTTTATCTACGGCACGTTTCAGATGTACAAAGAAGGCGAATCGATTTGTCACTTCATGGCTGACCGCTATGGGGAAGACGTCTTTGAGCAACTCTTCCAGAACTGGTGGCGCGCTGAGGAATTTGAAGACGTTTTTCTGCTGACGACGGGAGAGACGCTGGCCGCGTTTGACGAGGCCTGGCTCTACAGCCTGCGCAAGCGCTATCTGCCCGATATCGCTCAGAGTGATCTCCCTTCGCAGATGGCCTCCGTGCGCACGGGTGAGGGCTTCAACATAAAGCCTACGATCGTTCCTGGGGCAAATGATAGCCTGACGTTTGTCTATTTTACTAACTCGCAGGGCTATACCCAGATTGCGCTGCAGCGAGAAGACGAGGCACCAGAAATTATCGTAGCGGGAGAACGCCTGCCCGCGTTTGAATCTCTACATCCCCTCTCTACGACGATCGCCGTTGCATCCGATGGGAAGATGCTCGCCTTCTCTGCTAAAAGCAGAGGGCGAGATCGCCTGTACGTATGGGATATAGAAGAGAAGCAAGAGCACGGCGTTCTGAGCTTTGATGGGATCGTGGCTATCTCCTCTCCCTCCTTCTCGCCCGACGGCCAGCGCATTGCGTTTTCTGGCGCTAGCCATAGTGGGTTCGTCGACTTATATATAGCCAATTTGGCGAGTGGTCAGCTCGAACGGTTGACCCGAGACGTCTATCACGACCGCCAACCTTGCTGGTCGCCTGATGGCCAGATGATCGCCTTCAGCTCAGACCGCTTTGTCGGTGGGCGTAAAGGGCGCTATAGCCTTTTCCTCTACGTATTGGAAGGGGATCGCATACTCCATCTGGATCAGGGAGACCACAACGATCAGTCGCCCTCTTTCTCGCCGGACGGTCGTTCCATTGTGTTTAGTTCCGATAGGGATTCCACGTTTAATCTATACGTCGCGAACCTGGAAGAGGAGCGCGTTGGCACGCGCAGATTAACGCACGTGCTGACAGGGGCTTTTGACCCTGTGTGGCGTGCCGATGGCAATGGCGTGCTGTTTTCTGGCTTTGAAGCGGGTGGATTTCAGGTGCTTGAACTGGACCAGCTGCCGACCGACAGCACGGCCGTCAGCTGGTATCCTGTCGTTGAGGCCGAAACCGAGCCGTGGCAGCTGGCAGGAGAACGCCAAGAGAGCCTTTTTGCCTTGCGACCCTATCGCGGTGATATGAAGCTCGACATTGCGCAGAGTCAAATCTCCCAAGACCCTCAGTTTGGCACGTCGGGCGGTATTCAACTCGCGCTGAGCGACGTGTTGGGCAACGAGCAATACACGTTTGTCCTCTCGCACATTGCCGGTAGCCAAACAGGTTTTTTTGATGGGCTTAATATTGCTCTCTCACGCTACCATCTTGGCCAACAACTCAACTGGTCTTGGGGCCTCTTTCGCCTGAACGATCGCTTTTCCAGCACCTTCGGACGATTCGTGCGCGAGAAGCGAACGGGTGGGTTTGTGGGCGTCAGTTATCCTTTTTCTCGGCACGATCGCTTGGAGACGCGTCTGTCGCTGCGTCACTCCAAGATAGATCGCCAATTTGAGGGACGCCGACTGTCGGGTTGGTTGGCCAACAACTTCATAAATTACACGCACGATAGCTCTCTCTGGTTGCCTACGGGACCGATTGAGGGGCATCGTTTTAGCGTCGGTCTGGGACAGACCGTAGATTTTAAAGGCTCCCGCCGATTTAACACGACGTTTTTCGGTGACTACAGGTACTATATGCGCCTCTCTCAGCGCACGAGTTGGGCCATGCGCTACATGGGCAGATACAGCATGGGGGACGTGCCGGAATACTTCTCTCTCGGCGGTTCGTGGACGCTGCGCGGTTACCCATGGCGCTCTCTATGGGGGAGTAAGATGGTGCTAATAAACGGGGAACTCCGCTTTCCGCTTGTCGACCGCTTGGTGATAGGCTTTCCCTTTGGAGCGATTGATTTCAGCTCTTTTAGAGGAGCACTCTTTGCCGATGCGGGAAACGCATGGAACCGAACGTTTGACGAATGGCGCGGTGCACTCGGAGCAGGGATGCGCCTAGCTCTAGGCGGCGTATTTGTTTTTCGGCTCGATGCTGCTCGACGCACCGACTTTAAGCGGCTGGGCAATGAAACCCACTGGGACTTCTTTTTTGGTTGGGATTTCTGAAATGAAAGAGCGCCACATTCTATTCGCGCTCTGCGCATTATGCTGGACCTTTAGCGGATGTGGAAGAGGGGTGTTTTATGCGGTAGGAACGGAGTCCAAGGTTGTTCCCGACCCGCCTCTGTCTCTGCTGTGGGAGCGAAAGTTGGATGCGGCACCAATGGGAAGAGCCCTCAATGCTGCTACCCTCGTCATGCAAATGAGCACGGGTGCTTCGCTATACGCATTTGATCCTTATAGCGGCGACAGGCTTGGAAAAAAAACCTTTGATCGTGGCATTTGTGGACCTCCCGCAATGGTTGGGGACGTCGTATTGCTCGGATCCCAGGGGAAAGATGCGGCCCTCCTTGCGTGGGATCGCCGATTGGAAGAGACGCGATGGAAGCAGGCCGGCACGTTTTGTCTGCCTCCCGTCGTGCGCGGAGACACGCTTATTGTCTCGAGCGAACACGGCCTGATACGCGCGGTCGACTTTTCTACGGGCGCTCTTTTATGGGAGCGGAACTTAGAGGTCTTGGTGCGCGCTGCGCCCGTCCTGCGCGGCAATAGGCTGATTGTTGGCGATGGAAAAGGAGTAATAAGGGGTCTTCGTCTACGCGATGGTGAGGAAGTGTGGCGGGACAGCGTAGACAGCGGGGTGCGCGTTCGACCACTCGTTGGTTTGGAGCATATATGGTTGGGCACGGCAGCCGGCCAGATTGCAGCCCTCGACGGGAAAACGGGTGTGCTGCAGTGGCAGGTTGATGTTGGCGGCTTGCCCTCTGGGGAAATGGCGTTAACGGAGGGGATACTCGCCGTTGGTAGCGTCGATCGCAGCGTCTATGGCATAGAAGCCGCTACGGGCAACGTACGCTGGAAGTATGCAACCGAAGGCGTGGTGCGGGGTAGTCCTGCCGCAGTCAAAGGCGTCTTTTACATTGGATCGAGTGATGGATATCTCTATGCCCTCGATGCATCAGGCGGTGATTTGCTGTGGAAATTTCGTCTTGAGGGAGCCGTTACAGAAGGCGTTTCATGGGTTGGGGAGACGCTGGTCGTCATGACGGAGAAGAAGATTCTTTATGCGTTTGGCCGAAGGTAACTGAGGAAAGAAGAAATGAATCTCAGGTCTTTTTTACCTCTTATGATGGTTCTGTGTGTCGGCGGCCAGGTCTGGTTGCCTGCGCGGCTTTGGGGCAAGGAAATTGCACCTAGGTTTGCTCCCTGTTGCGTCGAAGCGGCCCAGAGTAATACGCCTGAAGTTCGCGCACTCTTCGATAAGAGCGGCGCCCAGAAAAAGGGGTTCCAACTGGATCGGAACGACGATTCGCTTCTGTCTAAGCCGCTGCTATTCAGCGCGGCTTGGACGGTGGGTATGGGCGCGCTGGCCTACTGGAGCAAAGATCGCGCTGATCGGGCATATCGTTCCTATATGTCCTCGGTCAATACGCAGAGCCAGAAGCGTTACTTTGACCGTGCTCAGCGCTTTGATCGACTCGCCGGCGCGTCACTTATCGGCATGGAAGTTGGGATTGTGCTTACTTCGTACTTAGCTTTTTTTCGCCGATGATCATTCGCTTACTCATTCTTCTGTGCGCCATTATAGGAGCCTTTTCCTGCAGCGACAGGCAGCGCCTTAATCCCCTCGACCCTGATGGGGTCGCATCGGACGATTCGCTGGGCGATCTCGTAGCGATGGCCGGTAATGAGCGAGTTGACCTGAGCTGGGACTACAGTCCGTTTTCAGATATAGAAGGATATCTTCTATACCGAAGACAGGGAGACGATCCGTTTGTTCCAATTACGGTCTCGCCCCTGCCGCCAGAGCAGAAAGAGTATGTAGACGAAAGCCTGACTAACGGAACGACCTACGATTATCGCATGGGGTTGCTCGTGGTTGGAGAAGGGGAACGCAGCGTTGGAAGCACAGAGCGCGCAACTCCCGGCGGCGAATCAGTGTGGGTAGCTGACCGCGGAAGTGGGCTGGTCTGGAAGGTCAATCCGGATTCGAGGACTGCTCGCTTTGCGCGTGGTCGCTTTTTCGACTTATGGGATATTGCCGTCGACAATGGAAGCGGTGCGTGTTGGGTCAGCGATGGGGGATTTAACGGACTATACTATATAAGTTCAGAGGGAAGAGTTAGCGAAGTTAAGGCCGCATTGGAACAGCCGGGCGATATAGCGATCGACTCGGCTGCTGGCATTGGTTGGGTTGCTGATAAGAGTAGAAACGAGGTATTTTGGTTCTCTACGACAAGTAGAGATTCCCTTGAATTCTTTGTCGTAGATGCGAGCTTCGTCGATCCCGTTTCCTTAGCAGCTGTAGCTGGCGCCTGTTGGGTCGTAGACCGGCTGCAAGAGCGAGCTTTTCTCTATTCCTCGACTGGTCAGCGCATAGTAGAATTTCCCTCTTTGTCTCGGCCGATCTCAGTGGAGGTTGACGCCGATGGTACTGCTTGGGTTTTAGTGCGCGACGGTGCGGGGCTAGCGCGTCTCGGGTTAGACGGGGAAGCACTGGAAGTGGCGTTGCCTTTTTCGGAGGGGCAGTCCTTGGCGGTTAACCGACGGGACGGAAGCGTGTGGGTTGTTGGTGAGAGCGCTATGGCACACTTCGGACGAACCGGCGAATTGATTGCTAAGTGGGAAGACGTGCCCGGGGGAAGAGCTATCGCCGTAGATTGGGATCGCGAGCGCACGTGGGTAGCTACCGTATCCTCGCTGTGGAAGTTTAACGGATTGGGTGAGACGATGGCTCGACTGGAAGGGTTTTCGGCCATGACGCGTATTGCAATAGATCGCGGTCAGCGCTAGTCTAATCTCGACATATGAGGACCTGCCGGTTATGTTTAAGACGGGTCTATTTTACTGGGAGACGGTTCTGTATGATTACGAGTATGACCGGGTTCGGTCGCGGTAGTGCCGAGGGACAGGGCGGGACCATTGGCGTGGAAGTACGCTCGGTTAACAGTCGATTCCTCGATATCCAAGTGCGCAGTCCTCAGGCACTCCAGGGACATGAACAGGCCGTGCGAGAGCGGGTGCAAAAGGCAGTGGCACGTGGGAAAATAAGCGTGCATATATCGTGGGAAGACGGTGTCCGCGGTGCTCCTATGCCTCAATTAGACGAGGCTTTAGTGAATCGCTACGTAGAAGAAGCTCAGCGGATTGCGGCGATGGATGGGGTGAGTGGCGAGGTAGATACAAGCGCTATTATGCGTTTGCCGGGCGTATTTAGAAGCGGCTCTGTCGAAGAGAGCGTCGAAGAGAGTGAGGCGCTCCTCTACGAGGCTTTGACTGTTGCTATGAACGATTTTTCTGCGATGCGCGAGCGCGAAGGTGCTTCCTTAGCAGTAGATCTTCGACAGCGGCTCGATGAAATCGAGTCACTCTTGCAGCAGATTGATGCATGCGTTCCCGAGGCGCGTGAGCAGATAGTCGAACGCCTGCGCGAGCGCATTGCAGAGTTAGTTAAGCCAGGCGAATTTGACGAAGCACGCTTGGCCATGGAAGTTGCGCTGATTGCTGAACGGGGCGATATAACCGAAGAGATCGTGCGTTTTCGCAGTCACAACGCCCAGTTTATCGAAGCGCTAGAACAGGGAGGGGAGGTTGGGAGACGCTTTAACTTTCTCCTGCAAGAGATGAATCGTGAGGCCAATACCATTACCTCCAAAGCGGCTAATACGCCCATTGTGCACGCGGCTTTAGAGATAAAAGAAGAAGTAGAACGCCTGCGTGAGCAGGTGCAAAACTTGGCCTAATGCATATCTGCATATTGACCGTGAGCGGACTGCCGGGTAGTGGTACGAGTACGGCCAGTCAAATGCTGCGTGAATCCCTAGGTTGGAACTACGTCAATGCGGGGCAGATTTTTCGCGACATGGCGCGAGAAGCGGGTATGACCTTAGCGGGTATGGGTTCCTATGCTGAGGAGAACCCACAGGTAGATTTGCAGTTGGATGAGCGCATGATACAAGTTGCACGCGATCAGGCGCCGGTTGTCCTCGAGGGACGCATGACCGGTTGGATGGCTGTGCGAGGCAACCTTCCGGCACATAAGGTGTGGCTGCAGGCCTCTACCGAGCTGCGAGCGGAGCGCATAGGACTGCGGGATGGAGACGTTGGCGCGCTTGAACAGATGTTGGCCAGACAGACTTCAGAAGCCCATCGTTATCAAGTGCATCACGACATAGACATCGGTGACGTTTCGATCTATGATAGCGTTATTGACACTCAAATCAATGCGCCTCCCGCCGTAGTTGGAACAATTCTCAAAGCACTCGGAGACGTATTGTAAATGCTGTCTCAACGCCGAATTATCCTCGTTGTTAGCGGGGGTATAGCAGCTTATAAAGCGCCGGTCCTAGTGCGCGAACTGATTAAGAGCGGAGCGGAAGTGCGCGTCGTCCTAACGGCTAAGGCCGAGCGCTTTGTCGCTCCCTCAGCGCTTGAAGTGCTTTCGCGGCATCCCGTTTATAGCGACCTGTTTTATCGCGATTCAGAGTTCCCCGTCCTCCACGTAGGGCTAGCAGAGTGGGCTGATCTCATTCTCATTGCTCCAGCTACGGCACACATATTGGGCTGCGCAGCCCAAGGACTGGCTGATGACTTGGCGACTACGCTGCTGCTGTGCGCGCGCGTGCCGATCGTAGCTGCGCCTGCAATGGAGGAGCATATGCTCCTTCACGAGGCGGTTCAATACAACGCAGAGAAGCTAGTTGCTCGCGGCTGGCATTGGATTGAACCCGAGGTCGGCGAGCTCGCTTCTGGCGCGAGTGGAGCCGGTCGAATGGTCGAACCACAGGACATAGCGGCTCGTTTGGATGCGCTGCTCAATGTGGGCGACATTGCTCATCTCCGCATGCTGGTAACCGCAGGACCAACGTTTGAGGATATTGATCCGGTGCGCTTTATCGGTAATCGCTCCACCGGGAAAATGGGTTTTGCACTAGCTCAGCGCGCCCGTGCTCGCGGAGCCGAGGTCGTCCTGGTTGCGGGTCCTACGCATTTACCGACGCCTACCGGAGTCGAGCGGATAAATGTTCGTTCGACTGCTGAAATGCAGCAGGCCGTAGAAGGACGTTTTGCTGAGGTTGACGTAGCAATATTAGCGGCTGCAGTGGCTGATTATCGCGTCGCGCACGTCGCAGATGAGAAGATAAAGCGCGGTGATGGTGGTCGAGCGATTCAGTTAGTGGAAAATCCAGACATTGCGGCGGAATTAGGTGCTTGCAAGAAGGGGCAAACTCTAGTTTTGTTCGCCATGGAGACCGATAGAGGTATTGAAAGGGCTCGAGAAAAGCTCACGCGTAAGGGAGGAGACCTAATTGCGCTGAATAACCTACGCGATGAAGGGGCGGGATTTGCCGTAGATACAAACGTGCTGACGCTAATTGATCGGATGGGCAAAGAGGTACAGCTGCCTAAAATGAGTAAGCTAGATGCAGCAGACCAGATTCTTGATTGGGTCCGCGCGGAGAGAGCCATTGATGTTTGACGGGGTCATATTGAGCGCGGTGATTGATTTGTATGGATAAAAATGATCCAAGACAAATTCTCGCTCAGGCGCGGCGCTTTGCGGAAGATCTGAGCCTATTTGAGGGGCGCCACTTTATCGTTCCCAAAGAGAGCGCGGCTTTGGGTTCGGTTTCCAATATAGCGGATTCATCCGGGAAAGAGGCGCCTGCAGCCGAGGGAGAAAATGCAGCGACTTTTATGGCAGTGGAGTCGCTGGTAGCGTTTGATCAGGGCGATGCACTGGACGCTTTTCGTGAAGAAATTTGCGAGTGCACTTGCTGCACGCTAGAAGCGAATCGCAACCAGTTTGTTTTCGGTAGTGGTAATCCAGATGCGGGTATCATGTTTGTTGGTGAGGCGCCCGGGGCAGACGAGGATCAATCGGGGTTGCCCTTTGTCGGCGCTGCGGGCCAGCTGTTGACCAAGATAATAGAGGCCATGGGACTGCCACGTGAAGAAGTTTATATCTGTAATATTCTCAAATGTCGTCCCCCGAACAATCGCGATCCCCAACCTGAAGAGATTGCCCAGTGCGAGCCCTACTTGAAACGTCAAATAGAGTTGGTTCAGCCGCGTGTCTTGTGCACCTTGGGGCGTTTTGCTGCGCAGACGTTGCTGCGCAGCAATCTGACAATGGGGCGTCTCCGACAGAGCGAACATTCTTACGAAGGTGTTCCTGTGGTTGCGACCTACCACCCCGCAGCCCTGCTGCGGAACCCCCAATGGAAAAGACCAACGTGGGAAGACATCAAAAAAGTGCGTCGCCTTTACGACGGTGTAGCGCTATGAGGACACTATGAATCAGAGCGAAAGCGGAAAGGGTGCGCAAGGCGGCGCTCGGAGCGGAGAGGGGCGAGAGCGCAACGGCCAGAGCCGGCCGAGCGCGGCTAGTGGAGGGGGTATTGAACGGATGCCGCCGCAGGCCGTGGAAGTTGAGCAGGCCGTTCTCGGAGCCATGATAATCGATTCACGTGCGATTGGTCGCGCCTTTGAGATTTTAGATGAGAGCTGCTTTTATCACGCGGCTAATGGCTTGATATTTCAGGCGATGATCGGTCTTTATGAACGGAGTGAGGCCGTAGACCAGCTCACATTAGGCGAGGAGCTTAAAAAGCGTGAACAGCTCGCCGAAGTTGGGGGCGTTAGCTATTTGGCCAAGCTCGCTACAGAAGTAGCTACTTCGGCTAACATTGATTTTCACGCACGCATTGTGCTCGACAAGGCGCTTAGCCGTAAGCTGATCGAAACGGCAAGCGAAGTAATTGAGCAGGCATACGATGGAACGGACGAGGTGCAGAGCCTGATCGATCGCACGGAAGAGCGTATATTTTCCCTGTCGGAGAACCAGATTGGCGACGGGTTTCAGCCTTTGGAAATGGTTATGGGAGAAACGCTTGAGCAAATCGAGCGTGCTCATAACCGCGTCAGCACCGTCTCGGGTGTCGATACGGGATTCGCAGAACTAAATGAGAGAACGTCTGGGCTACAGGCCGGCGATCTGATTATATTGGCTGCGCGCCCAAGCGTGGGTAAGACGGCGTTTGCCCTTTCTATTGCGCGCAATGCTGCGCTCTCCAGCGTCGATACGGGACGCAGCAACGGCGTGGCTATTTTTAGTTTAGAAATGTCCAAGGCTCAGCTTGCACAGCGCCTTCTGAGCGCGGAGACGCGCGTCGACTTGCACAAGCTGCGCACGGGCAGGCTGCGTGAAGATGACTGGATGCGCATTACGCACAGCGTGGGGCGCCTAGCTCAAGCGCCGATTTATATAGACGATACGCCGGGTATTTCCGTGCTCGAGGCGCGCGCCAAGACGCGTAGGCTGAAGCGGGAATATGGCTTGGGATTGGTTGTCGTTGACTACCTGCAGTTGATGAGTTCGCATACGCGCATGCAGAGCCGAGAACAGGAGATATCTATGATATCGCGCGGTTTGAAGGCGCTAGCCAAAGAGTTGGATGTCCCGGTGCTCGCACTTTCCCAACTGTCACGAGCGGTAGAAAGTCGGACTGATAAACGTCCTCAGCTTTCCGATCTCCGCGAATCGGGATCGATTGAACAGGACGCCGATGTGGTAATGTTCATTTATCGTCCTGATATATACGGTTTGAAGTCTGCAGACGGAGCAAGTTTAGAAGGGATAGCAGAGATTATAATAGGCAAACAGCGCAACGGACCGGTTGGATCGGTGCACCTCCAGTGGAACGCTGAAAGTGCGACCTATGAAACCCTAGCGCCCGAATGGCGTCTCGAGCCCGAAGAAGAGGACTTTTAGACATGCCAGGGACGGTCCTCGTTACGGGCGCTTCTAGCGGTATCGGCCTGGAGCTGGCTGGCGAATGTGCCCGAAACAGACACGACCTCGTACTAGTCGCTCGGCGCGCTGATCGGTTGGAAGCTGCCGCAGCCCAACTGCGTAAGTGCGTGCATGTCGAAGTGGTCGTCTCAGATCTTTCCAAACTGGGTTCGTGTCAGTCTTTGTATGACCAGCTAGCTGAGCGCGGTATTGAAGTCGACTATTTGATTAACAACGCGGGCTTCGGTTTGTATGGTCCTTTCGTCAAGGGCGATGCGAATAGACAGCAGGAAATGATTGCGCTTAATATTTCGGCTCTTACGCAGTTGACCCGACTATTTGCGGCTGATATGAAAGAACGTCGCCGAGGTCACGTGCTTAACGTAGCCTCAACAGCCGCTTTTCAACCGGGCCCGATGATGGCCGTGTATTTTGCGACAAAAGCTTACGTACTGCATTTCTCTGAGGCTATCGACAATGAATTGAAGGGGACCGGCGTGGGGGTAACGGCGCTGTGCCCGGGCTCGACGGAATCAGAATTTGCCGAAAAGGCTCAGGCCGATCGTTCCTTTGTCTTCAATATGCGAACCTTGCCAACAAGCGCTGACGTAGCGCGCTATGGCTACCGCGTTATGATGGGAAAGAAGCGCGTAGCCGTTCACGGTTTGCTCAATAAATTCCTCGTTCAGGCTGTGCGGTTGACCCCGCGGAATATAGTGACTGCTCTTGCCCGTCGCATGATGGCGGACTGAGGTTTCATGCTAATCGATGAAGTGGCTATGATCGTTGAATCGGGAACGGGGGGTAGCGGCTGCTGTTCGTTTCGTCGGGAGAAATATGTTCCGCGCGGCGGCCCAGACGGTGGTGACGGCGGCGACGGTGGTGACGTTATCTTTCTGGTTGACCCGCAGCTAGGCACGTTGCGCGACTTGCGCTATCGCCATCATCTCAGGGCGGGACGCGGAGAGCACGGACAGGGCAAAAACAAGACGGGCATGCGCGGAGATGACGCGGTTATACGCGTTCCGCCTGGAACCATTCTTAAATCAGATACGGGAGAAGTTATTCGCGATTTGGTCGACCCCAACGAGCCGTTTCTTTATATTCAGGGTGGACGCGGTGGACGCGGAAACGCGCGATTCGCCTCTTCGCGCACGCAGGCGCCGCGCAGGGCCGATGCCGGGTTGCCCGGAGAGATGGTATCGGTCCGGCTCGAGCTTAAACTTCTGGCCGATATCGGCCTGGTAGGTTTTCCGAACGCGGGCAAATCGACGCTCCTATCGCGTTTATCTGCAGCCCGCCCCAAAGTTGCAGACTATCCTTTTACGACGTTGGAACCCCACTTGGGTATTGTGCAGTGGGGGGAATACGAGAGCTTTGTCATGGCGGATCTGCCGGGTCTCATTGCCGGTGCCCATGAAGGCAAGGGGCTAGGGATGCGCTTTCTCCGGCATATCGAGCGGACGCGTTTATTGCTCTTTGCCATTGATTGCACGAGTGAAACGCCGGGCGAAGATCTCGAAGCGCTGCGCCACGAACTGGCTGAGTTTGATCCGTGCATGTTGGAAAAACCCTGGGGCATTGCCTATACGAAATCGGATTTGGTTGACGCCAACGATTTTATGGATCCGCTTCCCGGTCACCCTGCTCCCCACTTTCTCCTATCGGCAGTCAGCGGGCACGGAGTCGACAAGCTCGTAACGGAATTGGGTCAGGCGGTTAACACATTCCGCGCTGACGATCGAGCACGCGCAGAGCAATCGGAAGCTTAAGGATGCTACCGATTTCCTATTTTTTGTCATTCTCTATAGCTTGTGCAGGGCAATGACCTTAATGCCATGCGCCGCGGCAGATCGGACATCCAAATCAGACGCCGGAAGCTCAACGCGCTGATAGCGGACTTTGGGAAGAGTATCTTCCACTCGTTGGGCGAAAGTGTGCTGATCCCATCCTTCGTAGTTGTTGCTCAAAAGCATCAACCCATCTTGCACTAAAACGTTGTCTATCTGTTGCAAAAGAGAAGCCAGATCTTTTTCTAGGCGGAAGACTCCGTTGGAACTCCGGCCAAACGAAGGGGGATCACAGACCACTATGTCAAATTGTCGGCCCCGCCTGGCACACCCCCGAAGAAAGTAGCGGGCATCGTTAGGCCAGAATTCGTGGGGCTCTGCGTCGATCTTGTTAAGAGCGAAATTGGCGCGCGACCAAGCTAAGAACGATCGGCTCAGGTCTACGCTTACCACTTGATGAGCGCCGCCCAAAGCGGCGTTGAGGCTAAAACCGCCCGTATAGGAAAACAGGTTGAGGACGCTTCGATCGGTCGACTGGTCTCTTAGCCATCGGCGATTAGCACGCTGATCCAAAAACAGGCCAGGAGAAAGGCTTTGATTGCGCCGAAAATAGTATCGCAGGCCTTCTTCTTCAGCCGTCCACTCGTCGGGCATATCTGAATGAAACTGCTGGCGCGAATGGGGATCTTGACCTCTTTGCTGCATGAGCTGAGCGCACCAGTGCGGAGAGTTAGCTGCAAGAGCAAAGGCCTCCATAGCATCTAAATCGGCGGGTGACGGTGATTGGTAGCAATAGAACCAGCATACGTGCCCCAAGCGATCTATTCGAATTCGATGATCTTCGTCATGGACGAGGCGCAACGTCGTTGAGTCTTCTATGTGGAAATGGGCGCGGCGGCGTTCGAGCGCGCGCTGCCAGTTGTCAGGTATCATGCCGTCCATCAGTAAAGGGGTGCGGTTAATACGTTGCGATAGACAAAAGGTAAGGTCGGTTCGTGTAAATGAGAAAGGGAAGGAGTGCGTTTTATGCCGGGGTATCCCATCGTAGTAGGCCAAGCAGAAGCGGAGTTGCGATTTAAGAACTCGCGCTTTATCGGCTGTGCGGGGCAGGCAACGTGCGTGGAAGAGGCCAAAGAATTTATCGCCGTAGTGAGAGATCGCTATCCCGATGCATCGCACCACTGCTACGCTTTTGCTGCGGGTTATGGGGCGACGGTTACGCATGGAATGAGCGATGACGGCGAGCCATCTGGAACGGCTGGAAGGCCCATGCTGGCTGTTGTGCGAGGAGCCGATATTGGAGACGTTGTCGTGGTTGCTACGCGCTTCTTTGGCGGTACTAAGCTAGGTACAGGTGGGTTGGTTAAAGCTTATACGGAGACGGCACAAGCCGCACTGGCAGCCGTTTCAGTTGAGCGCAAGGTCGAAACTGAGTTGCTCTCTATTAATCTGGGATACGACAGCTATGCTCCATGCCGTAAGCGGATAGAAGAGTTGGGTGGCTTTGTTGAACGTGAAGATTTTGAGACCTCGGTTGTTTTACAGGTACGCGCAGAGATCGAAATTATCGACGAAGTGCGTCGCATTTTGGCCGACATGACAGCGGGCAGAGCGCTGATAGAAAAAATTAGCTAGATACTTCACTCGGCCATTCCAAGAGTCCCATATCGAGCGAAGAACGCAGATCTGGGTGAGCGGGCATCACTCGCAACGTATAGCCTTAGTATCTAGATGCTGTGTAGCTAAAGGTTCTTTCGAAAAAATGCGTGCCGTCGCGGTTTCTTATGTAGCCTAGTCGATTAACTTGCGCCGCTACAAATTTTTGCTGGACGCTGATATTGTCAGTATAAAGCTCGACCTACACGTCAGCAGATGCGAGTCCGCACAGCTCAACCGTTGTTTTTTTCGGAACTAGCATGTCGACGGTAATGTCTGGTTATTTCGCTTTCAATGAAGCGAATTTGCACTTGGTTTCACTTGGACCACACCTGTGATTGTCACTGTGTGAGCGTCTGGTTTCGCTTGCAATAACCATGCAGTGTCTGCCAGTGAATATGGTCGGGTATATACACCTCTTATGCATACTGGCGCACCATGCGCTGCGTGTTAAAAGAGGGCGCAAACTAGGCAATCGTCTTTTTCATAAGCCTGTTTTACAACTGTTTCATAAAAAGGGTTCGCACACGTTTTTATCAAGCGTCTAGAATTTGCTAAAAGTGAGACGAATATTATACTTTGCTCGATTTTTAATGGTGAAAAAAAGGAGAAACTATGGGCGTCAAACCAAGGGTAATTATCAGCGGGTTTGCCGATGAGGGGCCCGTCGATAAAAAAGCTGAATCACAGCTGACTATGTTAACGGCGTTGGGCATGGGCTACTACAGCTTGCGATTTGTCGATGTAGGGAAGGGCGTAAAAAACGCTATGCATTTAACGCAGACTGAGATAAAGCGACTGCGCGTTTTGCACGGCGATTTTGGAGTTAGGGTATCCTCACTCGGATCGCCTATAGGCAAGGTCAAGTTGCTGGACGTAGAAGACGGCTCGTCTAATGAGTATGTGCCTTTTGCGCGTTACCTGAAAAATCAAGTGCGCCGTGCCGTCGATTTGGCAGGAACGCTGGAAACGCGGCTGATACGCGGATTCTCTTTTTACCATCCGCGGGGAACTGCGCCCGAAGAATACGTCGATCAGGCAGCGGAGAGACTGCACGCCATATGCGAAGAGTGCCAAAAAGGAGGCGTATTTTTTGGGCTCGAGGTAGAGGCGAATTTGATTGGACAGAACGGTCGTTTGCTGAAGCATCTCCACAAGAGAGTCAATCATCCGAACCTACATCTGATTTTTGATGGAGGCAACTTAGCTAGTCAGAACCTGACTTCGACACAGATAATAGAGCAGTATCGCGCAATGAAAGCGGGTATTGGTTGGATGCATATTAAAGATTATAAAATTGATCCGGCACTGAAGTGGGAAGGGCACGTAGATGAAGAGCGACTAAAAAACTTTGTTCCGGCCGACCGGGGCGATTCGGGGCACGAAGAGATTCTACGCGACTTTAAGGGGCGCATTCCGATGCTGGAACGCAAACTGAAGAAAGGGGGTATTCCCGGCGTATTTCTTGATCTAGAACCACACCTGAAAGGTGGAGGGCAGTTTGGCGGTGTCAGCGGCGTCGATGGGTTTGGCGTTGCGCTACGCGCCTTGCTCAATCTGCTCGACTACGTGGGAATTGGTTACACGATGACCGAATACGACGATATCGCGGCGCAAAAAAGTTGAATTCCGTTTTATATTTCTGATCAAGGCGGAGTGGGAGCAGCTATCTGCGATGCCACTCCGCCCCGGCAGTCTATCCGGCCTAAAGCCCTCGTGCCGTTAGTTCGGCATGGCGTTTCTTAAAGGCTGGGCTCTTTCGCTCTTCGATCACTTCCAAATCGACCTCTCGCATAAATCCGGGAATGTTGCCAGCGTAGAATTCGCGCTGGTAGTGTTCCTCGTCGGTAAACTCCCAAACCCGCTTTTTTCGTCCCCCCCCCGGCCACGTGATGCGCAGGATGCGTTTCTTTTGTCGGTAGCGCTGTTTAGGCGTCGGTTCCTGCTCGTCAACGCGGTAAGTTTCAATTGCTTTTTCATCAACTTCAACTCCGAGGCCCGGTCCTTCGGGCACGTCCATGTAGCCGTCAGTTACCGCCGGAGGCTTTTTGAGTAGCGTACTTTTCCAGAGCTCCCAACAGGTGATATAGGGCAGTTGTGCGTGTGAGAGCACCGAGCCTAAATGGGCGGCAAATGCAGTAGTCAAACCCGAGCCGACCAGCTGCAGCCAGAAGGGCTTGTTCTGGTTTGCGGCGAGTGTGCCTTGGTTGATTGTTGCACTGACGCCACCTCCAATAACAAACCCGTCGCTGCAGTCGTTACGCAGATACTGCTCCTGAAAATGCTCTACGATAGGTTTGCGCACCCGTTCGCGTAGGATGCGGGCCCCGTCTATGTCGCGATGTAAATAAAAGGGACTTTCGTAAATGCCTACGTTTATATTTTCGTCCAGTTGCTGGAGGATGACTTCGGCTTTGGCTTGGTTGAGCAGAAAACCGTTAAAGTCGACGTCAAACTGGTAGTCTGTCGGAACAACTTTGGCAACGGCATCCGTTTGTGCAATAATGTCGCGCCATGGACGCGCTTTCATTTTGAAGGTAGTGTAACCTCGCTTTAATGACTCTTTTGCTTCAGCTGCCCAGTCGGTTGCGGGCATATCAATGTCCCACCAGGATATGGAACAGCGTTGGCGTACCTGCTGGCCGAGGAGTGCGTGGACAGGAACATCGTTGACCTTGCCTATTAGATCCAGACAGGCTAGCTGGGGACCGAATCCTATGCTGTCGCGCAACATGATAGAAGCTGGATTTTGTCCGATTAGCGAGTCGACTTCAGAAGGAACACCGGTCGAATCTCCCCAACCGATAACCCCATTATCAGCTTCTATGCGATATACGTGCACCCGCTCGTCGTGTGTCTGCGCTCGGTGCATAGCGCGCGTGACGCGCGGTGCATAGAAGGGGATATTGAGAGCGATGCGTTCAGCGTGTATAATCTTCATGGCATACCTCCGCTATAAGCGTCAAGTGGGTGAAGACGTTTGAGCTACCAATCTAACTAACTCAGAGAGAGGGCGAAATGAGCGAGTCATATGAAAAGTTCTTGGTGCGCATACAGCAGTTGGCGGACGTGAAACACGCGCAGGCACTGCTGAGCTGGGATCAAGAAACCTATATGCCCCCTCGCGGCACGGCTATGCGGGCCCGAGCGCAGGGCACGATGGCGGGGTTAGCTCATGAAATGTTGGTCGAGAATCAACTCGTTAATCTGGTGCGCGATTTACAGGGTAAGACGTTGGAAGGAGACGAGGCGGTCAACGTGCGGGAAACCGCTCGGCAGCAGGAACGCGCCTTGAAGATTCCCGGTGAGTTGGTCGTCGAAATGACGCAAACTGCTTCGCTGGCGCATGAGGCATGGGTCGAGGCACGCGAGAAAGCTGACTTTTCCATCTTTCAACCATGGTTAGAGAAAATCCTGGATCAGAAGCGCCAGGTTGCGTACTCGGTTGGGTATGAGGGGTCGATGTATGATGCGCTCTTAGATGAGTATGAGCCCTACGCCAAGACGGAAGAGATCGCCGCGCTCTTTGCCGACCTGCGCACTCAGCTGATTCCCCTAGTCGAGGGTATCGCTGTTTCGGGGAGGCGACCGGCTGACGGCGTTCTCGACCGAACTTTCGACATAGACCTGCAGGAGCGCTTTAGCCGGGGAGTTATTGCAGATATGGGTTTTGATATGGATGCAGGTAGATTGGATGTGGCCGTTCACCCATTTTGTTCAGGCACTTCGCGCGATGACGTGAGGCTGACCACGCGCTATGCAGAAGATTGGATGCCAGGTTCTCTGTTTGGTTCGATACACGAAGCGGGGCATGGCCTATATGAGCAGGGCCTGCCGGCCGAGGCTGTGGGATTGCCGGCCGGTCAGAGCGTTTCTTTGGGGATCCACGAATCGCAGTCGCGGATGTGGGAAAATATGGTCGGCCGTAGTCAGCCCTTTTGGCAGCATTACTTTCCCTTGCTACAAGCGGCTTTTCCAGGAGTGATTGATGATGTTGACCTTGGCTTATTTTACGCGGCGATCAATCAGGTCGAGCCGTCTTTGATTCGCGTGGAGGCCGATGAAGTTACTTACAACCTGCACATCGCGCTGCGATTTGAGATTGAGGTTGCCCTGGTTGAAGGCGACCTGCGAGTCGAAGAATTGCCCGAAGCGTGGAACGCGAAGATGGTAGACTATCTGGGCATTACGCCGCCTGACGATGCAAAGGGAGTGCTGCAAGATGTGCACTGGTCT
>CEUU01014741.1_pt1 | contig 20289 bp, 14 predicted proteins | sample 531321 | NCBI WGS metagenome assembly CEUU01 (sample SAMEA2622658, study PRJEB7988) | marine metagenome | isolation source: saline water (ENVO:00002010), including
CAGTCCTGCAATTACAGCACTTCTATGATATGGGCGTGCGTCAGCGCTTCACCTATGGTGCTGACGTACTGCTCACGCGGCCGGATACGGAAGGAACGATCAACGGTGCGAACGAAAACGACGATGATATAAACGAGTTCGGTTTGTATTTGCAGAGTGAGACCTCTATAGCAGATAAACTCGAATTGGTTTTAGCTGCGCGCTACGATGACCACAATCGTATTCCAGATGCTGAACTGAGTCCGCGTGCTGCCATCGTATTTAAGCCGACCGATACGCAGACGTTACGTTTTACTTATAACAGTGCGTTTTCGACACCTAGCAGCAACAATTTGTATCTCGACCTTGTATCATCGCCTGATGCCTTCGGTACCGGTGCTCTTTTTGAGCCGTCGTTTGGCTTTAAGCCTAGTTTCGACGTGCGAGCACAGGGTACATACCGTAAGGGTTTTGACGGGGGATTCAGCTTTGTGCGTTCAGCAAATGGTCGTCCACAGTTTCGCTCGCCGTTTGCTCCACTTGCCGGTGCATCGTCTGATCAATATTGGGAACTGAATGATCCGCTGTTTACCAATGTGATGTGGAGCATTGGGCGAGGCGCTACCTTAGCACAAGTTACCCCAGTGTTTACAGGTTTGGTTGCTGGACAACTACAGGCGGCCGGTTTAGATGCGGCTACAGCCCAGGCTCAGGCCGGTGTATTGGCGCAAGCGCTACCATCATTGATACCTGAGCAGTTGGCAGGACTTAACAACTCGTTGATGTCGCTCAACCTAGAAACTAGCTCTTTTGACCCGGTTGCTGATGCGTATGATGTTCCGTTTACTCGTTCGACGAATACACATACATTCGAGATTGGTTATAAAGGAGTGTTAGGAAATAAGCTAGTCGTTGCGGCTGATGCCTATCGTACAACGACAGAAAACTTTGTTGGTCCACTTGGCGTGGAGACGCCGAACGTATTTCTCGAGCCTACTAGTTTGGCTGCTGCTTTGGGACCGGGCATTGCCGCGGCGATGGCTGATCCGGCTAATGCCCAGGTGGCCGAGGCGGTTACCGCCCTAGATGCTGTCCAATTGCCGGGTGTGGTGGAGGGTAATGGAAACGGTACAGCAGTGGACGAAGTGACGGCGCTTTTTGTAGGAGGGTCTGCTGGTATCCCTTATGGAACTGTGTCTCCTGAACAGGCCTATGATCCGACAGCTTTGCTCCTTGCTTATCGAAACTTCGGTAAGGTTACAACAAGCGGTCTGGACCTGAATTTGGCCTACTATGCGAGTGATGTGCTCATGCTATCAGGAGGAATGGCTTATATTGACAACAACTTCTTTGAGAATGTAGATGGCATTGCCGACATCGCGCTCAACGCACCTAGGCTTAAGCTCAAAATGGGAGCGCAGTATGCTCTGCAAGATATGGGACTGCGCTTCGGGGCACAGGTGCGCTATAGCGGCTCGTTCCGACAGAGTTCAGGTGTTTATGTTGGAAACGTTGATGCCTATAACGTGTTAGATCTCAACGTAGGATATAAACTGCCCATCGAACAGGATATGCGATTGACTTTAGATATTTCCAACGCGTTGAACAATGAGCACATTGAGTTTGTTGGTGCGCCAATGATTGGCAGACTGGCCGTTATGCAGTTAAGTGCGGCTTTCTAAACCGGCTTATCTACACTGTTACAGACAAAATGCCCTTGCTACAGGCTGAGTAGCAGGGGCATTTTTCTTTGGTTTTATGGTTGTTTATCGATTTTGTATGAACGTGCCGTTTTGCAATTCGCCGAATGCTTGACGAAGTTCCTCTTCTGTGTTCATCACAATGGGCCCATGCCAAGCGACGGGCTCTTCAATTGGACGCCCCGACACGAGCAGAAAGCGCAGTCCGTCAGTGCCGGCCTCGACTCCAACTTCATCGCCGCTGTCAAAGAGGACAAGCGAACGGTTGCCCAAGACTCCTGTGTTTTTAGAAAGTGCTTGTCCAACGATTTCTGTTTGCACAGCCCGTGGCTCAGAAGCGTCGCGAAAACGTCCGGAACCGGCGAAAATGTAAGCAAAGGCGCTGCGATAGGTGTCCACGGGCAGGGTTTTATACTGGTTGGGCGGCAAGGATACATCTAAATAGCAGGCATCTGAAGCAATGCCGTCGACAACGCCTCGTTTTCCCCAGAATTGACCGCAAAGAATGCGCGCAGTTGTACCGTCGTCGTCGATTACTTCGGGAATATCTTTCGATAGAACGTCTTGGTAGCGTGGTGCTGTCATCTTTAGTGAAGACGGCAAGTTAGACCATAGCTGAAATCCGTGCATGCGTCCTTCTGCATCGCCTCGGGGCATTTCCTGATGCAAGATACCGCGCCCTGCTGTCATCCACTGCAGATCTCCGGCACCCAGATCGCCGGTATTGCCTAAACTGTCACCGTGCGCTACTGTCCCTGCCAGCACATACGTGATGGTTTCTATGCCTCGGTGCGGATGCCAAGGAAAACCGGCTAAATAATCCTGCGGATTCTCGTTACGAAAGTCATCAAAGAGCAGGAAGGGATCCGTTTCATCGGTCTGACCAAATCCGAATCCCCTGTGGAGCCTGACACCAGCTCCCTCCTGCGTAGGACGGGCTTGCACGGTGGCTTTAACGGGGCGTATAGACACGATGATTTCCTGATTGTTATCTTAGTTTCTACGGTTTTATGTCTATAGCTGTCATGCGTGCTGCGCGCGCGGACTGTAAACCCAAGTCTTTATCTAAAAAGGCTACGCACGCGTGAGCTGGCACGCTCTGCAGCAAAAAAAATGTCGGGGGCCGGTTTTGCCATGCCAATTTCTTTAGAACTTACGATCGTATCAAGCCAACGCAATACGCCAATTCCCTCAAGTGAAGTGTTGGCTGATTCGGTCGTGCTGCCTGTAGCTATAGCTAATGGTAGCCGGCTTCGAAAATTGCGGGCAATCTCTACGACGGGGCGCAATGGCTGGAGCCCATGTTTGGGCCAGGTCGCAAAGGTAGTTCTCGAATTCTTGTGCAACCTGTCTTGTGTCGACGCAGATGCGCTGTTCTGCACATAGGTCTGCTATGATATCAACAATGGGCCGACCGGGCCAAGAGTAAAGTCGATTCTCTTCTAAGCTTATTCCATGACACTCGAGAGTTTTTGACCATGCTTCGTAATGCAAAGACATGTTGTTGACAACCGTCCCATCGCAGTTGAATACGAGTCCAATGCAGTGGGCAGGTGCTTGCTAGTTCACGTGAGATCCAGTGAACTGGCAGAAACTGATAGCATATGGTCTGCGTGCATAGGATTTTTCAACACAGTTGAAACTCCAGCGGGTGAACTTTGACGGTCGGTAATGGTCTGTTCAGTTATTAGTATGATTGCTGTTTTAGGCTGTATCTCGGTGACCACTATAGTCAGATCAGGGAAGAGTGATATGTAGAGAGAGCAAAGGGAGAGCCTGTATTTGGCAGGCTCTCCCTTTGATAGATAAAATTGCCTCTTAAAGATGGCGTTATCTGTTGCTAATTGCCAAGCTGTAACACTTGAGCCAGCATTTATGTGGTCTGGTCTCCGCGTGCCATGACTACCTTGCCCGTGCGGACCATTTCTCGTATTTCAAATTTTTCTAGTAGTGCACGCAGTGCGTCCATTTTCTCCGTAGTTCCCGTAGCCTCTACCGTAATAGAGTCAGAGGATATATCAACAGTTTTTCCGCGAAATACTTCGGATATTTGCAATACTTCTGCTCTTTCGGACACAGTACATCCAATTTTAAACAGGGTGAGTTCGCGCACAATCGCTTGGTCGTCGGTATGATCATTAGCATGTATTACATCGACCAATTTATTGAGCTGCAAAATTATCTGCTGAAGCTCGCTCTTTGGTCCAATACAGGTAGTCGTCATGCGAGATGTGTTAGGTACGTGCGCCTGAGAGACTACGAGATTTTCAATGTTATAGCCTCTCCGTGCAAAAACTTGTGCAATGCGAACCAGTACACCGGGACGGTCGTTAACTAGCAATCCGATGGTTGATTTGGCGTTTGGTGTAGTCGCTTTAAGCTGCGGAGCATCGACAGCTTCCTGACGTTCGTTGAGTTGTTGTTCGTCAAAGGCTATAGTTGGCTGTGTCATTAAGTACTCCCCTTGGGTTGAGCCAGTTTGTGCTTAGGCGCTTCTGTAAGCATCTCGCTGACGGCAGCACCTGCTGGAATCATGGGAAATACGTTATCCTCTTTCTCACACTCGGCGTGAATGAGACAGGGACCGTCATTGTAATCAAGAGCTTGCTTAAGAATTTTGTCTATGTCGGCTGTACGACGTAGGCGAAAGCCCTTTCCGCCATAAGCTTCAATCAATTTCACGAAGTCGGGGTTACCGTCTAAATCGACTCCGGAAAGACGATTGTCAAAAAAGAGGTTCTGCCATTGACGAACCATACCCAGGTATTTGTTATCTAACACCAGAATCTTTATTGGTAGGCGATGGATACAGGCTGTTGCCAACTCGCAGAGCGTCATTTGAAATCCGCCGTCTCCGGCAACCGCTATTACTGTGTCGTCTGGGCACCCGAATTGCGCGCCAATGGCAGCGGGGAAGCCAAAGCCCATGGTGCCTGCACCACCAGAAGAAAGCCATTGGCGATGATGAGCGGTTTTGTAAAATTGCGCTGCCCACATTTGATGTTGGCCGACGTCAGTGGTGACTATTGCGCGTCCAGCTGTCAGATGGTAAATACGGTCGAGAACTGCCTGCATTTTCAAACCGCCACGCTTTCCATATTTCAGAGGATATTTTTCTTTCCACTGGTTTATTTGTGCCAGCCATTCGGCCGTATCGGCTGGTTCAACTATGTTGACTAGTTCTTCTAGGACCTGCTTGGCATCACCTTGAATGAATACATCGGGCATAATGACTTTACCATGCTCGGCAGGATCAATGTCGACATGTATTTTCTTCGCATTGGGGCAAAATTCTGACAGTTTGCCTGTAATACGGTCGTCCCAGCGGCCACCGATCGACATGATGAGGTCGCAGCCGACTACGGCCTTGTTTGCATAGGCAGTTCCATGCATACCGAGCATGCCAACTGAAAGATCATGCTGTTCGGGAAAAGATCCTTTGCCCAAGAGCGTATTTGTGACGGCCATGCGAGTTTTCTCTGCGAACGCTTTTGCTGCTTCGTGTGCACCTGAGGCAACACAACCCCCACCCAGATACAGAAGAGGGCGCTTGCTCTGGCGAATGAGTTCGGCCGCTTCACGCAGCCGTTCTGGGTTAGCTTTGTGCTGCCAGTGATAGCCTGGTAGGTAGACTTTCTCTGGAAACTCTGTTGTGCATTCGGGGAAAGGGGCACCTTGAGTTACGTCCTTGGGTAAGTCAATGAGCACTGGACCTTTGCGTCCGGTAGTTGCGATGTGAAAAGATTCCATCATTACGCGGGGGATTTCGTCGGGGTCTTTTACCAAATAAGAGTGTTTGACAACGGGCATTGAGATGCCGAATACATCCGCTTCTTGGAAAGCATCTTTGCCGAGCATTGACGTGATGGTTTGACCTGTCAGTACAATAATTGGAGATGAGTCCATCTGAGCGGTTAAGAGTCCCGTGATCGTGTTGGTCGCACCGGGGCCAGATGTGACGAGAGCTACGCCTGGCTTTCCCGTTGCACGCGCATAGCCATCAGCCATGTGCGTGGCACCCTGTTCGTGCCGGGTAAGCACAAATTTGATCTGCTTTGAATTGAGCAGGGCGTCGAAAATGGGCATGGCGGCTCCTCCAGGATGGCCAAACACATACTCAACTCCGAAGCGATCTAAAGCTTCGATAACGGCATCGGCTCCTCTTCTAGCCATCTTGCCTCTCCTTAGTGATTTTTTATGTATTATGTTTACCTAACATGTTAAAATAAATCCCTTTTCATAATATCGGCAATAAAAAATAAAAAACAACGTCGTTTTTGAGATAAATGTGCGCTCAAAGTTATTTTTAGAGATGTTGTTGTGTTTCATTGTGATATTTTACAAAAAGACAAAAAAGCCCTCCCAAGTGCCGTTGGGAGGGCTTTGCTACAGGATCGACAAGCGCTTTTATCTAGACCAGACCCGCCGGAATAGATTAATCCAGTTACCTGCACATAGTGCCGCAATGGTGGGACTATCGTAGCCGCGTTTTTCAAAAAGAGAGACAAGGTTTTGCAAGTCTGCGATCGTATTCAGGTCGCGTGGTGCCTGTTCCGTTCCGAAACCTCCATCCAAATCGGTGCCAATGCCGCAGTGACGCGCCGTGCCCAAGAGTTGGCAAATATAGTCGATATGGTCGACTACGGTTTCTAATGTAGCGTTGGTTTGCTGGGCGAAAGCGGGAAGTTTGCGCTGCCATTCGGAATCGAGCATCCAAGCGTCCATAGCGGTGCCAATAACGCCGTCGCGTTCTGCGATCGAATGAATCATTTCGTCCGTCAACTGGCGCTGGCCAGGCGTGAGAGCACGACAGTTGTGATGAGAGGCCGCAATCGGACCATCGTATACGTCCAGTAGCTCCCAGTGTGCTTGATCAGTAAGGTGAGTAACGTCGACAATAATGCCCGCCCTATTTAGCGCATCAAGCAGCGGCTTAGCAGTGGGCAATAGGCCGCCCTCTGTTCCCGTGCCGTGTGAGTATGCACTCGTGCCATAGTGGGAAATACTGACCATACGCAGGCCTAAATCATACCATTCTGAAACTTGGTCGGGGTCGAGAATGGGATCAGCACTCTCCATGGCAAGAATAAGACCTAAAGGCGTATCGGGCAGCGGGTCTTGCCACGAGGTAATGCATGTTTCGAGTTGTTCGATCGTCCTGATAAAACGAATGTGGCCAGCTCTCTCGAGTGCTTGATAATAAGCCAAATGACCTCGTCCAACGCCATGGCATTGGTCTTGAGTGTACATACCCGTTCGGGTCCACTTGTCGTCGGGATCGAGTCTCGACATAACAGTGCCGCATACTATGCCAACTTTTCCTCTGCGTAGTTCCGGTAACGTGACGGTGCAAGAGCCAAAACCTTCCATGGTCTGTACTGAATCTTGCACGCGTACTGTTGCTGCTGGCTGAGTCAGGTCGCGGTTGATCTGAAGTGCGGAGAAGGATAGATCAAGGTGACTGTCGAGAATTAAGGGGCGATCGTCAGGCATAGTTTAACTCCAAGTCTGGCGAAAAAAGCGCACTAAGTTTCCGTGGGCGATAGCGTCTACATCAATCTTGCTGTAGCCCCTGCGAGCGAGTAGGTCGAGAAAGCGCTGTAAGTCTGCAATAGTGTTGAGGTCCGTTGGCGATAACTCGCGGCCAAAGCCTCCATCGAGGTCGGAGCCGATAGCGACATGGTGACAGTTGCCAGCGAGCTGGCAGATGTGATCTACGTGATCGATTGCCGCACTCATGCTGCGGCGCGCTGTACGTGAATACGTAGATGAGTCGTCGAAATCTATTTCTGGGTTGAGCATATACTCGGCGAAGACAATTCCAATTACTCCACCCCGTTCTATGAGCGCTTTTATCATATCATCGCTTAGGTGGCGCTGACCGGGAACCAACGTTCGGCACATGCAGTGGCTGGCGTGCACGGGTCCTTGCCAATAATCGAGCAGCTGCCAGAAAGTCAAATCAGCTGCGTGCGTTAGGTCGAGTGCAATATCTGTCTCAGCCAAGGCATCTAAGAGTGCGTATGCGCAGGCGTACAGGCCGCCCTGAGTACCCGTGCCATGTCCCCAAGTATTGGCTCCAAAATGGGTCAAACCAACAGAGCGCAGTCCCTGATCGTGCCACCACCCCACTTGATCTGGACCGAGTATGGGATCTGCGCTTTCCATAGACAGGATGAGACCGAAGGGCGTTTCGGCACTTGGATTAGACCAGTCCAATACGCTTGCGTCTAAGTCCTCTGCGGTACGGATAAAACGAAGTTGGCCAGCTTGTTCTAAGGCCTTATAGTAATGTAGGTGGGCTTGTCCCTGTGCATGAGCGGCTAATTGAGTGCGTGCGCCGTCATCGAGGTTTTGCGTGGGCATTTGGACGCGAGACATGATCGTAGAGAGCATAATGCCTACGTGACCGCGCCGCATTTCGGAGAACGAGACCGTAGCAGTGCCCTTTGCGGGACTTTCTTGACGCTTACGTTCGCGCAGTGAATCCGGATGAGATGGACCTGACGGACGCGGATCTTCTCGTTCGCGGAGTGTGTATACGTCTTTGGTTAGGTCGCGCCTGTGAAAGAGGGCGTTGTAGGCCAGGTCGAGATGGCCGTCTAAAATGAGCGTAGATTGTGTAGGCATGGATGACCTTTGATTTTGTCTGCATGAGACAGAGGTCGAGGGTGGACTTATGAAGAGACGGTATACTTTTCTAACGTGGATTCGTTTACTGTGATGCCAAGACCGGGAGTTTCGGGAACGTGCACGTATCCGTCAACCACTTCAAACTGTTCGTGCGTCAATTCGTGTCGCAGGGGGGAGTCGGCCATACAGTACTCAAAGATTTCTCCATGCGGAACAGCTGCCAAGCCGTGCAGGGATGCCGCAATAGTGATTCCGCTTTTAAAGCTATGGTTAACAACTTTACGATGCATCTTATGTGCCATGCGACCTACGGCGACCATGTTAGATATCCCACAGCGGCCAGGGTCGGGCTGGACCCAGTCGATTTCGCCTTCCGTTAAGAGGTGCTCAAAATCGGTCAGGTTTGATTCAGCTTCTCCTGTCGCTATGGGAATTGGACTTGCAGCACACAACTGTGAATAGCCGGCTACATCCTGTGGATGCAGAGGCTCTTCCAGCCAAAATATATCGTAATCAGCGAAGGATTCAGCTCGCTGTAGGGCCGTCTTCCAATCCCACACTTGGCCAGCATCAACTAGAATGTCGACATCCTGTCCTGCGCCGCGTCGCGCCTCTCGGACGAGAGCGATGTCGTTTTCTTCGCTCTGTCCCATTGGCCCCCATCCAAATTTAATAGCGGTAAATCCCATATCTGCGTGTCTGCGTGCCAGATCGTATGTAGCCTCTGGAGTATCGCCAAACAGAATGGAACAGTAGGCTCGAAATGACTTTTTAAACGGACCTCCAAATAGCTGGTAGATGGGGGCATCATGGGCCTTGCCCGCAATATCCCACAGTGCTTGGTTAATGCCCGCCATAGCGTGAGCGCCCACGCCAACGCGCCCATAATAGTTGGCAGCTGCATCCATGCGGGCCATGCAAGATTCCACGGCAAGTGGATCTGCGCCCACCAAGGCATTGGCTAACCCGTTGCAAATCTGATGAGACAGTGGAGCTTCAATAATTGCTTTTACAACGCTTGGACAGGAGTCGACTTCACCCCAGCCTATGATTCCTGCATCGGTTTCAATTTGAATTAGGCAGGTGTCCTGCGTGCCTTCGCAAATGGCACTCACTTCGGGTAGGCGTAATACGTGTGCTCGAATGGCTGTAATTTTCATGGTTTTTGGTCTGTGTTAGAAGTTAAAGACAGTCTCAATTAACATAATTTTTTTCCGGCGTATTTGGTCGTCGGCTTCGCGATTGAATAAGTAACGCACATCACAAAAAATGGAGACGCCACCGTTCATCTCCAAGCCGATTTCATAGCCGTAAAATGTATCCTCGGTTGCTTCAAAGAAGCCGTCTGATTGGGTTCCATCGTCGCTGAGTCGCATGCCGATATTGTTCTTTTTGAAGTATGCGCGTGCGTGGGTGAGGCGCGGTATAGATGACAAGAGCGCAGAGGAAAGATGCGCGTTGACCAGAAGTTGCTGTTGCGGATTATCATTGCTGGACAAATACTGGTAGGCTGCAGATGCATGCATGTAAGTGCCTAGATTTACTCCTAAGCGACCAAATATGCCGGAGCGCGGTTCGGAATTGGTTAAGAGCGCGTCTTTAGAATGCGCTCGTCCCGACGATAAGTCTATTCGTGCTCGGTCTAGTTCATAAAGCGCATCAAAATATCGAGCGCTAAAATCGTTGCGAAAATGGCGGAATTCGATTTGTCCATTAATTGTACCAATATTTAGCCATAAACCCGGTGCTGCAATACCCCAACCCGTTGCTCTGCGATCTCCGGGGAACAGTCCTTGATCTGCAGAGGCAAAGGCACTCAGTTCGTCGTCGTCGTCAATGAGTAGGGCTAATTGGGCATATGCTTTTAGCTGCGCGTGTTCCGCATTTTTTAGTGTGTATGCAACGTCGAGTCCCGCAATGGCAAAACGGTCGCGACCAACGGCACTTTTGTTAAAGGGCTTCTTTCGCTTTATATCCGTGTCCACCGGGAAACCATCGCCGTAATCTGCGTTGAGAGCGCGTAACCTGTTGGCGACATCGGCGTTGTAACCACTTTCTTCGTCGATGTCGATTATTCCGTCATTGTCGTCATCGCTATCGACTTGATCGGGAATGCCGTCGTTGTCGTTGTCGAGTGCGAGATTAGAGTTAGAAGGAAATGCGTCAACTATATCTGGGAATCCGTCTCCATCTCCGTCTAACAGCCCGCTGTATTGATCGAGATCAACTACGTATGTCAAGCCTACTTCGAGTTTTTTTATGGGCCTTGCAGACGTGCGCAGACCAATAAGTGCTCCGCCTTCCTTGATATCCTGGATGTTGTTAATTACTCCTTCTAAGTCGATGGAAGTACCTGCGATGTCCCGTAGGTTAAACTGGATCCCCGTCTTCTTTGTACCGGGATATTGTAGTGTATTTCTGTAGTCTGACATGATCAGCCCATAGCCGAGTTGGATATCCTCTAATGCGCCAATTTTAATGCGTACGGAATCTTCAGAACTACCGTACCGCACATAGTATATCTTACGCAGAAAAGAATCTAGTGCTTTTGTGGACGAGCCAAACTGCCATCCGCGTGCGCTAACATCTCCATCTGAATCGATAAAAAGTTCGATGTCTAAAGCCACGCCCCACGAGCCAATAGGGATATCGGGTCGCATGCTAATTCGATAAAATTGATCTTGTCCGATGGTCGTACTGCCCATACTGCCACTTAATGAAGGTCTGCCATCAGTATGCTGTGCTGCTCCTTTTAAAGGGACTGCCAACAAAAAACACGTGAGGAATAGTAAGCGGAGAGAGTTTTTCATGCTTTGTTTCCTAGCTATTGCCCTTATGTTGCCCCATCTGAATTGCCTGCTATTCGTTTTCTTGCACCAGTTGGTAGCTTATGTCCTGTTCATCGTCGTTGGTTGATGCGTCAATTCACCAATGCGTAATACCACTTCTGAGAAAAGCTTCCTGCGAAGGTTGATTGTTGAGCGAAGACAGTGTCTGCGCTGGGCCTTTGCAATTTCTTCGATTTATCTGTTAGGATTTTAAAAAATTAATCTAATTGAAATATGCGCTTGATCGCTGATTAAGGTAGTGTGCAGCTTCAATATACGTAACCCAAAGAAGGTGGTAAACAACAACTTCATTTCTTTGGCGTTATTATAAATGCACAAAATAAAGAATTTGATTTTACACGTTTTTTCGTTATGTATTTGCAACGTAATGCTAACTTATGTGCACAGTCTAACAGGGTTATTTATAGTGCGAACGCTTGCTGAGTTGTTGAATCAGAGCTTTGAAAATTTTGCGGATAAGGTGGCCGTTCGAGTCCTGTCCTCGGGAGGACGTGATGCGGTCTATCAACCCATAACGTACTCCGAATTGAAGGTTCGTCGGGATCGACTCGCTTCGGGGTTGGCTCGTATTGGCATGGTTAAGGGACAGCGAATAGGTATCCTTACAGATGGTGGATTTGAGCCACTACTTATTTTCCTTGCATGTGATTTTTTGGGACTAAGTAGTGTCCCACTATGTTTGAAGTCTTCGCCTGAAATCCTAGAACACAACATTAGTCATTCTGGTATGGACCTGTTGGTGGTCGATCGCAAAGGCGTGGAAGCGCTAGGCGATCTGCTGGAAGATATGTCCGATGCGCCCAGGTTGATCTCAGTTGAAGGAGGAGAGGGAGATGAGTTAAGCTGGAATGTAATTGCCGAAGACGAAGGAAATCCTCCTGATGTAGACCTAAGCCCGGATGACGAAACCAAAGTACTGTATACTTCGGGATCTTCGGGTATGCCTAAAGGCGTTGTGCAGACACACGGTAATATTGTTGCCAACGTGCAAGAAGTATGGGACGTAGTTAGCCTACAAGAGGATTTCTATTTTTTTAAATCAGCTCCGGACTACCATTCTATGGGTGTTCTCAACGTCTATTATCCACTTGCTAAAGGTTGGGTATTAGATATGGCCAGATCGCCGGACCGAGTTCTAACGGATATTCGCACATCTGCCCCTCAGGGCTTTTTGACGGTTCCGCTGATTCTTGACAAGGTGTATGGAAACGTTCGCAAGGAAATTCAGTCAGGTGGTGTAAAAGGGGCGCTCATTGAGCGGGCTGTTGCTGCCAAGAAACGATTGAGTACTGGCCAGGCTTCGTTTGTCGATCACCTTTTCTTTCAAACGCTGGGCAAGAAAGTTGTAGGAAAGATACGTGAGCAGTTGGCCACGCGTGTAGGAGCCAATTTGGAAGTCCTCATTGTTGGTTCGGCAAAAGCCGATCCAGAGGCACTAGATTTTTTTCATCAGGTTTTAGACATTGCAACTTTTGAAGGATATGGAACTACAGAATGTGCTCCGCTCATAGCGGCTAATCATCTGAGAGGACGCAAAGTTGGAACGGTAGGACGACCACTGATTAAGGTGCGTATTGTCGACGAAAATGGCCAAGAGATTGGCTACGGAGATCCAGAGGGTACATATTGCCCAACAGGAGAAAAGATCGGAGAGTTGTGGGCAAGCGGACCCAACGTCATGAAAGGCTATTTAAACGACCCTGCGCAGACCGAGCGTGCTTTGGTGCAGCATGATGGGGAAACCTGGTACCGTACAGGTGATCTATTCAGCATGGATGGAGAGGGATACCTGACATTTCGCGGTCGCGTTGGGCGACAGTTTAAGTTACGCAACGGTGAATTCGTTAATCCGGAACTGTTGGAGAGGATCTTTGCTCGTGCTTCGTTGGTAGAGCACGTTCTCGTATACGGCGACCAGCAGCGCGATTTCCCGCTTCCTTTAGTGGTTGTTGATGTAGAAGAGGCGACTAAGAGGCTCGGTGATGGAGTTACAGGTTTAGAGGATAGCGCGGTGCGAGTGCACCCGGAAGTGACAGATCTCGTTCGCTCTCAGTTGCTTGAGGAGGCCCGTGAAGCAGGTTTGCCAAGCCATGAGCGCCCACAGCGAATTGCTATGTTGCCAGAAGTGTTGAGTGAAGAAGACGGCACGCTGACTCGCGGACTGAAGAAAGTAGTGCCCAAAGCTATTTTTCAGCGGTATACGTCTCTAATTGAAGAGGCTTATAGTGGGTAGAATATATCATTGACCGCACGGCTTTTGTTCGAAAGTGTTTGAAAAATAACGCGTTTGCCCGATATATCAGCTTGGCCTATTTTTATCATTATGATCCATTACCACTTCCCATTTAGCTAAACTGATTAGATCGTAGAAACATGCCTATTCGTAAAGCAGTTTTCCCGGTTGCAGGTATGGGTACGCGCCTGCTACCGGCGACAAAATCTCAGCCCAAAGAGATGTTGCCGGTAGGTTACAAGCCGGTAGTGCAGTATGTTGTTGAAGAGATGGTGGAGCAGGGACTGAGTAAATTCCTATTCATTACAGGACGGAAAAAACGCTCGATTGAAGACCATTTTGATGCCGATCCGGAACTAGAGGCGCGTCTGTCCGGAAAGGATCAGGTCGTAGATGAAGTCGACTATTCTGCACGGGGTGTTGAGTTTTACTACGCACGCCAACGTCGTCCAGATGGCAACGCTGATGCGGTTCGTCTAGCGCGAGAATTCGTCGGAAACGAATCCTTTGTAGTTGCTTTTGGGGATACAATCATCTACTCCCCTGACACACCGAGAGTTATTGAACGCATGGTTGACTCACACGAGCGCCATCAGTCCGTTGCTACTATTGGCGTTTGGGAAGTGCCGCGTGAGGAAACAAAAAAGTATGGCGTAGTGCGGCCCGCAGGAGAGATTGGCGATGACTTCGCTATTCGAGACATTGTTGAAAAGCCCGACCCCGCTGAGGCCCCCAGCTGTTTGGCCGTTGCCGCACGCTATATTTTTACGCCAGAAATATTCTCTGCTATTGATGCGTTAGAGCCCGGCTTAGGGGGCGAACTGTGGCTGACCGATGCGATTCGGATTCTATTGCAGCGTGGAGCTCCTGTACGTTGTTTGCGTCTCAATAGCGTTGAAAAGCGCTATGACATTGGGATGCCACTAACTTACTATAAGGCATTCGCCGATTTTGCGTTGCGCGATCCGGAACACGGCGCTGACTTCCGCGTCTACCTCCGAGACAAGCTCGACGGAAAATAGCAAGGGGTCTCATGAAAGTTACGATGGACTACGGTCGTGACGGATTAGAAGTTGAAATTCCTGATCATGCTCATGTGCTGCAAATGGTCGGTGCGCCCGCCCTCTCTGATCTTAACTATGAGTTAGAAGTGGCGCTTGCACATCCAATTTCATCACCTGCGCTACGTGAAATCGCTCGAGGACGCTCTAATGCCTGCATAGTGATCGCGGACATTACTCGCCCCGTTCCAAATACAACAATCTTGCCTCCTATGCTGCGCATCTTAGAGGAAGAGGGAATCGCACGTGAAGATATAACTATCCTCATTGGAACCGGTTTACACCGCCCCAACGAGGGCGAAGAGTTGGTGGCGTTAGTCGGTGAGGAAATTGCTCGCTCGTACCGTATTGTCAATCACAAGGCCCGTGAGAGAGACACGCTTACTTATCTCGGTGACACGTCTTGTGGAGCGCCCATATGGATTGACACGCTCTACGTTGAATCCGATTTGAAAATTGCTACGTCACTCATTGAGCCTCATTTGATGGCTGGTTATTCCGGTGGCCGGAAAGCAATTTGTCCGGGATTGATGGGTGTAGATACGATGCGCGTACTACACGGTCCCCAACTCCTGTCGCATGCAAGTGCGGCTGAAGGTATCATTGAGGGTAATCCTTTTCACCGCCAGGCACTAGAGGTTGCTCAGCGCGTGGGCGTTGATTTTACCCTTAACGTCGCGATGAATGAGCGGCGTGAAGTAACGGGAATTTTTGCGGGAGACTTAGAGAAAGCACATGCAGAAGGCGTTTCTTTTGTCCAGAGACAAAATGGGGCGACGTTGTTGGAGCCTGTGGATATGGTCGTTACCTCAAGTGCTGGTTTACCGCTTGATTTAACATTTTACCAGGCGGTCAAAGGTCTTACCGCTGCCTTGCCCATTGTAGAAAAAGGCGGTACTGTGCTTATTGTCGCTCGCTGTGACGAGGGTATTGGTGGTCCTGAGTTTACGGATCTTTTGCTCAGTACTCCCAGCGTGGAGGAATTCGCTCAGCGCCTTGAAGATCCCGACTTCTTTGTGATTGATCAGTGGCAGTTGCAGGAGTTGTGTAAAGTTCTGCGCAAGGCTAACGTTATGATGTATTCTGAGGGCATTCAGGATCAGCATCGCGATAATGTTTTAGTAGAAATGGTGCCTTCTGTAGAGGATGCTATTGCTCGTGTGCTAAATGAGCGCGGTGCGGATGCCAGGATTGCCGTCATTCCTAAAGGCCCTTATGTCCTATCCAAACTGCAGGAGGTCGTACCGTGAGAAGATGGTCAACGCTGCTTGTGTGTGTAGGATTTGTTTGGGGCTGCGCCTCCGTAAGTGAATCTCCCGTGCCGGTAATGGGAGTGGGTGAAAAGCAAAAAGAGGTTGAGAGTGAAATTATCTCTGTCGAATCGGCGATCGGTGTAGCGAATGATAGCGTGAATGCGTTGGCGCAAGCCTTGCTGTTTATGCCTTTCAGAGATAAGTCCAAATACAAAGGTCATTGGGATATTTACACAGAAATACCTCGAGGCTTGGCTGATTCACTCTACGTCAGTCAGTTTTTCAAGACGTTGTCCATTGATTCTGCGCTTGTGCGATTGGACAAAAAAGAGTTGAAAGGGCGAATTTCCGTTGAAAAAGCGCTGGAGGTGGGAAGACAGGTTGGCGCAGATTATGTCGTCTTAGGCGAGATTGACGAATTGAGTATGAAGCGCTTTCGAGCAACGGTTCCGGTTGGTGGATATCGCAGCTATCAGGGATTGACGGGTATACGTCTATATCCTTACAAAGTGATTGACGGTCAGCCTGCAGGAGAAGTGCTGCGCGAAGTAGCAGAAGACAGCAAACGCTATGGTATAACGAATCCAGCTGCATTTGTGCCTCTTGAAAAAGAATACTTTCTGCTGGGACAAATGGAATGGGGAAGTCCTGAGTTTCACGAAACTCTTTTGGGTAAGTCGGTAGGTAAAGACTTAGTGCAACTTGTCGCAGGTTTAGATAGTCTTATAAAGCCTCCTGCGCAGCTTAAAGTTTCGTCTGGTCCCAAAATAATCGATATCGATGGTGTGCGAGCTTACATAAACGTCGGTTTGGTAGATTCTGTAGCCAACGGCAATAAATACGGCGTGTGGGATCGCGGTAGAGAGCTAAAAGATCCCGAGACCGGTGCGGTTCTAGGGACGGCGTTGCCTAGACGGGTAGGCGTTGTGCAGATTGAACAGGTGCTGAGCGGGCACCTATCACTGGTGCGTATTCTCGAAGGTGTAGAGGAAGTGCAGAAAGATTACGCTATTCGCGCAGAGTAAAGGATCATGAAGACGCTTACAAGAACAGTTTGGAAAAAATGTGCGTTGATGGTTTTTCTCACCTTGGGTTTAATTGGGAATGATGACAGTTATGGCCAATCAGGTGAGAGGGCGCAGAATCTATCGCCTTCTATGCGATTATTTTATTGGTATAATCCCCGTAGCGTGGAGCACATGGAACAGCTTGAGGTGCTTCGGAAGCTGGCCGATAGAAAGTCGGAATTTATTGAATTCCAAAGTCTTATTCCCCCTGTTGTGCCAACATCTAGGGTGAATTTCACGCCCGTACTGTCGGCGTTTTTGGCTAGAAGAGGTACGCCGGGAGACTATGCTGTGCTGCTGACGGAATACGGTCATATCCACACTCAGGGAAGCGGAGCCCATATGGAACAATTGCTCCAAAGCCTGCCAAAGGAGCTTGTAAGTACGGACATTGATGAAAGCACATGGGGGAAGGTAAAAGAGCTATTTCAATAGCCCAGTGTGTTTATGAGCGATCCGCTTAATAAAGATTTTACTCTCCGCCGTATTGATCCGTGGGCACAGTTTGTAAGGCTTTGCGGTGCGGGTCTATTGTGCTATCATCGAGTCGTGGCCGAAGGTGTCGAAAACCTTCCACAGGAAGGAGCTGGTTTGCTCCTACCCAAGCATCATGCTTATCGTGATATACTCGTCGAAGGCGTATCATTATATAGGTTTACCAGCAGGTTCGCGACATTTGTAATGAAACGCGGTCTGTGGGGGATACTCGAACTGTCTGGAGGGGTTAAGGTTACCCGTCCCAAAGATGTGCGCCGTCTGAAGGATCGCGAACAGCGCCGTGCTGCTATTCAGCGTGCTCGCGAAGCGAATCAAGAGATGCAGGCTTATTTGTCTTGGCTATACCGCAATGGAGAACTCGTGATTTCTCATCCCGAAGGTATGCGGTATAAAGATCATATGGGTCCCTTACAGAAGGAAATTGTCGAGCATCTCTTGCAGACGCAGGAAACGTGGGGCGTACGGGTTCCCATGATTCCCATAGGCATTGAATACGAAAGCTATACGGTCCCTGGTTCGCGTGCGTATTTTCGTGTGGGCGCGCCGATTTGGGCGCAGGCATTATCGGAATTGTCAGAAGTTGTCGATACGTTAGATGGACAACTGCGGCGTCTGAGTGGGTTAGATTGAGTATCTAATAACACCTTGTGGAGGAATCTATGCGCACTGTTTTTTCTCTTTTTTCGGCTTTTTTATTGCTGGTAGGATGTGGAAAAAACCAGGTTACAGTGGAGATAAAAGGGGGGGACGGGCAATTGGTTCGTCTAGATGCGAATGATGTACAGTATAAATTCAACAACTTGGTCAAAGCGGATACATACGCTTTTCCCACCCCAGATAGCGATATTGAACTACGCAGTGGTTCATACACGGTTAACATTTTAGCAGGCGCATACCTTGAGACGCGCACGCTGCAGCTAGAATCTCCGCCCATTAGTGGTGTTCAAGACTATAAGATCACCTTTGAAATCCCCGCAGGTAGCAACAATAAAGAGTCACTTACTGGGACAATCCTCTATGCCTCTACGCCGCAAAATACGCGCAACTGGGATTTATTCACGATTAGTGCGGATGGCGCCATTCGCCAACAGTTAACTGATACGCCAGAATTCGAACAGCATCCTTCATGGTCTCCGGATGGCAGTAAGATTATTTACACTCGCGGTGACGTAATGACGAACTTCGACATTTACTCGATGGATGCAGGTGGGGGTAATATTATTCGTTTGACGGAGCATGCAGAGCGTGACCAAAGGGCGGTTTGGTCGCCGGATGGACAGACGATCGCCTTTGAGAGTCAGCGCGACGGTGATAAGTCAATTTGGTTGATGGACGCAGATGGTAGTAACAAGCGTAAAGTTGTTCAGGGTCGCGAGCCTTCTTGGTCCCCCGATGGTAAAAGCATAGCATTTACCTCATCCGCATTTGACGATAATGATGAGATTTACTTGATAGGAGTCGACGGATTGAATCGGGTTCGTCTCACAGAAAATAGAAAGTACGATTGGTTTGCCTCGTGGGACCCGCTCGGTGAACGTATCGCGTTTAATTCAGAGCAGTTTGGCGGTCAAGAACTCATGATCATGAATGCTGAAGGGGATGCTCGGGTACGCATCTCAATAGCCGAAAAAACTTATGAGCAGGAGCCGACCTGGTCGGGGGATGGTAAGACGCTGGCCTACGCAGGAAAGATGAACGAAGACGATTACGATATCTATCGCGTAGCAACCCGTGGATTTAATTTCGACGATATTGAATCGCCGGTTGGATTACCCGTCAACTTGACTGACAATGACGACCGGGACGATATGTCTCCTCACTGGCGTCCATTCTAGAGCGAACATGTCTGAGCAGGCGGTTCGTTCATGGCTGCTGGGCATCATTGTGTTGGGATTGGTCGTTCGCCTGTTTGAAGTAGGTGAACCGCTCATAGACAAACAGGCGTGGCGGCAGGCTGATACTGCAGCTATCGCCCGAAACTACTTTGAAGAAGGATACGAATTATTGTGGCCTCGCGTCGACTGGCGCGGGGCCACATCTGGTTATGTAGAAATGAACTTTCCCCTCTATCCGTTTCTCGTATCCGTTTTATACGGACTCTGGGGAGAAGCCAACGATTCGTTGGGCCGTCTGCTTTCGTCTCTGTTTTCCGTAGCAACCTCGTTCGTGCTTTTCCTCTTCGCAAGGCGCCTATTCGACGATGAATTTACGGCTCTTTGTGCCGCGTTCTTCTTTTTATTTTTTCCGCTGAACATATACTTCGGGCGCGTCTTTATGCCTGAGCCGCTCATGCTTCTCCTAAGCGTAACGGCACTGTGGCTTTTTCACTGTTGGGCGGCCGGTGGCCGTCTGGTGCATGCTTTCGGGGCTGCCCTGAGCGCTGCGCTGTGCTTTCTAATCAAGGTGCCGACTCTTTACCTCGGATTTCCTCTGTTGGCTATGGCGCTACAGCGATGGGGGTGGCGATTCATTCTTCGCCCCTCTCTATGGCTTTATGCTATAGCTATACTGGTTCCTGCGGTGCTGTGGTATACGCATGCTGCGGATCTATTCACAGAGACTGGTCTTACATTCGGTATATGGAACCGCTATGGCTATGATAAGTGGGATCGGGATGTGCTTTTTACGGTTGATTTTTATCGCCAGGTAGGATGGCGTTTCTTCGATTCGATCTATACGCCCATCGGGAGTATTGCGGTATTACTTGGCCTCTATGCATGTGCCAAAGAACGGCGAGACTGGGTGCTTTGGGGATGGTTGTGTGGTCTGGTCTTGTATGTTCTAATCGTGCCAGAAGGAAATAGGAAACTGCATTACTATCAGCTTCCATTTGTGCCAATCGGCGCACTCTTTGCCGCGCAAGGAGTTGCCTGGATTAACGGCAAATGGTCCGTGAGTATTGGGAACAAGTTCAGCCTGCAGCGCGTCCTACCAATAAGCTTTTGTGCGTTTGGATTGCTTGCATACAGTACAGGTACGTTGGCCCCGTACTACGATCAACCCAACAACATACACG
>CEUU01048847.1_pt1 | contig 20239 bp, 25 predicted proteins | sample 531321 | NCBI WGS metagenome assembly CEUU01 (sample SAMEA2622658, study PRJEB7988) | marine metagenome | isolation source: saline water (ENVO:00002010), including
GAAGGAAGCATTCCAATAGATCCTGTCAACATCGCCGCTAAGTCACTAAGAATATCGCCAAAAAGGTTATTTGTTAAAATTACATCAAATTGAGAGGGCTCTCTTATTAACTGCATTGCAGCATTATCAACATACATATTTGAAAAGATGATTTCTTTATTAATATTTGCTATTTCTCCAACAGTATCTCTCCAAAGTTGACTCACTTCAAGGACATTCGCTTTATCAACTGAACAAATTCTATTATTTCTTTGTTTTGCAATTTTAACAGCTATATTTGTAATTCTTTGAATTTCTGATGTGCTATATGTCATGGTATTGAATCCTCGCTTTTGATCGTTTATTTTTATAATTCCTCTGGGTTCTCCGAAGTAAATTCCTCCTGTTAATTCTCTGACTACGACGAGATCAACATTTGTAATAACTTCTTTTTTTAAACTGCTAGCGTTAATTAGAGAATTTCTTATTTTAATTGGTCTTATATTTGCAAAGAGATTGAGTTCTGACCTTAATTTTAATAAACCCGTTTCAGGTTTATATTCTCGACTGAGGGTATCATATTTGTAATCACCAACACAGGCTAATAATATTGCATCACTTGATTTGCACTCTTCAATTGTTTTTTGCGGTGCTGGTTCTCCCATTCTTTCATAGGCTATGCCACCAAATAATTCTTCCTTTATATCAATATTAAAATTTAATTTTTTCGATAATTTAATAATAATATTTTTAGCAACTTGAGAAATCTCAGGGCCGATTCCATCACCAGATAGTAAAACAATTTTATAATTTTTCATTAAATTTCTTTTTTTAAAGAATAATTTATTCCTTGTCTAATTGTCTAAGCTTTTTAGCTAATTCTGGTAATTTCTTAAAAATAGTTGAGCTTTTTAGCCAAGATTTATTTTTCATAGCAGGAAAACCGCTAATTACTTCTCCATCTTTTATGTCACAGTGAATACCGCACTTTGAGCTTGCAACAACATTTTTCCCCACCTTAACCCTGTTGTTTACTCCAACTTGACCTGCCAAGACTACTCCATCACCTATTAAAGCTCCTCCAGCAATACCTACTTGAGCAGCAAAAACACAATGCTTGCCAATTTTTACTCCATGACCTATTTGTACGAGATTATCAATTTTTGTACCTTCTCCTATTATTGTGAATCCTAAAGAAGGTCTATCAACACAGCAATTCGTTCCTATTTCAACATCATCATTTAAAATAACTCCACCGATTTGAGGCATCTTTTTCCATTTTCCATCCTGTGGCACGAATCCAAATCCTTCTGAACCAATAACAGTATTTGAATTAATAATGCAATTATTTTTTATCTTTGAATTTTGGTGGATTACGCAGTTTGGATGAAGAATATTATTGTTACCTATTTCAACATTTTCAAGTATTACAGTTCCAGGCATGATTACATTGTTATCTCCGATTATTGTATTTTCTCCTATGAAAACTTTTGCAGCAATATGACAATTATCCCCTATTTTTGATTTTTCACTTATGTAAGCATTTTTGTTAACACCTGGAGATAGATTAATTTTCTTTTCAAATAGATTTAGCACTTCACAGAATGCAATCTTAGGATTAGAAACTATTATGAGAGAAATCTTTCTTTCTTTAAGAGTGTTTATAATTTCTTCATTTTTGCTCACAATTATTGCAGAGGCATTAGTTGAATTAATGCAATCTTTTAATAAATTATTTTCCTCTAAGAATGAGATTTGATTTAATGAAGCAATTTCTAAAGAAGCAGGAGATGAAATATTCACATTGTTTTCTATAATTGAATCAATATATCCAGACTTTCCATCTTTAATAAGATTAACAATTTGAGTAAGTAACATCGCTAAATTTTCAAACTAAGTAATTGCAAGAACGTCTCTATGAATGACTATTCGTGAATGCAAATTATCAATTTTATTACTTAAAATGTTTTTAATAGCATCACTACTTAATGATGCTATACCTTTGCCGACCTCTTTTCTCTCTTTATTTAAGATTCTTACAGGTTGATTTGAGGTAAAGTTTCCTTTGACTTCTATAATTCCAACTATTAACAATGAAGCACCTTTATTCTTAATAGCATAACAAGCCCCATCATCTAGAGTAATATCACCAACAGTTTGAATTGCATGAGATAGCCAGCTTTTCTTATTTCCAATAGGTTTTTCGCACGGATGGAAAATAGTTCCAATATTTTCGTCATTGAAGATCTTCGATATATTTCTTTGAGATCTTCCATCTGCTAATTGAACTGTAACACCACCTCTAGTAGCTATTTCTGCTGCCTTTAATTTGGTCGTTATTCCACCTGTTCCCCAGCCCTTATTATCAATTTTATTATTTTTATCTTTTATTTTGTTTAATTCGATATTATTGTGCACAACTTTTATGGGAAGTGCATCATTATTTTTTCTTGGATCATCAGAATAAAGATTATCTACATCTGTCAATAGAATTAATTTATTTGCATTTATACAGAGTGAAACTAAAGCAGAGAGAGTATCGTTATCTCCATATTTTAGTTCTTCATTCGCAACAGTATCATTCTCATTAACTATTGGTATGACGTTTAAATCTATTAATCTTTTAAATGTTCTTGAAATGTTCTTGAATGACTCTCTTGTATTAAAGTCAGTTTTCGTAATTAGAATTTGAGCTATATTTCTCTCGTAAATACTCATTTCTTTCTCATATAAGGTCATCAAATTAACTTGACCTATTGCTGCCATAGCTTGCAATTTGCTTAATTCTTTAGGCCTTTGAGCTAAAGAAAGTTTTATACATCCTAAACCAACAGCACCACTAGTTACTAAGACAACTTTGTTCCCTTTTGATATAAATCTGTTTATGTGAAGACAAAGGTTCTTAATAACATCCTCAGTAGAAATTGAATCAGAACCCCTAAGAATACTTGTTCCTATTTTTATAACCCAAAGTTTCATTTATAAAATTAGATATGAAATTATTTTTTCTAACGTTAGAGTGAAATTAAATTTTGTTGGCAGTCCCTTCTTATTTAACCGTTTAACAAGTATTGTTTTAATTTTACATCTATTACCCACAAGTATATCAGTAAAAATCCTATCCCCTATGATCGCTATATTTCTATTTTCTTCATCAAATAAGTTTATTATTTTTAAGGTATTTTTTTTGGATGGCTTAAGGGCTTTAAAAATATATTTAATTCCTAATTCCCTCCCTATATGAGCTATTCTTTTCTCCGAAGGATTATTGCTAATTAAATATAGTGAGAAATTTTTTTTTGATATTTGAATCCATTCTTTTACTTTATCTGGGATAATTTTTGAATCTCTACTTAATATTGTCCCGTCTACATCAAGTAAAATACACTTGATATCCTGCTGTAATAATTTTGTATGTGAAAGTTCATAAATAGGTAATTTTGAATCCCAATTTGCTCGTATTAATGAATTAAACATTCTTTTAGAAACTACTTTTTTCTATTTCCGCCTCTATCAAAGGTTGAATTCTGTCGAACTCTTCATCTTCAATCAGTAATGCGTAATCTGATTCTAATTTACCTACTATAAAAAATGGATCTAATGGAACGTACAGGCCGTATTCATCATTCATAACATTAAAATTAACCAATAATTCATAGCTTTCACTGTCATCATCTAAATTATCTTCTTCAAGATCATCATATATAGGTTCTTCAAGTTCACCAGAAACGGTAAGAGTTACAGCCGATCTTATTAAATTTAAATCATGTTCTTGTAAAACAGCATCAGCATTTTTAAGAATTTGTTCATTTTTTTCAATTTTTTCAATAAGTTCTGGTTCGTCTTTTTCATTAATTTTAAAAAGAGTTACGGGTGTATCAACAGGCGTTAATAAGGCATATTCAACTCTATCAATGTTTACTATTTGCTCTAAATAGCAAAATAGTTCATTTTTGCACGCATCTCTTAATAAGATAGTAGGAGCATCATATTTATCTTGTTTTTGATTGTCAATCATCTAGCTTGTCTAAATTTATTAATATTTTAATATTTAATTTGCTTATTAAAAACATATTCTTTTAACTCAGGACCTTCAATTATCCATTGTTCCAAAATTATTCTTGCAGATAAACTATCAATCAAGCCTGATTTATCTTTTTTAACTCCAAATCTTTCTTTGGATGCCCATGTTGAACTATGTTCATTTACAAAAGCAAATGGGAGTTCTAAAAAACTATTGATAATTTCTCCATATTTTTTACAATCTATAGCTTGTTCAGTCATATTTCCTGAATTATCAAGAGGTAATCCGATTATCAATCCACTAATATTATTAGCTGAAATATGATTTTTAAAAATTCTTACTTCAGAATAATCTTTTTTTCTCTTGATAGCAGGTAGTAAATTTACAGTTATATTAAGGGGGTCGCTATAAGCTAAACCAATTCTTTTTTTTCCTACATCAATACCAAGCACTGATCTGGGTTTTGGCTTTTGTACTTTCAATATAATTTTGTGGGTAGTGGTGAAGGATAAGGATTATTTTGAGGATTAATTTTATCAAGTATTGATTCAAATGATTTGTTTAATTTAATTCCAGATTTTGCTTCTCTCTTAACCATTGAATTTTTAATTAATGTTATTTCTTGATCTCCTTTTATTAAATTTTGACCTTTTAAGAATTCATTTAAGCCATTATCTTTTTCGTAAGTTTTAAAAATAATATTTGGGTATAGCTTTATTAAATCTTCTAAGAGGTATTTTAAAACAAAATTAATTCTCTCGTCCCAACATATTCCTCCAACAAGTGCATATACATTTTTATCTTTATAACTAGGGTCTTTTAATATTACAAAAAGTATTTCATTGTTATGGTAAATAACCTTACAGAACTTATCGTTCCTCTTATTAATATCCTTTTCTTCAAGATCTATTATGTTTCTTATAAGGATTGATTCATTGGAACGAACAAAATTAAGAACTTTTTTTATGTTGAATTTATTGATTTGATTATAGTTAACGTTATTATTTTCAATTTCTTTAAAATTTTCTTTATTTAATTTTCCACCTTTCCAAAGAATTATTTCTTGTAAAGGCTGAAAACCAAGCTCTCTTGCACAAGATATTAATTCTTGGTTGTTAATATCAGAGGTTATAACCCAGCTGTATGTTTTTATTGAAGTATTTTTTATTGATTTTTTAATTAGTGATAACAATAATTCTCTGTAAGAAGTCTGGAGGTCATCGGTTATAACAACTGGAGTATCAATTTTTAAACATGTTTTCTTTTCATTTATAGGAAAAATATTAACGTATCCAATAATTTTTTTATTTTGAATAGCTATTACACATTTATTTTTATTTTTTTCTAAGGCACTTAAAAATATCTTTAAATCCTCAAATGTATTAATAATAGCCATTTTATAAAACCAATTATTAGCACTATTATCTTTTAAATCGAGCAACAAATTTAGATGTCGAATATGAAGTTCTTCAAAGATTAATTTATATTTTTTTTCTTGATTTAAAGACATAATAAAACAATTAAATATCTTTTTTTCTTATTAATACTATAGGCGTTTTTTGATCATCATTGCCAGCGGGATTTTTCTTTAGTAATGTCATTAGTCTCTTATTAATATTCTTACTTGAACTTGCTAATATCTTCACACCTCCTAAATCATTCACATCTACAACTGCAGCTTCTATATTTAGAACTTTTGATATCTCATTACAAATTGATTTAGAGTTTTTAGGTCCTAAAACAATTGATTTATCATATGGTATTGTAGTTCCACTTATATCATCAATTAAAGAAGACTCTACACCCGTTAATCTATAAAACATTCCCTTTATCCCTATAATTTTAAAAGAAAATCCAATTAATAATGCTATAAAGATTCTAGTAAAACCAATTTTATTAATTAATAATTGCATCCCGCATGCAGTGGCAAGGCTACTTGTGGGATGAAAGAAATAACATAAAATCTTTGAGAAAATATTACAATTAATATTTGATGAATCCACATATCTACCTTGCATTATAGCTAGAGGAGTTTCTCCTATTATTAAAATATCATCTTGTTTAATGATATCTTGACAGTAAGTTTTTATTGTATTCAGAGGATTATCAAATGAACCTAAAATATTTGTTTTGATTGCTACTGCATCATATTCATTACTTAAAGAAATAATATTTAATTCTCTTGAACTTTTTCTATCTGTATAGTCATTTAGTAAAAAACAATTTTGTTTTGAAATTAAACCAAAATCCCCATAGTTTTCCCAATTAACTTTTAGCCAAATAAATTTGTTTCTATCAAAATAATTTTTTAATTTTATTTTTAAGTAAATTTTAATATTAGATCTTGCTTTGATAATAATTGTTTGCCAGTAATTATTATACTTTTTTTTGATAATTCCATCATCTATGATTATTTCTTTTTTAATTTGAAAATCTTCAAAATTTCTTTCGCTAATCAGGTCCAAATTAAATGAGAGATTAGGTATCATAATCTCTTTTTTTTTACTTAAATTTCTAATTTCAAAATAACATTCTATTTCATCAAAATTATTTCTTTTTTTTAGGATATATTTAATTGGATAAATATTTAATTTAGATTTTGGGACAATCTTAATAGCTAAATCTATTAACAATGAAATAATTAAAATAAAAAAAATTAATTTAAAAAACATGAAATAAGTTTAGTTTTGTTTTATATCCTTTTTTGATATTGTACTGTTATATTCATTAAAACTTTCGATTGAAAATAATGCATCATCAAACTCTATTCCACTTAATTCAGCAATGATTTTGTTTATTTCTTGGAGATTTATTTTTCCATTTTTATTATATTTAATATCGCCTTTCCCATCAAGAACTAAAGTTTGAGGAATAAGTCCGTTCCAGTAATAACCAGCTTCATTCTTATTAAATTCCCTCTCCTGTATTTCATCAGTTGTTAGTGCGATTATATCAATATTATTCCTCCAAATTAAGTCTAAACCAGATATTGCAGGTGCTAGTGCTTTACTGTCTGAACTATCGTCAAGATAGAAAAATAATATTGAGATCCTATTATTTTTTAATGCTTCATCCAAATTAGTTTGAGGAGGAACAATTGAACCATTTCCTGCATATATTGGAAAAATGTTTCCATCATAACTATCTGTATTTCGAGCCGCATCTACTGGATAATTAAGAAATATGATAATGAATGTTGAGATAAAAATAAATTTAAGTTTCCCCATGAATTTTAAATTACTTTGAATTTGATCTACCTAATCCTTGTAGTATGCCTTTTCCTATAAGACCAATAGCCTTTCCTAAAACTTTAGTTAATAAAGTTACAAAAATATTGCCTAAATATTTTAAAGCAACGTCCAATTGGGGTGCTATTGCATCCTTAATTTCTATAAGAAGAGTAACTTGTCTTTGAATCCATTCTAACTTTTTTAAATCTAATTCTCTATTTTCATTTTTGTAGTATCTAATAAATTTTTTATTAGTAATATCTATGTATTCTCTTTTACTTTCGTATAAATAAATGGGCATATAAAAATTGTTGTGCCATCTGTTGAAATTATTTATGCTATTTCTAAATCTTTCAAAATGCCTTGTAGATTGTAGTTGGCTATTTATTAAAGTAGTTCTTAATTCAGGCCAATTTGAACAAAAGCTAAATATTTCCGATGCCAATATATTTGAAGTTCTTATAACCCAATTGGAAATTATTGATTCGATTGCTTTAAAGGATTCAGTTTCATAAAGAGGTAATATTTTGCCATCAAAAATAAGAGGTTCATTATTGATGATTGGTTCTAAAAATATTTTGTAATCATGAGCTTCTAAATCATCTCCAATACTTTTAAATTCTTTAAGAATATATTCATTAATAGAAATTGAGATATTTTCTTTCTTTACCCTCAAATAATTATCTGTAATATTCGAGATTGATTTTTTTTTGAGTTCATCAATAAATGCTTCATACTCCTCTTTATAGCTATCATCAAAATAATTATCATTAATATTATTTATGAGATTATCTAGTTCATAAATGATATTGCATAATAATTTGGAAATATATTCTTTCTTTAAGCCAGATAGAATAATTGTAGAGTCATTATTTTCAATATTAATATTTTCTAAACTGTATTTTGAAATAAGCCTTTTGAATATTAATTTCCAAATCTCTTTAGAATCTTTTTCTTTAATGAAAACAGTATCATCTTTGTTGATTTTTCCTTTTTCTGGTAAATTTTCTGAGAAGGTTTGATCTGAGTAGATATTTAATGATCTTCCCCAAAGAAAAATCAATAAAGATTTTGCTGTGATTAGTTCTCTTAATCTTCCTCTTAATATAAATTTATAAAAGCTTGGCGTTTTTATATTATTTAAATGATATAAGATATGGTTTATTTCTATATCTATTTGTTTTAAACCAGATGAAAGAATTTTATTATTTAATGAAGGTTTTTCAATATTTTTATTTTCTATAAAATTTGATTTTTCTATATCAAATACTCTACCTCCATTTATTATTGTATCTATACTTTGAAGTACTTTTTCAACTCCAGGGTTATATAGAAGTCCTTCGCAATTAAGTTTTGGCAAATTTGAATCACCTTTAATTTCGCCTGAAAAAATTATTAATATTTGAGAATCTGGCCATCCCTCTTTTAATTTTAATAGTTCAATTCTTATCAAATCTTCAGATTGATAATTTAATATATTCCATATTATTAAATCTGGAAAAAAACTCTTATCTTTGGAATCTAATGATATATTTAAATCGGTATTTATACTGGTCAATTTTAATGAAAGTGATTCTGCTATCAAACTTGGAGCAATAATAAGTATCGATTTCTCTTTTATTAAATTCACTTAAGTAGAAACTAACTCTATTTAAAGTTAACTAATAAGTTTGTTAAATTCCAGTCCTTTAAAAAAACTTACCTTTAATCAAGCAAAGTAGTTACTTTTTAAAATCGAATCATTTAATCTTTTGGAAGATAATACATCTTTAGCTTCATTAATAGTGAATTTCTTTTCGTATAGTGCCTTCCCAACAATAACTCCTTCAAGTCCACAGTTTTCAAATTTAATTAAAGAAATCAAATCTGAAATTGAACCAATCCCTCCTGAAGCGATAACAGGTTTACAAGTATTTGAAAGTATTTCCTCTATAAATTCTTCATTTGGTCCCTTTAATGTACCATCAGTGTTAATGTCAGTAACAATGAAATTTGAAATTTCAAACTTTGAGAAATTCTTAATGATATCTACAGCAGGTATATTGGAATGTTTTAACCAGCCTCTTGTGCTTACATTTCCATTTTTTGCATCTATGCCAATAATTATTCTCCCAGGGAATAGTTCCGTTAATTTTCTCACTAAATTTTCATTTTCAACGACTGAAGTTCCCATTATTACTTTATTTACTCCATATGAAAATAATTCTTGAATTCTTTCCTTTGATCTAACTCCTCCGCCTACTTGAATAGGAATATTAATTGAATTAGCAATTTCTTTTATTGATTTGTCATTTGATGGATTGCCTGTTTTAGCAGCATCAAGGTCAACAATATGTATTAAATTTGCACCTTCCTTTTCCCATAATTTGGCTTGTGAGACAGGATCATTACAAAATTCTTTACTAATATTAAAATCGCCTTTTACTAGTCTGACACATTTTCCTTTCATTAAATCAATTGCTGGAATAAGTTTCATAATTAATTCCTTATGGAGGTACTTTAAGTAGTAATATTTTTTAAGTATTACCTATTTTAGGTTATTTACTCCATAAATATTTTTTATTATGAAAATTCTTGTAATGGGTGGGACTAGATTTGTCGGTAAATCATTAGTAAAAAAATTATTATCTCTCAATTATGATGTAGATATTTTTACTAGAGGAAACAGACCTCACCCTGAGAAATCTAACTTGATTAGGGGAGATAGGAATATTTTGGAAAATATTTTAAAAATAAAAAATAAAAAATATGATCTCATTTTTGATATATCAGGAAGAGAATTAAAACAGACAAAAATTTTAATTGAAAATATTAAAGATACTTTTGAAAGATACATATATGTAAGTTCTGCAGGGGTTTATAAGGAAAATTATGAGTTTCCCATCAGTGAGAATGATCCAATTGATTTGAAAAGTAGACATATTGGTAAATTTGAAACTGAAAATTGGCTAATGAGTCAAAAGATTCCTTTTACGAGTTTTAGACCTACATATATTTATGGACCTGATAACTACAATAAGATAGAAAACTGGTTCTTTGAAAGATTAATAAATCAAAAGAAAGTCCCTATTCCTGGAGATGGTACATTGATCACACAGCTAGGGCACGTCTCAGACTTAACAGATGCAATGATAAGGAGTATAAATTATAAAGTAGCTAAAAATAATATTTATAATTGCTCAGGAGAGAAAGGGATTTCTTTAAAAGGATTAATATTAAGTTGCGCAAAAGTTTGCAAGTTAGAAAATCAGGAAATAAAGCTAGTATCTTTTGATTACAAGAACATGGATTCTAAGTCAAGAAAAAATTTTCCATTAAGATTGAATCATTATCATACATCTATATCTAAGATAAAAAAAGATCTAGACTGGCAGCCCAGTTTTGATTTGATGTCAGGTTTGAAAAATAGTTATGAAAATGATTTCTATCGAAAAGTAGATGATCCTTTTGATTTTTCCTCGGATAAGATCTTATTTAATTCTTAAATAGTAATAAAAAGAGTATATTGACAAGATAAATCCAAGCCAATAAGAAATTAATCCAAATAATTTAAATATTTCGCTACTAATCGGCATAAATAATAAAAATAATGATAAAAATTGGAATAGAGCCTTATATTTTGCAATACTTACTGCGGGCAAACCATCTTTCTGTAATGACCGTAATGTTGAAATGATAAATTCTCTAATTAATAAAATAGATAAAGACCAATATGGAATAATAGAAAATTTACATAACCAAATAAAGGGGATTAAGATGAAAATCTTATCAGCGAGTGGATCTATAAGAGCGCCGTATTTTGTTTTAATATTAAGTAGTCTGGCAAAGTATCCGTCTAGATAATCTGAAATTCCCCCAATAATTATTAATATCCAGACTATATTTAACTTTTTTATCTCTAGAAGTATTATTAAAGGTATAACAAGAAAAATCCTAAATATTGTTATTGCATTAGATAAATTTTTTATAAATAAATATTTTTTTATAAGTTTGTATTTCAAATCTTTATTTAGAATTTACATAAATCTTATATATTCAACAATAGAAAATATTCAATTTCTTATTTCAATTATTTTATTGTAATTTCTTATAACAATTAATGTTTGATAGTTTTATCTGGAAATAATTTGTGAAGTTGTAATTGTAAGTCTTAATTTCTAAATTCATTCTCAATTATTTTTAAAAGCTAAAAACTTATTAAATAAATTTGAATTTTGATTTTTGGATTTAAGTATTTCTTAACTCTCTTTTCTCAGCTTCAAGTTCATCCTCTAATTGTCTTATTAATCTCGCAACAAGAGTTTGGAATTCTGGCTGACAACCTTTGAAAGCTGCTTTATGTCTGATTGGCTCGTTTCTCGTGCGTAAATCAGTCAACATGAGTTTTAGAGCGTCTATTCTTGGATTTATATTCATTTTTTATTTCTATTTTTACACTAATTAAATAATTTGCATAGCTTTTTTAAATGAAATATCCTCATTTTCAATAGAACTTGTTATTTCAATTATTTTATTTATTGAAGAATCATTTTTTAGGGAGTCTATACAACACTTGGCTACTAGCCTTCTTGGTATGGATCCCTCTGTTTGGAGATCCATTTTTGTATAAGCTATTTTTTGTTCTTTAATATTTTCTTCTTCTTTTAGGCCCCCTGGGCGAATAATAGTCCAATCGAATTCTGGTTTCATGAGTAAATTCTCACCAATTTTTTTCCATATAAGAATAAGTCCAAAAAGATTTAATGGATGAAGCCATTTGCCAGTACATAAAGAACTTATTAATATAACTCTTTTTATGCCAACTCTTTTGCAACTATTCAGCTGCCTTAAAACCCCAAGAGCATCAACTCTTGCAGGTCCGGTAAGGTCAATAGATGCTCTTGCACCAGTCGCAATAATTAAAGCATCTGCGTCTTTAAGTGCTTGGTCTAGTTCGAAATTGTTTTGCAAGGACAGTCTGCAAGTATTTAAATTTTTTAAATCATTTGATATGGTTGATTCTTTTCTTACTATTTGTTTGACTTCAAAACCATTTTTTATTGCTTCTTCGACTACTCTAAAACCTGTTTTGCCAGATGCTCCTGAGATTGCAATTTTCATAATTAAACTAGTTTATAAATTTGATTATATATTGCTAATTATGCTTTTTTGGCTATGAATTTCTTTTTTCTGTTTGGATAAAGCTTTTTACACAAGTAACATTTAGTTCCATCGCAACCTCTTGCCGTACAGAATTCTCTTCCATAGAATATTATCCTAAGATGTAATTTATTCCATTCAGATTTTGGGAATATATTTTTTAAATCTTTTTCAGTCTGGATTACATTTTTTCCTTTTGTTAAACCCCATCTTTGTGCTAAGCGATGAATATGAGTATCGACGGGGAAGGAAGGTATATTAAAAACTTGAGACATAACTACTGAAGCTGTTTTATGCCCAACACCAGGTAATGATTCTAAATCTTGAAAATTATTAGGTACTTCGCCATTGAATTCCTCTAAAATCATTTTTGATAAAAGATAAGTGTTTTTGGACTTTTGATTAGATAAACCTAGTTGTTTAATGTATTTGTAAATATTATCAACTCCCAATGCCACCATCTTTTCTGGATTATCAGCTTTCTTGAATAGTTCTTTCGTCAGTTCATTCACTTTTTTATCTGTTGATTGTGCACTTAAAACAACGGCAATTAGTAATGTAAAGGCATTCTTATGATTTAAAGGGATTGGTGTTGTGGGGTAGAGCTTTTTAAGCTCATTTATAATAATTAAAGCTCGATCTTTTTTTTTCATATATAAAAATTTGGTATTGAAATGTATAAAAATATACCTGCTAATTTATAAATATATTTTTTTTGCTACTTTTATTTAAAAGTTAAAAAAATACAAATAAAAAGTGAAAAATAATGCATTAGTTATTGAAAATTTATCTCATTCATATAGTAGAAATAATCAATCTAATATGGTTCTTAATTCAATAAATTTAGAAATAAAGGAGGGTGAATTATTAGGCTTATTAGGGCCTTCTGGCTGTGGTAAAACAACACTTTTAAGATTAATTGCGGGTTTTGATAAACCATTGAATGGTCGTATTTCTTTACATGAAAATGAGATTTCAAATAAAAAGAAAGTTATTGCGCCAGAAAAAAGAAATATTGGCATGGTCTTTCAAGACTATGCGCTTTTCCCTCATTTAAATGTTTTTGAAAATGCTGTCTTTGGTCTTAAAAGTAAAGATGATTGGCATAGAGTTGATTATTTATTAGATGTATTAGGAATTGAGAATCTACGAACAAGATTCCCACATGAACTATCTGGTGGGCAAAAACAACGATTGGCTATTGCTAGAGCTCTTGCACCTGGGACCTCTTTTTTATTACTTGATGAGCCTTTTTGCAGCCTAGATTTAAAAGTTAAATTAAGACTTAGAAGTGAACTTCCAAACATACTTAAGAATTTTAAAACTAGTGGAATGCTTGTAACCCATGATCCAGAAGAAGCTATGGCTATTTGCGATAGAGTAGCGGTTATGAATGATGGATTTATTCATCAGCATGATAAACCTGCGCAATTAATGCGTCATCCAAAGACACTCTTTGTTAGCAGTTTTATCATGGATAATAATATTTTTAATGTTAAATTTGAAAATGGGTATTTTAAATCAATCATTGGCGAATTCAAAGTTCCTATTTTGAGTGATTATAGAGAAGTCAAATTTTTGTCGATTTCACCAAAATCATTATCAATTGAAAGATGTCAAAATGGATCTGGAAGAGTAGTCTCAAAAGAATTTTTGGGAGAATATTTTGTCTATAAAATCGGTATAGGCGATGATTATTTCAGAGTAAGGACAGACATTTCAAATGAAATTGATTTAAACGAAAGATGTAATATCAAACCCTTAAAAAATGAAGAATTTTTTCTTTTTCCTGGCGCATACAAAAATACTTTTCAGTAATTACTTGCAACGGCATTTACCACCCTTCCAATTTGAGCATTTCATCTTTTTACACTTTTTCTTTGAAGAATATGTTTTGTTAAATAATTTACGTGTGTTATCAATAAGAACCATAGATTTGAATTTTAAAAAAGTAAACTACAAAAAAAAGATGTTTTTTATCTATAACTTTATATTAAATGATACAATATAAGGTATAATTTAACTAATATTTTAAATAAACTAATGGAAAGAGCTTTAAGCAAAAATCTCTCTTTAGAAATAGGACCTTCAGGAAGAGCTATTTCGCAGGAGATGGATAATGATTTGTTTGAAAATCTTTGTCAACATTTAACTATGGAGAGAAATGCTAATGTTCAATACTTCTCAATGGCTTTATGGTTTCAAGAGAGAGATCTAAAGGGTTTTAGTTCTTTCTTTTTAACGGAATCAAAAGATGAAATGGAACATGCTTACAAATTTTCTGATTACTTGATTGCTAGGGGGCAATCAGTAGAATTAGACGGATTAGAATCTCCCGTACAAAACTGGAAATCTATTGAAGAATTAATAACGTATTCATTTAAAATGGAGAGTGAGCTAACTGCATCAATTCAACAGCTTTACGCAATTTCTGAGAGGAGTTCTGATATTCGCACAAGTGTATTTCTTGATCCTATTGTTGAATCACAGATAAAGTCTGAAGATGAGTTTGCAACCCTATTAGGAAAAGTTAAATTTGCTGCAAATCAGCCTTCTGCTTTATTAATAATTGATGAAGCTTTAAACAAAAAATAAGGAATTATTTTCGTAAAGTTCACTTTTAGTTCTAAGGCACTTCTCTTTAAGTATTTTATTAAAACTAAAATCATCTTTTAAGTACTTGTCAATAATATTGACTTTAGACTCCGTCTCTTTAAATTTGTTTTGTAGATATTTATATTCTTTAAAAAATCTGTCTTTTAAATTTTTACTTATAATCCTGTTGTATTTTTTCTTTATTAACGATGTCCTTATACTTATATATTCAATTTCTTTGAATAAGCTAATCAAAAGTGTTTCTGTTTCCTTTGAAGAAGTTTTCACTTTATTAACTTTCCAATGGAGATGATTCAATAAAAGAAGGAGCTACACTTACTGTCTGAGTTCCCAATGGGGCTATCAATAATTCTGCTGTTCTTAATCTAGAAATTAATCTTGTTGATGTAACTCTAGTAGAGCCAATCAATTCTCCAATCCTTTCATGAGTTAATCTGAATGGAAGTTCACACCATTGACCGCATCTTCTACCAAGTCTATTAACTAATATTGCAAATAAAGCTTGAAGTCTTTGCTCTGCATTACCTAAGTGTCTTATTCTCAATAGCTGTAAAGTCCATTCATTAACTGCATCAAAACCTGAATTATCTGCAATTTCGGCATTGCTATGGAATGAAAGATCAGTAAGAGCTTCTACACAAACACCCTCGCTACATAACCTATCAGTGCGAAGTTGGTCCCCTGATTGGAGAAATGCTAATGTCATCCCCTCAGTTTCCTCGCAGGGACAATAAACTCTTGCAATTCCATTTTCTACTTCTAGGCATGTGCCTTTTGGCCTTGAAGACGGATCTATAAGCACAGATTGACCAGTTATTATTCTTACTGATTGCGTACTAGTTTCTCCATAATTATGGAAATTCATATCTATATATATAATAAGAAATATTTCCAATTATGTATGAAAAAAAGACTTATTGCAACCGATTCTCATTAGTAAACTAAGTTTTGATGAGATTCTTTACAATAATTTTTGAAGATTATAGTTAGAGTACTAAAGAGTTGGTTTTTATTTGAAAATTTCCATGGAAAATAAGGTTTGTGGGAATTGCGGTAGTTTTTATTTGATTTCTGATCGTTCTCTAGGAGGAAAGATTATCTGTACAAAATGTGGATCATCTTTTATAAAAACCAGAACTATACTTGGAAATAATAACAAACTTTGGTTTTTCTTTCTTTTAATTATCGTATTGTTTTTAATAATAATATTTAAATAATTTCTCTTATTACCTCCCAATTGTTTTGACTTTCTAATAGATTTACCTTAATTTCAAATAGCTCGTTAATATTTTTATCTGTCATAATTTTTGATGGATATCCATCATTTAAGATGGTTCTATCTTTTATTAAAATGACTCTATTAAACTCCTTTGTAATCATTGATATATCATGAGTAACGCACAATATACTTATACCAATTTTTGATAAATACTTAATGTGATCATTAAGGAAAAATTTGGATTTCAAGTCTAAATTCGCTGAAGGTTCGTCTAATATTAAAACTTTGGGATTGTTAATAATAGCTCTTGCAATTAAAGCAATTTGTTTTTCACCATCAGATAAAAATCCAAATTTTTTTTCTGAAAGCTTTGTTAAATTGATTTTTTTTAAAAGATTTTCACTTAGAAATTTTTCTTCTTCTTTAATTTTTTTTACTTTGCAAAAAGTACCATGTAATCCTGAAATTAGTAAATCTGATACTGTTAAGTGCGGATTAATTCTTGATTTAATTTCATTATTTACCGTACTTACTTTTTTTCTTAAATACCAAATATCAATAAGTTCTTTATCAAATATTTTTAAAATAGAATTAGGTTTTTGAATAGGGTATAAATTTCTATTTATTAAATCAATGATCGATGATTTACCCGAACCATTTGGTCCTAAAATTAAAATTCTCTCCTCGTTTTTAAATTTTATATTTAAATTTTTGACAACCTCATATCCATTTTTGAAGGCACTAACTTCTTGAGAAAAAAACCAATATTCTGAATTCACGAAAATTTATTGCTCCAGAATATAAACAATTGAATTGAGCTTCCAATAAAGATTAATAAATATATCCAGTTTAGCCATACTGGTCTATCTACTTTTTTCATTCCATTAAATTAATAAAAGAAAAATTAAAAGAGGAGATCCATATCTAATTAATGTTTTTCTAATAATCTTAAGATTGTTTAAAATATCAAGTTTATTAATTTCTGGTGGATATTTAAATATTAATTTATCATAAACATCCATATTATTCTCGATCTTTTCACTATATCTCCAAGGATTATCTTTCTGCTCTGATTTTTTGTACCAATTCCAATAATATTTGATGATTTTGTCTTCGCCCAGAAGCTTTATTTCATCATTCTTAAGTAATTCAAGCTTTAGATTATAAGTCTGTGTCTTTAATATCATATAGTCTTCATTAAATATTTTGTAAAAAGTCTTTCTTTGAATTTCTTCAAAGAGGACTAAATCCCTTAAAAGTTTATTCTTCATGAACTTCCTGTAATGCCTAACAATTACTCTTGCTTTATTATTTCCTAAGGGGATATGATCAAGGACTTGTAGATATCTTGATACTTTTGGATCTCCTTTATAAATAAGTATTCTTCCAGGAGGGATAAATTTAATTCTAATAAACTCTTTGGATGGCTCATTTTTATATGAATAAATACTTTCAATGAATTCATTATTAATATTTATCTTTTGGTTAAAACTAGTTAAAACATTTTTATTAACATCCTTATCTGGAATAGTGTCACCATGGACCCAAAATATATGAAGAATGTCCAGATGATTTTCAATTATTCTTGCCCAATCACACTTAAAGTCTACTAAAACTTCTTCTGATACATACTCTTCAATTTTGAAACCGTGCCTATTAAGTTCGTGGTTATTAATGGGCAATTCATCAGACGTATCATTTAAATTTGTTTCAGGGCTTTCAGAATAATTAATAAAAATATAATCATCTTTTACTAAGGTCTTATATTGATAAAGATGTATTTTTTTTGCATAGCTTTTATAATTGCTATCAACGATATGGCTGCAAGTTAACCTATCTACATTCTGGCAGCTTCCTTCTGAATTAAATTTTGCTCCGTGATATGGACACGTAAGTTCTCCATTGATAAAGTCTCCTTCATAAAAAGATGCTCCTCTATGAGGGCATACATTTTTAACGCACCTTATAAAATTCTTCTCATCTCTAAAAAGAATCAATGGTTCATCAAACATTGAAAAATAAAAAAGTTTATTTTTTTTTAATTCATTTGTGGGACATATGGCATACCAACCAAAAATTCCAATTTCTAATTCTTTTTCACTCTTTTTAACTTCATAGTTTTCAATTTTAACAATTCTTTCTTCTCTAAAAGTCTTAAGATCTTCTGCTAAAGGCTTTACAATAGTATTAAAGTCTCTTGATTTAAAGAAATTGATTTGGTTATTTTTCATAAACCTTTTTTTAAATAACCTTATTTCTGTCGGCACTATAACTCAGCTAAATAATTAAATTGACAGAACTTGCTAATTTCGCTATCTTTTGTAGCAATATTTAAGGCTATTTAAAAATCCTAATAGTTATATTTCAGAATTATAAAGTTAAAACTTAGGAAAAATTAAGAATTTTGCAATAAAATTAGTTTATAACTCAAAAAGTATCTCCATATCAAATACAAATTAATACTTTTGAAGGCTGTGAATTTCTTAAATATTTTTGTTTAGTTAATGGAAAATCAAATTTTATGAATTGTCCTATTAACTTACTTTATAATTATTGAGGTAATACTTCTTTTAATTTTATTATGTTTAGATTTTTATTAGTAATATGTTTCTGCTTATTATCAATTTTTCCTAGCAAAATAGCTTATTCGGCTGAAGTATCGCAATCAAAAATTGATAAATTAACTGAAAAAGTTGCAAAAAAATTTTCTAGAACATTTTGTAATACCTCTAATTTTGGAATATCAGATGAAGGAGCTTTAGAATTTGCAATTGGAGAGACAAAAAAAGAATATGCAAAAAATAAATCTATTAAATACTTAAATTATGAGGATCTTAATAAAAAAATAATTACTAATATCGAATTAGATTGCCAAGTATTTGATTTTCCTCTTGAAAATTTAAGCAATATTAAATTAAGTAATGAATAATTGTGTGACTTTCAATAATAATATCTTTATTTTTTACCTATCCAATCATCAGGTTTCTCCATCATCCACTGGAAAACACCTTTCGAGTCAAGATTTTTTGATGCTATTACAAAGAGTGTAGGGAATATTATAAGAACAATTATTATTGTAAAGATTTCAACTCGGCCCAAGCCCATTTCAGCAATTGATATTGCAAAATTAAAATTCATTGAAGTTTGGGATAAAAATTAAAGTTAATGAATTTGATAAGACAATAAATTAATAAGTAATAAAAAGTAATAAAGATCTTATTAAACTTTACAGAATAAACTCCTTAGACATAGTCCTTAATTGATCTAAATTAAGTCTTTGTAAATATTCTTTCATAGCTATATAAGATTTTGTAGAGTTAGTCTTTTTCTCCTCGTAAAAAAGGGAATTAGTAATTAAATCTACTAGATGTTCCTTATCCATATTATACTTTTAACCTACTCAACTTAAATATCCATTAAAAAATTATTAAGCATTGAATATTTTGTTAATCAATACGTAAATTATTTTTTTATGGTTATCTAATTTAAAAATCTTTTATCTTACTCTATTTTTTATAAAATATTTTATTTGTATAAAGTACCTATTTATAAAATTATTAAATTTAAATATGTTAATTAAATAGAAATATATACATGTAATGAATTTTGAAGCTTTTTTATTTGTGGTTGCTCCCTTAATACTTTTTATTACAGGAGTTTTATTAATACCATTTATATTTAAACCAAAATATAAGGAGAAAAGTGAATCTTATAAGTTAATTGATGATCTAGAAAAAAAATATATTTATTAAATAATTATTGTTTTAGCTATTAATATTTTAATGATTTTGAGCAATCACAAAGCTATCTAAATTTAAGAAAAAATTTATTGACAATCTAAAAAAAATATAAAATATTTTAAATTTTTGTAAAAACCGTATTATAAATTAAATCTAAATATTGTTTTTATGGAAATTCAAAATAAAGAAAATTCTTTTAGAACATATAATGAAGAAATTTCAAATAAGAGTTATTTTGAATTACTAGAGAGGTATATAATTTTCGATAAGATTTCAGATTTTAAAAAGAAAT
>CEUU01106268.1_pt1 | contig 20120 bp, 27 predicted proteins | sample 531321 | NCBI WGS metagenome assembly CEUU01 (sample SAMEA2622658, study PRJEB7988) | marine metagenome | isolation source: saline water (ENVO:00002010), including
TATAAAACCTACCTTTAAACTATTGCTAATACTAGATTTATAATATTGAAGTTCTGCCTATAAGGCAGTGCTTCAGTATTTTTATATTAATTATTCATTTATCTCTAAACCGCCAAATTATCTGAATTTAAAATACAAGGTGTAATTTGTACAATAAATTAAATAATATACTGTAAGTCTTAATTAACTCATACTAGACTTTTTTCTAGACTCAATAATAGTCTTATTCTAGAAGTAATAGATTACTCCCTGAGCTTAGTATGATATTTAATTTCTATTTGATTTATAATTTTTCTATGAATTTCAGAAATATCACTTTCCTTTAGTGTCTTTTTAGAATCGCGATAAGATAACCGCATCGTATAGCTTATATTATCTTCTCCTAATAATGAATCTTCATAGATATCAATCAAAGTAACTTCTTTTAATAAATCCTTACCTACCTTTTTAATAGTATTAAATATTTCACTAATTAAATATTTCTTATTAAAAATAAAATTAATATCCCTTTCAATTTTAGGCACTGTTGGATAATCTTTATAAATAGGAATCCATTTTTTATTTCTTGTTGCTGATTCTTGTAATTTTTTTAATTTTAAAGTAAAGATATATACATTAGCTAAACCTTTATTTTCTATTGAAAACTTTGGATGAATCTGACCAAAATAGCCTGATTCTTGACCCTCTATTAAAAGCAATGCTGATCTTCCAGGATGAAGAAAATCGTATTTATCTGTAGTTATATCCGTGATTGAGATCTTTAATGAATCTAAAGCTTCTCTTAATTTGCCTCTTGCTTCATAATAATTTAGGTTTTTATTTTTACCAGAAGTATCCCATTTTTCAAATCTATTATTTCCATAGATTATTCCACTTATTACCTCTTCTTCCATATAGGAAGAGTTTTGATAGTAAAGCTTTCCAATTTCAAATATCCAACAGCAATTCCTACCTGCTTTAATATTCTGGTCACAAATTTTAATATGATCTTCATAAAGATTATTCCTTAAACAACTGGTTTCAACTAGCAATGGATTTGATATTTTTATTCTTGAATTATCTTTATTTGAAACTAAAGAATATGTTAATACTTCATTAAATCCAGAAGATATAAAACTATCTTTTATTTTATTAGTCGCTAATTGAAATTTATTTAATTTACCTGGAATTAATGGTTTGGGAATATTTTGATCAAATGAATCATAACCAATTAATCTAGCGATCTCCTCTATTAAATCAATTTCTCTCATCAAATCCTGAGAACGATTTGGGATAACTTTCACATCCCAGCCATAATCTTTATTATTTAATGTACATCCTATTAATTTTAGCTTGTCTTCAATCTCATCATCACTTATTTTTCGCTTAATTAATTTTTCAGAACTTTTTTCTATTATGGGACCCAATATCATATTAATACGCGATCTTCTTAATCTTATGAGCTTATCCTCCTGTTTTTGAATATTATTGATAAAAACTTTTTGAGTTTCAATCTCAAATGAATTTATAAAAAGAGCAAATGTCCTACTTAATGCCTTCAAAGTATTTTTAGATGAAATACCTTTTTCAAATCTATTACTGGCTTCGGTTCTTATACCTATTTCCTTAGATGATTTTCTTATTGTTAAAGGATTAAAAACAGCAGCTTCGACAATTATAGATGAAGTAGTATCACTAACAGCAGTCTCCATTCCACCAATAACACCAGCAATAGCAATTGGTCGATTAGCACAAGTAATTACTGTAATACGATTGTTTAAATCATAAATATTCTCATCTAATGCTAAAAATTTCTCACCAGCAACAGCTTTACGAACACCAAAATCATTTGGATTAACTTCCTTACCTACTAAACTGTTAAGTTTTTCTTTATCAAAAGCATGTAAAGGTTGACCTTGTTCCAATAAAATATAATTTGTAATATCAACTATTAAATTAATAGACTTTATATCTGATTTCTCTAATCGATCCTTCATCCAATCTGGTGATAATAATTTTCCATTAACATTATTTATCTCAGTTAGTGTATAAATACAGTCACTTTTTATTGCTTCTTCACATAAATTTTTTGTGGTAAATATTTCATAATCAAAATTAGTATTTGTTTCTGGAAGTTTTAAATTGCTTTTTAATAAAGCAGATACCTCTCTAGCAATGCCAATCATTGACATTCCATCAGGACGATTTGCTGTAATTGCTAAATCATAAATTATGTCATTAAAATTATTAATTTCAACAAATGAAGTGCCTAATTTATATCTGTCAATAATTGTTTCATCTAAGATCGCTATACCATCACTTTTTTCCTCTAAACCTAATTCTTCAAGAGAACAAATCATGCCTTCACTTGAAATTCCTCTAATTTCAGATATTTTAATTTTAAGATTAATTTTTTCAAGATAAGTTCCAACCGTCGCTACATATACAAAAATATCTTTCCTAATATTTTTTGCTCCGCATATAATTTGAAGATTTTTATCACCTATATCAACATTACATACAGATAATTTATTTGAGTTTTCATGCTTCTCTGCAGATAGTACTCTACCTAAAATAACTCCTTTAAATTTAGTAGAGATATCTAACAAAGATTCAACTTCGAATCCTCCTATTGAAAGCTTTTCAGAGAGAATTTCTGGAGTAGTGTTTATTTCTACTAGTTCTTTTAACCAATTTTGCGAAACTTTCATATATAAAATTTATATTCTGATTTTAAAAGATTGATGAGGTACTTACAAAAGAGATTGTTTAACCTGTACAATAGTAAATTATAGCTTAAAGAACTAATTAAAATGGCGAAAAAGGGAACAAGAATAGTTGTTACGCTAGAATGCACTGAGTGCAGAACTGCACCTTCCTCTCAGATGCGAAAACCAGGAGTGTCTAGATATACAACTGAAAAGAACAGGAGGAATACAACAGAAAGGCTTGAACTTAAGAAGTTCTGTCCCCAATTAAATAAAATGACAATCCACAAGGAAATTAAGTAAAAATGGCTAATTCAATTTTTAAAAAACAATTATCACCTATTAAACCTGGAGATCCTATTGACTATAAGGACGTTGAACTTTTAAAAAAGTTTATAACAGAGAGAGGAAAAATTCTTCCTAGAAGAATGACAGGTCTAACAGCTAAACAACAAAGAGACTTAACATTAGCAGTTAAAAGAGCCAGAATAGTTGCCTTGCTCCCGTTTGTAAATCCAGAAGGATAATCATCAAAGAAATTATTGAAAGATTTAACTAATCTGAAGACATTTATCATTGATACTAAAAATCCTCAAGAAATCGATGATGCTATTTCGCTAGAATTAAAAAATGATACAAAAATCATTTGGATACATATAAGCTATCCAGCCAGTTTATTTGAATTTAATTCAAAAATAGATTTAGAAGCAAGAAAAAAATCATCTAGCCTTTATTTAGTAGATGATTATATACCAATGCTACCTAAAAATATAATTGAAGAATGTAATTTAAAGGAGAATAAAAAATCAAAAGTTTTAAGTATTGGCGTTGAATTAAATAATAATGGCTCTGTTAAAAATTATAAATTATTAGAAACACTTATTAAGCCTAATTATGAACTTACGTATGAAGATGCTAATGAACTTATTGAATTAGAACCACCAGAAGAATATGAGTTAATAATATTAAATAATCTATTAAAAAAAAGATTTAACTATAGAAAAAAACATGGTGCAATAATATTTAGTACCACAACAACAAAAATAAATTATGAGAATAATAATGTTTATTTAGAAAAATTTGATATTACTGAAGCTCATAAACTAATTACCGAAGCAATGTTATTAACAGGTTTTATTATGAGTGATTATCTTAAAATTAATAAAATAGCATCACCATATAGAAGCCAAAAATTAAATTGTAATCCTGAAGATATACTAAAAAAATATTCAAATAGTCCAGTAAAATATATAATTTTAAAACAATTTATAGGAAAAAGTTATATCTCAACAAAAGCAAGCGCACACGAGACTCTTGGATTAGATTCATACGTACAATGTACTTCCCCAATGAGAAGATATTTAGATTTAGTAATTCAAAAACAAATATACCTTCATATTAATAAAAAAGAAGTTTTAAGTGAAGAATTTATTCAACAACAAATTGAATTAAATAATAAAAAACAAAAAGAAAATAATAATATAATAAAAGATAATAAATTAATTTTTCTTAAAAAATTTTTTAAGGATTATAATAAGAATTACTTTAAGATTATCTTTATTCGATGGATAAACCATAAAAAAAACATTGCATTGGTATATTTTCCAGATTTATATTTAGAACAATTAATAATACTATATATTTCTATTGATACTTATCAAAATAAAACTTATAAAGTAAAATTTAATCCTAATGAGAATTTAAATCTTTTAGAATTTATAAATTAATAAATTAATAAATTTTTAAATAAAATATATGATAATTTGTTAAAATAAGAAAAAAAAATAAATGACATTCATAATTACTACTCCTTTATATTATGTTAATGATAAACCTCATTTAGGAAGTGTTTATACAACTATTATTTGTGATTCAATAGCTAGGTATAAAAGATTAATTGGGGAAAAAGTTATATTTATAACTGGAGTTGATGAACATGGTTTAAAGATTCAAAGAACAGCTCTAGAAAAGGGACTATCGCCACAAGATCATTGTGATGAAATCTCTTCAATATTTAAAGATAATTGGAACAAATGGGATATTTCGTATGACAAATTTATAAGAACCTCATCTAAAGTACATGAAAAGATTGTCAATGAATTTTTTAAAAGAGTGCAAGATTCTAATGATATTTATATGGGAGAACAAAAAGGATGGTATTGTGTCGGTTGTGAAGAATTTAAAGATAATCCAGATAACAATTCCTCCCTTCAATGCCCTATCCACAAGAAAAATTTAGAATGGAAAAATGAAAGGAATTTATTTTTTCGATTGTCTAAATATCAAAAAGAAATTGAAAAATTGCTTGATGATCAAGAATTTATTGAACCAAAAGAAAGAAGAAATGAAATTATCCAATTTGTCAAAAGAGGCCTAAAAGACTTTTCAATATCAAGAACAAATTTAGAATGGGGAATAAGCGTTCCTAATATCGAACGACATACTTTCTATGTTTGGTTTGATGCTCTTCTTGGCTATATAAGTGCTCTATCTGATGAAGAAGACTCCTTTTCCTTAGAACACTCAAGTAAATTTGGTTGGCCTGCTGATGTACACTTAATTGGCAAAGATATTCTTAGATTTCACTCTATATATTGGCCTGCTATGTTAATGTCAGCAGGAATAAAATTACCAAAAAAGATTATTGGTCATGGTTTCTTGACTAGGGAAGGTCAAAAAATGGGTAAAAGTCTTGGAAATGTTTTAGATCCTGAACAATTACTAACAAAATATGGAACTGAATCAGTTAGATGGTTTTTATTGAAAGATATCTCTTTAGGTAGCGATGGTGATTTTCAAGACAGAAGGTTCGTTGATATTATTAATAACGATTTAGCTAATACTATTGGGAATTTATTAAATAGAAGTACTTCGATGTCTAGGAAATGGTTCGAAAATAAAACTCCTTCATTTTTTGATGATAATGAGAATACAATTTTAAAAATTACAGAAAAAACAATAGCAAACTATTTAAAATATTTTGAAGAATATAATTTAGACAGTGCTGCTAATGAAATTTTAAATTATTCGATTAAGATAAATTTATATTTAAACAAAAAAGAACCATGGTCTTTAATAAAAAAAGAAAACAACATTCAGGAAGTAAAAATAATCATTTATAACGTATTAGAAGCCTCAAGAATAATAGCATTATTATTAAAACCATTATTACCAGAATTATCAATAAAAATAATACATCAATTAGGACTTAATGATAAATCAAATAAATCATGGAAGGAGGAATTATCTTGGGGAGGCTTACCTAAAAATAATTATCTTCCCATCTCTAAACCTGTAATAACTAAATTAGAGTATGAATAAATTATTTGTATTATTTATATTATTTATTATCTCTTTTCTTGCAAATTGCGATAAAGATAATAAAGTTCAATATAAGCAGAATAATTTTGTAATTAATGATTTTAAAATGAATCATTACTCCAGTAAAGGTGAAAAATTATATTCTATCGTTAGTCCAATATCTATATATGATAAATTTAATTTTACCTATCAATTAAGTAATACAAATATAAAATTTTTTGATAAAAATATTTTAAGTTATGAAATAAACTCAAATAATGCAAATGTTCTTAATAATAAACAATTAGAACTTAATGGTAATATTAACATAACTGATAAAAATAATAATACTGTAATAAAATCTAAAGTATTATACTGGAATATTGATAAATCTGAGATTATTTTGAATGGTGATGTCACCTTAGTAAATACAAATGTAAGACTTAATTCAGGTAAGGCAGTTTTAAACAGAAATAAAAATATAATAACATTTTATAAACCTGTTAAATATGATTATATAGATAAAAAAGTAAATAAAAGTTTATATATAAAATCAGAAAATGCTATCTATAATTTAACAAATAATAATGTTATATTTAGGTCCAGTGATGATAAAGTAAAGTCTAAGATTTTGTTTTAAAAGTTTATTTCCAAGAACAATTTTTCAAGTTTTTTAGCCCAATTCTTAATCCATTTTTCATCAGATCTTGTAAAACATCTTGAAGACCATCCACCAACTAAAATAAAACTTTTTTCATTTATTGGAATAATCAATATTGAAGGAATATCTTGACAAAAATCATTAAACTCATCTTTCCCCGGGTAAAATTTTGTATTTACAAGAGAAATTAATCTTCTACTTTTTAAACTTTTCAAACAAATTTCGCCAGGAATAAAATTCTTTTTTGAAATAACACCTCGTTTGAGAATGTTTCTACCACTATTATTAATTAATATACTAGCAGCAGCTGTTGAGGTAAGAATTGCCTCAGAGCCCCATGCAAGTTCATCAAGTATTTTTTCAGGAATTGTAGATTCATAAAAAAAACTATTTTCTCCTTGTAAGTCAACTCTTTCTCCAGATAAAGAAGTAAATCTTTCAAATAATAAACCAATCAATATAATTATTATTGCTGATAATGCTGCTAAAACCTGAGCTCTTTCGATTTGAGGATTAATTTCATCTATTGAAAAAAAATTAATTAATTGCAAGATAAATATTAAAATTCCTAAGGAAACTATATTTTTGCTATTGAAGACCATAGACACAAAATAATTTAATTTTCCTTCTTTAAAAACATTTTATTTAAGTAATTTGCCACAAAACTCATACTAATAGTTTTAATATATATTTGATATAAATTTTTGAAATGAAAAAGTTCTTAAATAAAACATTTTCCATTGTTGTTCTTTCATTAACGCTCATAATTACACCATTACAAGGTTTTGCTTTTGATAATGCAAATTTCTCTTCAACCTTATTAATAGCTCAACAAAAAATTATCAATTATGAAAAAAGTCAACCATCGGCAATTGATAATCCTGTAGTTGATCCAAACTTTAATGTTATGAGAACAAATGATATGGAGTCATCCTCTACAGCTACATATATTGTGATTGCTTTGTTAGTAATAGCTTCAATAGTTCCTATAGCTACTTGGTATTTCTCTAAATCTAGAACTAACTAAAATTAATAATGTCTGACATTACTCTAGTCAGCGGGGGCAGGAAAAGTGGTAAAAGTGATTTTGCTGAACAATTAGCTAGCAAATACAAAAATGTTACTTATGTAGCCTTATCAGAACTACGAACAGAAGATGAACATTGGCAGAAAAAAATTAATGATCATAAAAGTAAAAGACCTTCTCATTGGAAATTAATTGAAACACAAAATTTAATTAATGTTTTAAGTTCTAACAGAGAAGTTTTGCTTATCGATTCAATTGGTGGTTTTGTATCCCTATCATTACAGTTAGAAGATAATGATTGGAATAAACATCTAAATTTTCTAATTTATAGCTTGTTAAACTATAAAAATAAAATAATTATTGTTGCTGAACAAGTTGGTTGGGGTTTAGTATCAGAATATAAAATTGGAAATTTATTTGCTGACAGACTTGGAGGTCTTCTTAAAGAAATTACTATAATATCTAATGAAAATTGGCTTACAATTAATGGTAAAGCTATTAGATTGGATAATCTATTTTATGAAATATAAAAAACCTAGTGGAAATTGCGCTCTTTGAACCAAGAATACCTCAAAATACTGGAAGCATAGCTAGAACTTGTGCTGCCTTTGATATCCCCTTAAATCTTATAGAACCGTTAGGTTTTAATCTAGATAATAAAAATCTTAAAAGGGCAGGCCTTGATTATTGGCATCTAATGAAAATAAATATTTACAAGGATTTTAAAAATTTTAAGGAGGCTAAAAATGAAAAAAGAATTTTATCTTTTAGTAAAAAAAATGGAGTTTTTTTAAGAGAATTTAAGTTTGAAAAAAAAGATATCCTCCTTTTTGGAAGAGAAGATAGTGGGTTACCTAATGATGTTATTCAAAGTACAAATAAATTAATTTCAATTTATATGCCTAATAAAGCATCTGAAATAATAAAAAATGACGGTGTGAGAAGCCTAAATTTATCAGTTGCATGTGGAATTGCATTATACGAGGCACATAAACAATTAAATCAAGTATCTCTAAAAAAACACTAATTATGATTTAGTATATATATATGTCTCGGTAGCTCAGCTGGTTAGAGCGGCGGATTCATAGCCCGCAGGTCGCGTGTTCAAGTCACGCTCGAGACATTATTATTATTTACCTTTATAAATTAGTATTAAATCTACTAGTTACAATTACTTATTAGAGATTACAGCTTCTTTTAAAGAATCTCCATAGTAAGTTTCTACTGAACGAAGTAAAAGCCAACATAGGAAATTGTTTAAAGCAACTTTCATAATAAATTAATATCTTTTTTTATATAAATGCAGTTTTACAAAAATGCCAACGTGTAAACTACCTATTTATAGTCTTTGTAATTAAAAATACTTTACAATTATACATTTGATATTTCTTTATTATTTTTATTTTATATTTGTTCTAAACCCTATATTTGAAAACAATACATAAAACTATTAATTAATTTATAGATATCTATATTAAGTCAAAATATCTTATGGAGTCACACCAAAAATTGTTTTATATAAAATGTCACACTATTTTCATTCTTCATCAATAACTCTTTTAAGCAATTTTTTGAAACGTTTATATTCGACATATTCTTTTACAAGTTTTAACTCATTATCCAAGTTCAGTTGATTATCTTCATCTTTAATATTCATTACTTTTGAATGATTTTCAAAATCTCCTATATTTTTATTAAAAGAATCTTTATCAAGATTTTTTTCTCTTATATTTTTTCTAGCTCTTAAAGCTTCTTCAACTAATATTCCTGTAACTCTAGACTGACTTAAATTCTCTAGAGAGCTAATCCGATCAATAATTTTTTGAACTTCAACTGTAGGTAAAAAGCCAATCCTCTTTCTTTGTGATGGCATTAGATTATTCTTAAGTGTAACACTTGCGCATTTATAGTGTTGCACTATATTTAATATATGTCAATTAAATAAAATGGAATTAATAGCTTTTCCTTTTGCCTTTTTACTTTGGTTTTTAGCTTATGAAGCAAAGCCTGTAAGAAATGATGAAATCGGTTTGATATGGGAGGAAGAAAATTTTGTTAAAAGAATCAAAATTAGACACATTCTTAATGAGAATAACTGAATTATATTTTTGTTATTTAGATAGTAATAAAGTTTCTCAATTTTTATAAATTTAATTATTATTATCAGGCTAAAAGATCTTTTAATTCATTGTATTTCATCTCTGGGTCAGTATTATTTTCATTCTTATATTTAAAATTAAAATAATTTTCAATTAATAATATTTTTGTAATAGTAAGATCTTCAGAATAAAATTTAAGCGGTTGTTTACCATGAAGATTATCTCCACTCATGAAAAGAATTAAATAACTTCAGATAATTTAATTTAATAAAATAAGGATATATGTATAATTTTATAATAAATTAAAGATTACTTAATATTTATTATAAAATTAGAAAAATACGAACTAAAAAGCTGATTAAACTCTTTAGGAATTATTTAATAAACTTTTTCCAAATGGAAATTCAGGATCTTCACATTCACTTAGCCTACTAATCATAATTTCATTACTCGCTTTACTTGCAAAACAATCTAAATCAGAATTCTTTTGATTAATATTTTTATTTTGTTCTGAATGATTCTTATTTGTCAATAATTTAATTAGCTATCATAATTATTTTATTCATATACTTAAATATTATTCATTCTTTTATATTTATTTAATATTCATGGTTTGATAATCCCACTCACAGTTTTCTTTTAAATCATCTAACGATTTTGAAAGTTTTGCTATTTTTATAAATTCAATTTTTTCTCTTTTATTAAGTCGCATTTTCGCAAAGCAAATATTTAGTAATTCTAAATTATTGTTTATTTCCATATCTGCTAACAGATTATTAAGTTTTTGATAATTTAATAATAGTTAGCAATTTTTAAAGATGCTTTAATTATTGAATGAAATAATATAAAACTAGAAATAAATATTTAAAAATAGTTGTTCTAGATAAATAAGTTAAATATATAAAGTTCAAATATTCTCATTTAACCCTTAAATCCTTTAAAATGTTAAGAAATATTAATTTTTTATATGAAAAAAGATCTAAATAATGATTTTATTACCAAAAATGATGCGAATGAAATGATTGAGAAGGCTTTAAGAAGACATAATAGAAGATCTACTATTATATCAAGCATTTTAGGTTGGATACTAATTGGAGGTTATTCATTCGGTCTATTCCACGTTGTTCAAAATACCTAACAGGATCTATTAAATCAAATATTTCCTACCTTAGTGCTAGATTCAATAAAGAGTAATTTTACATAATGAGGTTTACAACTTCAAATAATCTGAGGGAAATTCAGAAATTTTACTCAAAACGGGTAAAGAAAATTTCTTTTCTTTCATCAAAATCTATTGAAAATGAGCTAAAGGAATGGATAGATGATTCTTTTCGTGGGAAAGAGGAAGTATGGTTCTTACCAGATCTTACGAGAGAAGAAAGACGTGAGAATTTCTGTCGGTCAATAAAAAAAATTATTTACTAAAAGTTTTTATAATCAATTTATAACTAAAATAAAATAATTTTATAAAGATTAGTCTTTTTCCCTTTTGATAGGATATTTAATAATCTCTTTTTTAAGATTCCTTAATAATTTTGAATGATTCATAATTGTAAATTTTTTTATAAATGAATGATGCCATTTCATATCGATAAATAAATAACTTGCTTTTTCAATTATTTTAAAATTATAATATCTTTGGAAATTAATTCCAAAAAAATTTTATTAAAGGACATAAAAGCACATGACATCAAACGGAAGTTTAAGAGTAGGTCAAGAAGCTCCAGATTTTACCGCAACAGCAGTATACGACCAAGAATTTAAAGAAATAACATTATCAAACTTAAGAGGCAAATGGGTGGTTCTTTTTTTCTACCCTCTAGATTTTACATTCGTTTGTCCAACTGAAATAACTGCCTTCAGTGATAGATACTCAGATTTTTCATCGCTAAATACTGAAGTTCTTGGTGTCTCTGTGGATAGCAAGCACTGTCATTTAGCTTGGATACAAACGCCAAGAAATGAAGGCGGTATTGGAGATATAAATTATCCTCTGATTTCTGATTTGAAAAGAGAAATTTCACAAGCATACAATGTCTTAAATGACGATGGTGAAGCTGATAGAGGACTTTTTCTTATAAATCCAGAAGGTGTAGTTATGCATACTACTGTTAATAAAGCACCAGTGGGACGAAATGTAGATGAAACACTGCGAATATTGCAAGGTTACCAATATGTTGCAAAAAATCCTGATGAAGTTTGCCCTGCAAATTGGACTCCTGGAGAAAAAACTATGTTAGAGGATCCAAAAGGTAGTAAAGAATATTTTTCAGCCCTTTAATAAAGACAATTTAAATAATAATGTTTAGATTTGAATAATATATAAATACTCCAAGGTAAAAGATCATTATTTTTACAATTGGTGAGAAATCTGATTTTGATGGAATTGGTATTTTCCAATCACTTAAATTGTTCTTATATGATACGTAAGACCATGAATAATAAAATATTTCAATTAGAAATAGATATATTACGTTATAACAAAATAAATTATTTGTTCCAAATAAAATATTAATGTTACCTACATCTATTTTTATAGGGTAATTAAAAATAAATTTAGATGCACATATTGTCCAAATTATGATATTAAATATAAAAAATTGTATTAGAAAAAACTTCTTTAAAAGTATTTTTGAATTATTTAACAGAAGTAAAATAGAAATTATTAATATTATAGATAACTCTATTTTAATATTAATTCTGCCAACTGATTTTATATTATTATTTAAAAAATAATATATATTTATTGTATATTTAGTTAATAATGTAGATAAGGATATTAATATACTAAATACTAGATACGAAATATATTTTAAGTATTTATTATTAAATAGATGATTGTCAAAATTATAATTAGTAAAATTATTTAAAGAATACGATAAAATTAATATTGGGAATAAAAATCCACTTAGATAATAAAGTATTGAATAAATTGAATATCCTACTTTATTTAACAAAAAAATATTTAACCATTGTTCTTGTACTAATGGAAAAAATGGTACAAGAAATATAAAAAAGAATATTCGAAAAATTTTGTTGTTAATAATACTATCAGTTAAATGATTAATTTAATCATATATTAATTGTATAGCGATTTCTTTAAATCTACTATTATTAATAGTTTCTTCATCTATTAGAATATCTACAATTTTATCTAATAAAAGTCTATTCTTATCTATCTTTAAAATAGCTTTTTTAAGTGCATTTTTTGAAATATTAATTATTTCATTATCTATAATCTTAGATGTTTTATCTGCTATTGATGATTTATTTCTCAACAAGCTATTACCAAGAAATACTTCATCATTATTTTGGTTAATACTAACAGGACCTATTAAAGAGAAACCATACTTAGTTACCATTTCTTTTGCAATAGAAGAAGCATAATATAAATCATTTTGTGCATATTGTGTAATTTCATTTTTACCAAAAACAAGTATCTCAGCAGCACGACCTGCCAAAGCAATTTCTATTTTTGATAACAATAATTTTTTGGAAATTAAACCACTTGTAATAACATCTTCGTTTGGAGCTATTTTTGTAAATCCTCCTATATATCCAGATCTTGGAAGGATGGTTATTTTATCTATTGAATCAATTCCATTGTTAATTGCTGAAACTATAGCTCTTCCGACTTCATTATATGCTCTTAACTTTTTTGTTTTATCACTAGCAATAGTAGATGTTCTTAAACCTAATGTAATTTTTTCTAATGCTTCCTCAATATTCTTATTATCTATTTCATTAGAAAAATCTCGGGCACAGTGTATTGCGCTTTCATTCATAAGATTCTCGAGCTCAGCTCCGGAGAATCCAACTGTTCTTGAAGCCCAAAAATTTAGATCTACATTTTTTGAAAGAGGTTTACTTAATGAATGAACAGACAATATTTTTTTTCTACCATTTTTATCAGGTAAGAGTACTTCAATTTTTCTGTCAAAACGACCTGGCCGTAATAATGCTGAATCTAAAATATCTGGTCTATTCGTAGCCGCTAATACAATTATTCCTGAATTTTCGGTAAATCCATCTAATTGTGTTAAGAGTTGATTTAATGTTTGTTCCCTCTCGTCATTACCACCTCCAATGCCTGCTCCTCTTTGTCTTCCAATAGAATCTATTTCATCGATGAAAATTATACAAGGAGCTTTTCCTTTCGCTTGTTCAAATAAGTCTCTTACTCTACTTGCTCCAACACCAACAAAAAGCTCTACGAATTCCGAAGCTGAAATGGAAAGGAAGGGTACTCCTGATTCACCTGCTATGGCTTTTGCTAAAAGAGTTTTTCCTGTTCCTGGAGGGCCTATTAGTAATACTCCTTTAGGAATCTTTGCTCCTAATTGATTAAGTTTTGTTGGATTCTTAAGAAAATTTATCATCTCTTTTAATTCTTCTGCAGCCTCAGGAACACCTGCAACATCATCAAATCTTGTATCAACATTATCAATAGTTGAAAATCTCACCCTACTTTTACCAAATCCAAAAGCTCTTGAGGCAAATTTTGATGTACTTTTTAAAATTAAAGAAATACCAATAATTAATATAAATACCAATCCAATTGAAGCAATGGAATTTGCTGCAGAAACCTCTTTCCTACTATTAATAATAGTTAATTCAACTTTGTTACTAGTAGCTTTTTCTAATATTAATTGGTCATTATAAAGGATTGGAACTTTTTCTCTTTTCCCATTTTTAAATATCACATCAATCTCTCTTCTACGAGGATAAAAATATATAGTTTGAATGTTTCCCTGATCAATATTCTTTAAAATATCAGAATAACTTGAATTTGATTTTGAATAAGAGAAATTTGATTTAAATAACACTATTCTCTGATTTAGATCTCTTTTTTTAAGCTTAAATGGTCTTCAAACAAATTGATAGTAATAAAATGAATTAAGGACATATTTTCTAGAATCCCATCTAAAGGTTATAATTTAATATTAAATAATTACAAATATGGCTGTACCTAAAAAGAAAAAATCAAAAAGCAAAAGAAATCAAAGACATGCTGTATGGAAGGCAAAAGCATCTGATGCGGCTAAAAAAGCTCTATCCTTAGGTAAATCTGTATTGACAGGTAAAGCACAAGGTTTCGTTTATCCAATTGATGAGGAACAAGAAATAGAGGATTAGTTAAGAACCCAACTTGAAAGCTTCTAATATCAAGCCATAAGTAGCACCAACACGTAACTTATCAATAACTGTCCAATAATAATAAAGATTTGAATTCTTAGAAGGCTTAATTCGAATAATAATTTCAATAATTACAATTATTATTGGAACCATAATTAATTCATTTTTACCCTCTGAAATAAATTTTGTTATGAAGTTAGCGAATAGAAAATAGCCTAGTAAAACAGAGGTAATATTTATTGATTTTTGCCTCCAGGAGGACTTAAGAAATCCAAAAAACAAATTATCAATTTTTTTTGATATCAGTAAAAATCTTGTTTTTTGCATTAATTAAAACCTTGCAGAAAATTATCTAAATAGTAATAATCAATAATATCTTTTTTTAGTTCTGGACCCAAAATAATATTTGATGGATTATTAATTTCACCAAGCGAGCTAATAATACATTTCAGATCCAAACCTTTTTCATAAGAAATAGGAATATTTGACGAGACACAAATAGTAGGCAATTTTGCTTTGGATGAAGAAATTAATCCAGGGTTAGAATCTTCAAAAACTATACTGTTGTTTTCATTTATCTTACTTAAGTTAATAGCTTTAAGATAAGGAAATGGATTTGGCTTAAGATAATCTACATCTTCGCTTGTAATACAAAACTCAAAAGGATTATAGTCTTTAAAAAGATTTTTAATTAATAAATCAACTTGAATTCTCGAACTTGAAGTAACAATAAATTGCCTTACTTTTTTTTTTGTTAATTCAGAAGTTAATCTAAGAACTCCTTCTTTGAGTGATACAGCTCCTTCATCAATTAATTTTAGATAAAAAAATTGCTTTTTTTTGTGTATGATTGTCGCAAAATCCTTAGAAATATTTTTATTTTCTTCTTTTGCATAATAGATAATTCTATTTAGTCCACCATTAATCTTTAATAAATCAATATAGGTTTTAGAATCCCAATACCAATTTAAGCCAAGTTCTGCAAATGATTTATTAAATGCAGGTAAATGAGCTTCAAGTTCAGTATTAGCAATTGTTCCATCTAAGTCCCAATAAACACCTTTTAAATAAGACATTTAGGAAAAATAAAAATTATCTACGATAAAATATAAGAGCAATAATTGCTGGACCTGCAATAGCTACAACTGCTAATGGTATAAGTGTTGCCATGGATGTAAAATAAGAATGTGATACTATTTTTGCAAAAAAACTAATCTAGTGTACCGATACGTTACAAGATTGAATTAAATTATGAAATCATGGACATGTGTAGAGAAATGCGGGGCATGTTGCAAAATAGACTTAAAACAGAGAGGTAGCTTAAAAAATATTTTAAGTAAGAAAGATTTAAAACTAATTGAGGATATGACAACAACAGATGGATGGTGCAAATATTTGGATAAAAGCAAAATGAGTTGCACGATATATGAAAATAGACCTCACTTTTGTAGAGTAAATTTATTTTCAATAAAATTTTCAGAATATAGGAAGAATGGAGATGAATTCCTTATAAATTGTTGTAAAGATCATATTAATTCAATATATGGAAGAAAAAGTCAAGTAATGAAAAATTTCAACAAAGAAATATCTAATAAGAAAATATGAATGAAAATAAAAATAATAATGTCGTAGAGAAAGGTTTCTTCTCAATATTCTTAACAAGTTTTACAACTATATTTATTGCAGAGTTAGGAGATAAAACTCAATTAGCTACACTTATGTTATCCGCTGAATCTGGCAAGCCTGTTATTGTTTTTATCGGAAGTTCTGTAGCTTTATTGTGTTCAAGCATTGTAGGAGTACTTATTGGCAAATGGATTTCTACAAAAATTTCAAAACAAAAATTTTTATTATTCACTGGTATTCTTATGATGTTAGTAAGTATCTGGATTGGTTATACTATTTTAAATATCTATCAATAAGATGATTATAAATTTATTAATTTCATCATTCATAACAATATTTATAGCGGAATTAGGTGATAAAACTCAGTTAGCAACTTTAACTCTTAGTGGTTCATCTCAAAAACCATTAGCTGTTTTTCTTGGTTCTGCCGCTGCTCTAATACTTGCTAGTCTTGTTGGAGTTTTGGCTGGTGGATCAATTTCAACTTTTATTCCAGAAATTTATTTAAAATCGATTGCTTCCTTAACATTTCTAATACTTGGATCAAAGTTAATATTCGACTCATTAAAAAAAAACATTTGAAGAAATTTTCGGTCTTACATATAGTTCTGATGTAAAATTTACTAATAAGATATAAATTCAAAAAATATCATAATTTATGTTAACAACTTCTCTAATCATAGATAATTTAAAAAAAGATGAGTCTATCAATTATAAAAAACTTTGTCGTCTATTAAAAATAACAAAAAAAAGTGACAAAGAAAAATTGAGTATAGCTTTAAATGCTTTAGAGAAACTTGATATTATTAGAAAGAATGAAAATGACGAGTTCCAAAATATTAATTCGAATAATCATATTACAGCAAAGATCAGATGTAGTAGTAAAGGATATTGCTTTGCTGTAAGAGACAATTTAAATGAAGATATTTATATTAAAGAGAATCTACTCAACTATGCTTGGAATGGAGATAAAGTACTAGTAAGGATTATAAAAGAGGGAATTAAAAGAAGATCCCCAGAAGGAATTGTAGATTGCATTCTTGAAAGAGAGAATAGAATATTGCTTTCAAAAGTTGAAGTTGAAGGGGATCAAGTTTACGGCATTCCTATAGATGATAGAATCTTAGCTAAAGTAAAATTGCCAAGTGAAGATAAAAAATATTTATATAATTCTGATAAAAAAAATATTGTAAAAATAGAGATTGATTCTTTTCCAATTGCTCAATTTGAGGGAATTGGACACGTAATAAAAGAATTAAATTTAAATAATAATGAAGAGGATGACAATGAGTTTGTACTATCAAAAAATAATATTAATTTGTCAAAAAAGGAATCAAATTTAGAAATAATAGAACCTGAAATTACAGAAAGAATTGATAATACACCAAAGAATTCTTTTATGTTCAAAAGTTGGGAGCATGAAAATAGTCCATTGCTTCCAATGTTCCAAGTTGAGATTGATGATAATTCAAACTATAAATTATGGATACATGTCAGTTCACTTGCAGAAAGAATTAATTTCAATAACAAAGACTTAAAAGATTACTTTAAGAACAACTATGAATCATTTCCTTTCAATAATAAATGGAAATCTTTTCTCGATGAGAAATTATTAAAAATATCTAAATTTAAAGTAGGAAAAAGTAATAAAGCTATTAGTCTTTGTTTATCTCTTTCTAAAAAATTTGAAATTGAGGACTGGTCTTTTCATCTTACAGAAGTTAATTGTTCAGCAATTATTGAAAATAAACATTTGAAGGCTCTTAACAATAGGAAAAGGAATGGGAGACTAACTTCAAGAGTTTTAAAGCCTTTGGAAAAATTTCTAGATGAAATTGAATTAATTATTACGATTTCAAAAAGTTTTAGAAGAAATCAATTAAAAAAAGGCAAAGTAGAAATTTCAAATGAGGTTAATAATATTGAAACACTAAATGAACTATATTTTCACAATCCTTGTGAATACAATAATGATTATCTTGCCCCATTAAATTATCAAGATATTCAAACATTTATATCACCAATTTTATTTGAAGCAGATACTATTTGGTTTCAACATTCAAAAAGTCTAAATATAAAAAATATATCATTCTTATCTAATAATCTAAACGATTTAAACGTTAATGATTTAATAAGGCATTCTCAAGTTATAGACTCAAGTATTGAATTAGATCAAGAAGGTAATCTAACTTTAAATAAGCTATTAAATCTTTGTAGAAATGATAATCAAAAACATATTATAAGTAAATATTTAGTTAATAATTTAAAAAATAATAACGCTATACTTTATAATAATGAAATTCAAAGTAATAATTCTTTATTCTATCAATCTCCATGGACATTACCATCTAAAGATTATATAAACTTAGTTAATCAATACAATATTTATATAATGTTTAAATTTGGTAAAAAAATTAAAAAGAATAATAAAAAAGTTAATATCAACGAAAAAAATTCATGGGAAAATATAAATTCGGAAATATTTAATGCCAGTAATCTAAAAATATCAAACTTGTTATTTGAATCAATTACAATTGAAAAGTTTAATTCACATAAAAGGAAATTAAATTCTTACTTATCAAATTTAATTAATATTAAACAAATGAGAGAAGCAGAGAATTTAATAGGCAAAGAATTTGAAGGATTAATTATGACAGTGCAAAGTTATGGTTTATTTGTTGAATTACCAGAATTATTAGTTGAGGGGCTTGTTCATGTAAGTACTTTAAATGATGATTGGTACGAATATAGATCAAGACAAAATCTTTTAATTGGTAGAAAATCGAAAAATACTTATAGAGTTGGAGACTTAATAAAAGTAAAAATTGCAAAAGTTGATATTCTTAAATATCAAATAGATTTAGAGATTACTTCATAATTTATAAATATTATTAAGTAATGTATTTTTGAATTATTTAAATAAAAATGAATCTTAAAAAAGGTTATCTTATTATCTTATTAATAATTTCATTCTTAGTAATAATTAATATTAAGAATAGAAATAAAGCTTACTTTAGAGTTTTTACTATTAAAACTGAAAAGATTTCCTTAGGTACTTTATTAAACTATTCATTTATTTCTGGTTATCTTTACAGTTCCATATTAATATTTTCGAGTTCTATCGATAAAAAGTCTATTCAAAAAGATATTAAGTTCGAAAAAATAAATATTAACAATCAAGATGCAAATATAGATGATGATATGAAGAATAAAAATATTAATGAGGAAAAGAATTTAAATGAACAAAGACCGCCTGAGAGAGATATAAGGGAGACTCAACCAACTATTTCAGTAAATTATAGATTTGTGGATCAGAATAATAATTTTAAATCAAGTAAAAAAGACTCAGAATATAATTATTCAAATAATAAAAGTATTGATGATTGGTATGAGATTGAAAATGAATGGTAAAAATTCATATAAAAACAACTTATATCTTTTATAATTAAAAAGAAAATAAACTTATTATGGAAGAAAAAAGTGAGTTAGATAATATTAACGCTGATATAAAAAATGAATTTATATCTGATAATAAATCAAAACCAATCAAAAATACTGCTCAAGAACAAGTTAAAAATATTTCT
>CEUU01005128.1_pt1 | contig 20119 bp, 28 predicted proteins | sample 531321 | NCBI WGS metagenome assembly CEUU01 (sample SAMEA2622658, study PRJEB7988) | marine metagenome | isolation source: saline water (ENVO:00002010), including
AACAAAGAGTTCACTCAAGCAGTCGCCGAGCATAACGAAGCAGTTAAACTCGCCGAATCTAAAGGCAAGACGCCACCAAAAATGTCGAACTACATAGGGGAGTGCATCTACAAGATCGCAACAAGACTATCTACAAGACCTAATTTCATCAACTATACTTACAGAGATGAAATGATATGTGATGCAATTGAAAACTGCATACAATATATCGGTAACTTCAATCGAGAAAAATCGAACAATGCATTCGCATACATAACTCAAATATGTTACTATGCATTTCTAAGAAGAATACAAAAAGAAAAGAAACAAGTTTTTATTAAACAACAAGTTATATCAGATATTACTCAAGATACATTTGATACTATTGATGGTGACACATCAGGTATGGTGAATACAAACGTTGAGTGGTTACAAGATAATATGAATAGAGTTGAATACGAACCTAGAAAATCTAAAAAAGCAAAGAAAACTGAGAAAGGATTAGACAAATTTACTAAATGAAAATAGCAATTCTAAATGACACCCATGCTGGTGTTCGTGGAGATATGCAGGCAATGTCTGACTACGCAGGAAGATTTTACAATGAAGTCTTCTTTCCATATCTTGATGAACATAAGATAGATCACATCATACACTTAGGGGATTATTTTGATAGAAGAAAGTATGTAAACTTTTCTACACTCAAAGCAAACAGAGAACATTTTATAAAACCATTAATAGAACGTGGTATTACTATGGATTTAATTCTAGGTAATCATGACACATATTATAAATCAACTAACGATGTAAACTCACCAGATTTATTATTGTTTGCAGAAGACAATATTAATGTAATAGAACACCCAGAAGTTAGAGAGTATGACGGGTTTAATATTGCACTTGTTCCGTGGATCAATAACGAAAACTATGCAGATTCAGTAGAGTTTTTAATGTCTGCAAATGCAAGTGTATGTATGGGTCACTTTGAAATCGAAGGTGCTTTACTATACCCTGGTGCAGTCTGCTCACATGGGTTAGATATCAGTTATCTAAAACGATTCGATAAAGTATACAGTGGACATTTTCATACAAAATCTGAAGTTAATAATTGTCGTTATCTAGGTTCACAGATGCAGTTTACATGGTCAGATTATGGTGATCAAAAGTATTTTCATATCTTTGATACAGAAGATCAATCAGTATTACCTGTACATAATCCACTAACTATGTTTGAAAAAATAAAATACGATGATACAAAAGAGTCTTTTGAAAAAATACTAAACAGAGATTATTCAGCATACGAAAATAAATTTATAAAAGTAGTAGTTGTTAATAAAGATAATCCATATTGGTTTGATCAAATGATGGATAAGTTACATCAAGCAAGTCCTTTACACGTAACAGTAGTAGATGATCATAAACACATGGATTTACTTTCTGATGATGAGATAGAGGGTGTAGAAGACACACTAACTATATTAACAAAGTATGTAGATAGTTTAGAAATACAAGGTGAGAAAAACCAACTTACATCTTTAATAACTTCGTTGTATAATGAAGCATTAGATGAACACAATTATATATGATACACTTTAAAAAAGTAAGATGGAAGAATCTTTTATCTTCTGGTAATAAATTTACAACAATAGAATTAGATAGATCATCAACAACATTAATTATCGGTGAGAATGGTGCTGGTAAATCAACCCTATTAGATGCATTATGTTATGCATTATATGGTAAAGGGTTTCGTAATCTTAAAAAAGAACTTCTGGTAAACTCAATCAATCAAAAAGAAATGCTTGTAGAAGTAGACTTCATGATTGGTAAAAAAGAATATAAAGTAATTCGTGGTACCAGACCAAACAAATTTGAACTATATCTCGGAAACACAATGCTAAATCAAGATGCAAGTGTAAGAGATTATCAAGATCACTTAGAAAAGAATATACTCAAGATGAGTCACCGTTCTTTTACTCAAGTAGCAATTCTAGGGTCAGCAAACTTTACACCTTTTATGCAATTGAAAGCAAGTGAAAGACGTAAACTTGTCGAAGACCTATTAGATATCTCTATCTTTAGTACTATGAGAGACATACTACGAAAGAAAGTATCATCGCATAAGATTGATATCAAAGAGAATGAACATGAAATAGAAATTCTTGAAGAAAGAATTAATGGATTGACAGAGCAAATAAATGCCCTTCAAAAAAATCGTGATAAACAAATTCTTAAATATGAATCAACCGTGAAAGAAACTGAAAAGAATATTCAGACTTTAATGGAGAACATAGATGAAAAGACGAAAGATGTGGTGGAGAAAGAATCCACTATCAAGAATAAAGATACAGTTGAAGATAGACTCAAACAAACTCTTAACTTGGAGAAACAACTCGAAGTTGCTAGAAAGAAAGCAATTAAAGACATTGAATTCTACGAAAACCACGACAACTGTCCAACATGTAAACAGGGTTTAGATCATGAACACAAAAAGAAATGTATTCAGGAAAAAACTGAAAAGGTCTCAGAGATCAAGAAGGCGGTTACAGAACTCGACACAAAAATCAAAGAACTCCATGATGAAATAAACTTTATAAATCGTGTGCAAGAAGAGATTCTAGAAAAACAAAGAGAGATAGGTTTATTACAAACAGAGATCACATCTAATCAAAAGTATATTGGTAAAGTACATGATCAGATAAATGATCTTAGAAAAGCACAAATAGACAATAGTGCGAATGATAGACTATCTCAAAGTGAAGATGATCTTGATATCTTAACTGCAAAGAAACAAGAACTCAAAGATAAAGAACATTATTTTAGTATAGCACAAATGTTACTTCAAGATGCAGGTGTAAAACAAAAGATAATTAAACAATATGTTCCTGTAATGAATAAACTTATTAATAAGTATCTTGCAAGTTTAGAATTCTATGTTGGTTTTGAATTAGACGAAAGTTTCGATGAGACAATTAAATCTAGATTTAGAGATGTATTTAAGTATGACAATTTCTCACAGGGTGAAAAGATGAGAATCGATTTAGCACTATTGTTTACTTGGAGAGCAGTTGCAAGAATGAAGAACTCAGTCAATACAAATTTATTAATACTAGATGAGGTATTTGATAGTTCACTAGACACTCAAGGAACAGATGATTTCTTACGATTGTTAAATACACTTACAGAAAAAACAAATGCTTTCATCATATCTCATAAAGGAGATGCTTTATATGATAAGTTTGATGAAGTAATTAAATTCGAAAAGTATAAAAACTTTAGTCGAATTTCAGTATCATAAATAAGAAGATGTACGAATTAGTAGAAGAAGCACATAAAGTCCTGAGAGTACCACCTCCAGAATTCAATTTTGAAAATCCACCAGAGGATCCAAAAGAGATTGAAAAAAATATGATAGAAGCAGTAGAGAGATATGGTGGTCTTGGGTTATCAGCAAATCAATGTGGATTACCATATAGAATGTTCGTTATGAGAACTGCTGATAAAGGTGTTGTAGCATTTTGGAATCCAAAAATAACAAAACTTTCAAACGATACAGACAACATGAAAGAAGGTTGTTTGTCATTTCCTGATATATATTTGATGATCAAAAGATCAAAAGTTATAGAGTTTGAATATCAAGATACTGAAGGAGAAAAAGTAACTTTAGTATTAGAAGGAATGGCCGCTAGATGTGTTCAGCATGAATTAGATCACCTAAATGGTATACTATTCTTGCAAAGAGCATCAAGACTTAAGATAGAAAGAGCACTTAAGGCCAGACCAAAAGAAAGAAAGAAAAGATTAGAATATGAAAGAAGAAGAGCAATTGCAAACTACATTGCCGAACAATCTAAGTCCAATGAAGGAACCGATGATGCCGTATCAACCTCTGATGATTCACAACCTAGTGACTCCGGAAGAGGCGAAGAGTCTGATACAGTTTCATAAGGAACACCCACACTTAGTTAGAATCGGTTCTGAAGACGAATATCAAGGGATTCGAATGTGTCATATTAAGACACAATGGGTTCGTGATGTTTTAATGAGAGTTGTCTATCAATTGATAGGTGATATTAGACTAATTGCAAATCAACTTGTAGTACCTGAAATGATAGGTATTAATAGATGGCATGTTGGTGGTGAACAACACCCGCATCTAGACATATACTCTAATCAAGAAATGGATTTAAATCTACATCATAATACACCTGCTAGAGAGTGGACATGTATTCTATATTTAAATGACGATCTAAAAGGTGGTGAAACATACATACCTGAGGGTAAAGTGATGTGTCACGACAACGTGCAAAGAGAATATGATGCAGATACATTTCCCCCTATAGCATGTAGTGGTTTATTATTTCAAGGCATATATATTCCACATGGTGTTTCGAAAGTGAGACGTAACGATAGATATACTGTATCATTATGGTTCTCATCTAATCTAAATAAACAAATGCCTACTCACCCTATCCCATTAGACTCAAATGAGGACCTATTCAGACTTCATCTAAACGAAGTTGGACCTACTTGGCCAAATCCTGAAAATTAAACCTTGACAGTGACCCTTACTTTTTTGTATACTAATACAGTAACAAAAGGAGTAAGAAATGAGCAATTTAATAAACGATGCGATAATAGAAAACATAGCAGAAGATGTCTGCGAAATGGCAGAGAAGGACATTTGGAATGTTATCTTTGCAATTGAAAAAGAATTTGGTGTTGAAAATATGCCAAGTCCAAAAGGTATGAACTGGGAAGAAGACTGCGAGAGATTTATTAACAAACTAATCGAACTCAGATTCGAAGCAGTTTGTAGATAAACCTTGACAATGACCAACACTTTTTGCTAGGATATATACATGACTAATTTAAAAGAAAACAAATCTAATCTTGCCAAACTCATGGCAACTGAGAACATTACTGTTCTTCATAAGAAAATACCAACTGCATATTTCGATGTTAAGAATCGTATACTTGCCTGTCCTACTTTCAAAGATGAAATGTCTTCAGAACTTTATGATCTGTTTATGGGACATGAAGTTGGTCATGCTTTATACACACCTTATGAGGGTCTTCATTCTACTCTTAAAAAGAATAGAACTCTCAAGGGTTATTTAAATGTTGTTGAAGATGTCAGAATAGAAAGAAAGATCAGAGAGAGATATCAAGGTCTTAGAAAATCATTTTACAAAGCATACAATGAATTGATGGACAAAGATTTCTTTGGTATCAAAGAGAGAGACTTACAAGAACTTGCATTGATTGACAAGATCAATCTTATTACTAAATGTGGTTCTAGAGTAGATATCAAACTAACAAAAGAAGAACAAGCATTTTTAGATGCATCTTTGAAATGTGAAACATGGGAAGATGTTGTGCAAGTTGCAAATGCACTTTACGAATGGTCAAAAGAGAATGAAGAAAGAAACGAATTAGATCAACAAATATCTCAGATGTTTGAAATCACTGAATCAGATGATGAAGATTACGATGATGAAGATGAGAATGAAGATATGAATGATGGTTATGAAGATGATGATCAAGAAGATTCTCAAGAAGAGACTGAAGAAGAGGGTATTGAAGGCGATGATGATGATTCAATGCCTGATTTAGATGATGAAGAAGAAGGGACAGAATTATTAGAAGAGAAACAAACTGGTAAGAAAGGTGGTCTTGGTGGCGAGTTCGATCCTACAGATGGTGCTAGAGAATCTATTACAGAACATCATGCTCACAATAACGAAGATCAATTCTTAGATGAGAATGCAGTTATTAAAACATACTTTGATTTACCAAACTATGATGAAGAAGTAGACAAAGTTTTATACTCTTACAAACAAGTTTTCAAAGATTGGAAAATATGGGAAGATAGACTTACTAACGATGAGACTGGTTGGCAGAAAGAAGCAAATGAAAAAGCATTTATATATTATCAGTCTAAACCAAAACTAGTTCTTGATTATCTTAAGAACAAAAACAAAAAGATTATCAATCACATGGCAAAAGAATTTGAGATGAGACAGACTGCAATGAGATCATTGAAAGCAAGAACTGGCAAATCAGGTGATCTTGACATGAACAAACTTGCAAAGTATCAGATCGTTGACGATATATTCAAACAAGTCACATATCTACCAGATGGTAAAAATCATGGTGTAAATGTGATGCTTGACTGGTCTGGTTCGATTTCAAATGAAGTTAGAGATTTATTAGAACAAGCAATCATCTTGGCAGAATTTTGCAGAAGAGTAGAAATACCTTACAGAGTTTACTTGTTTTCAGATTCAATAAAAGAATTACAACTTAAACAAGAAGATGAATATGCATGGAGATGTTCATCAGGTAGACTTGTAGAAATGTTATCTAACGAACAATCTGGTAGAGATCACAACAAAATGTTATTAATCTTATCAGCATTGTATTTCAACTTCTGGTCAGGTTCAGTAGACAGATGGTCAAAGCAAGACAAAGTAGATGAGTTTGAAAAAGTTTGTGAAGTAGATTTAACTAACGAATGGTTTCATAGAGATATGTTTGGCCCTAGAACTTACAATCTTGGCGGGACACCTCTTGATCATACTCTAATAGCAATGAGAAAATTTATTGCAGAGTTCAACAAAAATTATGCGATTGAAAAATCTATCTTGACTGTTATTACTGATGGTTACTCTCATGGTTCAGACTTCTTGAGTGAACAAGATCAAGAGAGAAAAGATTTAGAAATTCAATCTGGTAGTGATTCAGTATGGAGATTCAGAGATAACTGGGAGAGATACTTGAAAGACCCATACTCTGGTAAAGTGTATAAGATCAAAGGCAAAGGTGGTTACTATGACAGTTGCGACTGGGACAGAACATCAAACATTTTAGATTGGATTGCTCAAGAGACTGGTGTTACTGTGACTGGTTATTTTGTGTTCAGTAGAAAGGGAGATTTTGTCAGCATGGTAAGATCATTGCCCGAGTTCGCAGGTAGATTTTCACATGAGGTTGATTTCGGTAAAATGTGGAGAGAATGCAGAAAAGAAGGTGTCGCAATGAATACACACGGTTACAACAAACTATTTTTAGTTTCTAATTCAACTCTAATTGCATCAACAGATGATGAGTTGTCAGACGAACTTGAGGGTGCTAAGAAAGGTAGAATACTATCAGCATTCAAGAAGAATCAGAAAAACAAAACAACTTCTAGATTCTTAACAAACGAATTTATTAAGGAGATAGCATAGTGGATAGAATTCAAACAATGAACATAGACAAATTTCAAGATGCATTATACAACATAGGCGAAGGTCCATGTGTGAAGTTCGATTGCGACAGACAAACTGAATGTGGCAATGAGAAGGTCGAGTGTAAAGCATTTAGATATTGGGTCAATAACGATAGTTATTGGACAAAAAGAAAAGGCCAGAAGACATCAATCAGTGTCGATCTTGGCAGATTATTAAAGGAGATAGAATAATGAAAATGGCATTATCACAAATCGGTGAAAAGGGTGAAGCAAAAGCAAGATGTGTAATGAGGGAAATTGTTATCCCATTCAACATCGTACCTGGTTTGACTGAAGAATCAATCAAGATGTGTAAAGCATTTAATGTTGAATACTTAATTGAACTAGCATTGGCAAAAGTTGGTAATTACAAATTTGTCGACAAGTCTGGATATGATTTCGATGATTACTCAGATAGCAAATCAGCAAGTGTAGAACCTAAAGGTAGTGGAGTGTCCATCGGGTCACTCGAAACAAAAATCGGATCCATTAGAGCAGTGATCTACAATTGTTTTGAAGATAGATTAGATTATTTCTTTTTTCCTGTTGATGGTTGGAAATCGTTAGAAGAGGCATCATACGGAAAATCAAAACACAAAACAAGAATCAGATCATCTTATAACAAGACAACTCAGAAGTATTCTAAGTTTGAACCTTTTAGATGTAAAGACTTTAAAGAACTAGCAAAGAAAGTGGGTTGTGAAGTAGATGCAGAAATTATTTTGGGATAAAGGGTTGACAGTAACCACCACTTTTTGATACCATATTAACTGATGAGAAATTTATTAACTGTATTTTTTAAGGAGACTATATGAGAGAATACATAGAATTAGATGGTAAAAAGTTCCATCTTACGCCTGATAGAACAGAGTTTCTATCAGAAGTCCAGGCAAAACACCCTGGCAAAACTGTCTTTACGATAGAAGAAATTGATAATCTATCGCAGAGACCTTACTGGTTGAAAAAGAAAAGATACCCGTTTGCCAATCAAGACAATACGGTATTTGATCTTACACCGTTGTTGTCTGTAGCACATGCTCCAGCAACTCCTAGACCCGCACCTGCGACACCACAGGTTGTTCCTATTAACAACTCAAACATGCCTGTCGCCGCTCAGACTGAGACTTTGAATATTATCGAAGATAATGTCAAGATCATACCTGAGAAGATGTCAAACTATGTACCATTTGGACATTTCAAAGATGTCAAGAATATAATCAAGTCGAAGATATTCTTTCCTGTTTTTGTTACTGGTCTTTCTGGTAATGGTAAAACTCTTATGATTGAACAAGTATGTGCTCAACTTAAGAGAGAATTGTTCAGAGTCAATATCACAATCGAAACTGATGAAGATGATTTGATGGGTGGTCATACTCTTCAAAATGGTAATATTACTTTCAGAGAAGGTCCTGTTATCAAGGCGATGAGAAAGGGTGCCGTTCTTCTTCTAGACGAAGTTGATCTTGGTTCTAACAAACTTATGTGTTTACAATCAGTTCTTGAAGGTAAAGGATATCTAATCAAGAAAACTGGTGAGTGGGTGACACCTGCACCTGGTTTTACAATTCTAGCAACTGCTAATACAAAAGGTCAAGGTTCTGAAGATGGCAAGTTCATCGGTACTCAGATCATGAACGAGGCAATGTTAGAAAGATTTGCTATCACAATGCAACAAGAATATCCTTCAGTTGCTATCGAAAAGAAAATACTTTCTAAAGAGATGGCATTGACTGGCGATGTCGATCAAGAGTTTTGTGAGAAACTTGTTGACTGGGCAGATATCATCAGAAGAACTTATTACGAAGGTGGTATCGATGATGTGATTACAACAAGAAGACTTGTTCACATTGTTAATGCTTTCAGAATGTTCAAAGACAGAATGAAGTCTATCGAAATGTGTATTTCAAGATTCGATGAAGAGACTAGAAGTTCTGTTATTGATCTTTATACTAAAGTAGATGCTGGTGTTAATCTTGATGAAGAAAACTCACTAGACGAAACTGAAAATTCAGAGTATAATGAATACGATGAGAATGTTTAGTAAGAAAATTGACTACAAATATAACGAAGACAAACTCATAAAAGAGTTTGCTCGTTATATTGATAATACTTATGATCAACATTACTCACTCAACAAATACCAATCGACAGAGTTTATTATTGACTCTGGACATGGTGAAGGTTTCTGTATCGGAAATATTATGAAGTATGCACAACGATACGGAAAGAAAGGTGGCAAGAATAGAGCAGACTTGTTAAAAGTTCTGCACTATGCCTTGTTTATGTTACATGTGCACGACAAAGGAGACTTATGAAAATTAGTGAAGAAACTAGAAGTATCTTAAAGAACTTCGCAACGATAAATTCAGGTATCAAAGTTGATTCAGGCAATCAACTGAAGACTATCTCGAATATGAAAAATATACTTGCAGTTGCAAGTGTACCAGAAACGTTTGATCAAACGTTTAGCATTTATAATCTAACAGAATTCTTGGGTGCAGTATCACTCATGGAAACACCAGATTATAATTTCAATGAGCAATCTGTATCAATATCAGATGATAATTCTGCAATGACTTACTTCTATGCAAGTGAGGGTATGGTAACTTCTCCAGAGAAGATGATCACTATGCCAGATGCAGAGATTAAAATTGATATGTCCTCTACACTTCTGTCCGAATTACAAAAAGCGGCCAGTGTTCTTGGTGTAAATGATCTTGTACTCAGTTCAGATGGTACAACTATTAAATTAGATGTTACAGATAAGAAGAATGCAACATCAAATACTTTCAGCAGAATAGTTGGTGAGGGTAACGGTGTTTCATATACAATGAACTTTAAGATTGAAAACTTAAAAGTCTTAGAGGGTAATTACGAAGTTTATGTATCTTCAAAAGGTATATCAAACTTTAAAAACAAAGACGTAGACTTAGAATACTTTATTGCACTTGAACCAGATTCAAAATATAATGTGTAACATATATAAGAATAAGAGTGTGATTGATGTGCTAGTCTCCGCGTCAACCATGGGACTTGAGACATCTCATCAGAAATCTTTGGGGTCTCAAGACGATCATTCGGAGGGGTTTGATCATCTATTATGAATACAGAAAACTTTTTATACGTAGAAAAATATCGTCCTCAAACAATCGAAGACACAATCTTACCAGCAAATATCAAGAAGTCATTTCAAGAATTTGTATCTAACGGTGAAATACCAAATCTATTATTATCTGGTTCAGCAGGTGTTGGTAAAACAACAATTGCAAAAGCAGTATGTAATGAACTTGGTGCTGATTACATTGTTATCAATGGTTCAGATGAAGGTCGTTTGATCGATACACTTAGAACTAAAATTAAAAACTTTGCATCTACAGTATCACTATCTGGTGGTCCTAAAGTTGTAATACTAGATGAAGCAGATTATATAAATGCTGATTCAGTGCAACCTGCATTGAGAAACTTTATAGAAGAGTTCTCTTCGAACTGTAGATTCATATTCACTTGTAATTACAAAAACAGAATCATACCAGCACTTCACTCTAGATGTACTGTTATAGATTTCAATATCACACCAGATGAAAAACAAAGACTTGCATCAGTATTTTTAGCAAGATTAATGTTAATATGTGATGATGAGGGTATCAAGTATGATCAGAAAGTTTTAGTTGAACTTATCTTAAAATTCTTTCCAGACTTTAGAAGATGTCTGAATGAAGTACAAAGATATGGTGCAAGTGGTGTAATTGATAGTGGTCTTCTAGCAACTTTATCAGAAGAAAAACTTACACCATTAATTAATATGATTGCAGAAAAAGATTGGAAAGGTATGAGAAAGTGGGTTGGTCAAAACTCAGATCAAGATTTCAATACACTTTTCAGAAAGGTTTTCAATGCACTTGAGCAAAGATTAGAATCATCTTCTATACCCGCAAGTGTTTTGATTATTGCAGATTATCAATACAAATCTGCATTTGCTATGGACTCAGAGATTAATTTCGTTGCTTGTCTAACAGAAATAATGTCCGAGTGTAAATTTAAAAAGGAGAAATGATGGGACAATACGATGATAAAGTAAAACTTCAGAGACAGATACTTGCCGCTGAAGAATACAAAGATAAAATTAAAAACATTCATGCACATAGTACAGACACCATGTATTACGAAACTAATCCAGAAGATGCACTTGCAGGTGTAATCGATACTGAATACATGGATGGTAGAATAGAACGTAAGTGTTCAGACGGCAGAAGATATAATATCAAAGAAGGTGTTACTGGTGTTGATCTAGTAGATAAAGTTTCAAGACACTTAGTAGACTCAGGCGAAGCACTTGTCTAAACGTAATCCATTCGACTTTGTTAAGAACGTCAGTTATGACAAGGTCGATATCATGGTTGATGAAGTCGAAGAAAAGGCATATCAACCATTCTTAACCAATAGGGCATTGTCCTACCACCAAGATTGTGTTTATCTTATTAATGAGATGAACTGCAATCACCAGTTGGATAATCGTCTTCAGTATTCATTTTTAATAAATACTCTTAGAAAAAGAAGGCGATTTTCAAAATGGCAAAAACCTTACGAAAGTAAGAAATTAGATACAATAAAATCCTTTTACGGTGTATCAACTCAAAGAGCAAAAGAGTATCTAGAGTTATTAGATGATAAACAATACCGTGAATTGAAAGAAAGTATGAATTTTGGTGGATCAAAACATGGACGAACAGATACTAGTTGATAAACTAGTCGAAATAAAATTTCAAGAAAAAGACGATTTTCTAAAGATAAGAGAAACTCTTACACGTATTGGTGTTGCCTCCAGAAAAGATCAAGAACTTTTTCAATCATGTCACATATTGCATAAGAAAGGTAAATACTACATTGTGCATTTCAAAGAACTGTTTCAATTAGATGGCAAAACTGCAAACATAGATGAGTCAGATATTGGACGTAGAAACTCTATTGTCGATCTTTTAAGACAATGGAATCTAGTAGAAGTGGTCAGACCAGAGCAAATTCAAGAACCTAGAGCACCTTTATCACAGATAAAAATAGTATCATTTAAAGATAAAGCAAACTGGAAATTGACTACAAAATACTCTATCGGTAACTCAAACAACTAAATAAAAGTCAGGAGGAAGCAATTATGTTTCAAGGTATAATAGACTTCATTATGGGGATATGGAACTTACTGATGATAGTTCCTATCGTTATATCTATTTGTTCTGTTATCGTTTCTTTAACACCGACCCCGAAGGACGATAAATTATGGGCAAAAGTATATAAATGGTTAGAAGTCCTTGCTTTAGCAATTGGTAAAGCAAAAGACAAAAACCCTCTTTTAGATAAGTAACTTTTGTGATATACTAGTCGTATACTAATATTCGAATAGGAGTAAATTATGGAATATTTTATTGGAGTGATTGTACTAATCGTAATCGGTGGTATAGTCTATAATGGAATACAAAGTGAGAGGGAAGTACTTCCCACTACACCTGCACCAGCACCTGCTCCAGTGGCAGATGCAAATGATAATGGTATAGTATCTAAAGCAGAACTTAAGAAACTTACCAAAGTGCAGTTGGTCGAATTTGCTGATAAAAAAGGACTCAAGATCAAAAGATCAGGTACTAAAGCATCAGTGGTAAACGACATACACTCACAATTGTAATCTAAAACTTAAACAATTGTAAGGGACCCGCAAGGGTCCCTTTTTTTTATTGTATTACTATTCAAAAAACATAAATAATCACGTATGGAAGATTTGTTATTATTAATCAATGAAGTGGGAATACCAATTGCTGGATCGATTGTAATGGCATTTTTTATCTTTCTTACACTACGTTACATCTTAGAGGGTGTAGCAGATGATGTGAAAACATTAACTGGTATGGTATCGATGTTAGAAGACAGGGCCAGAGTGATGAATAATGAAATTATTAAGATTGATTTACTAATATCTCAAGCATTAGAATTGCAACCTGATTTAGATAGAGTTGCAAGAAGTGAGAACTTCATAGAAGATGGAAGTATCGATGCTAGGAGAGATTGATGGTCGAAGAGATAGTTAAATTAGTAGACGATTTTGGATTTCCTGTTGTTATGTCTATAGGTATGGGGTACTTCATATATTTTATTTGGAAATATGTCACTGAAGAATTAGAACCCAAAATTGATAAGCAAAGAACTACCCTTATCAAATTGATTGATCAAATGCGAATGCTAGATCAAGATCAAATACGTCTTCAACAAAAGTTGAATACAATATTAGAAATAAGAAGGAATCAGAAAAATCGTGAAAAAAGAAATAATAAGTCTTAGTATACTATTAAGTTTGCCAATCATGGCAGATGAAATCAAATTTGGATTTAAGAATCCATCATTCAGTGGTATTGGTACAGGTGCACATTACTTGACCATAGAAAACCAAGAGTTCTCAAGAAAAAAACAAATCGAAGATGCACTTGAGTCTGCTAGAAAGGCGGCCGAAAGAGCAGAAGAGAATACAACCTTAGCAAAATTTATTAGAAACCTCGAATCGAGAATCTATGCACAATTTGCCAAACAATTAGTCGAATCAATGTTTGCGAATGATACACCCGCAGGGTTTGGATCATTTGCATTAGAAGGAAATATCATAACATGGGAAGTCATAACAGACGAGAGTGGTGCTGAATTTATCAGACTTACTATTGTGTCTGAAGACGGAACAGAAACAGTCTTAGAAATCCCAGTTGGTACAGGAAACTTTGGACAAGACCCAGATACAGGTGGCGGTTCAGACGGAGGTTCTTAATGTTTAGATCATTTCTCTTAGCAATAACAATTGCTCTTTCGGGTTGTGCATCAATGCCACAGTGGTCAGATAATCCACAAGATTGCGAAAGATGGAATGAAGGATTCAGTAAAGATTTATACTCAGGCGTAAAGAAACAATTATCTAGAAAATATATTTGCGTAGAAGAACCAGAAGTTGTAAGATTACCAAGTTACATAGAATTACTCAACTTACCACCCGCAAAAGAAAGACCTGTCGTTGCAGTATATAACTTTTTGGACAAGACAGGACAAAGAAAATCGGTAGATAACATTGCATCTTTTTCGACAGCAGTAACACAGGGTGGTGTAGAAATGGTAATCGATGCTCTAAAAACAGCAGGTGGTGGCACTTGGTTTAGAGTAGTAGAAAGAAATGGAATAGATGCTCTAGTTAGAGAGAGACAAATTATAAGATCAGCACGTCAAGACTATGCTCGTTCTACGGGTGAAGAAGTCGAAGATGTACAACCACTTTTATTTGCTGGCATATTAATTGAAGGTGGTGTAATTGGTTATGATACAAATCTTATGACAGGTGGACGGGGCGCACGTACACTTGGCATAGGATATACGAAACAGTACAGGCAAGATGCAGTTACAGTTTCAATGAGAGCAGTTAGTGTTCTCACAGGTGAAGTTTTGTTAAATGTCCAAACTCGTAAAACGATTTTGAGTTACGGAGAAGGTGGAGATATTTTTAGATTCATCGAACAAGGAACTCAGTTAGTCGAATACGAAGATGGAGTTGGTAATAATGAATCGGTGACTTATGCTACGAGGACTGCCATTGAAGCGGCAGTTCTGGAATTAATTTACCAGGGACACGATAGAGGTTTCTGGGTTATAGAAGAGGTAAACGAAAATGAATAAAATACTTAGTTTAGTATTATTAATGTCGACAACATTTGTTTTCGCACAGGCCACTGATGATAACGAAGTAAAAATTACCCAAGTTGGGGACACTTTAAAACTTTACATTGATCAGGTAGGATTTGGTAACAAAATAGGTGGAAGTGATGGTTCAGACGGATCATTATCATCTATGACACTTACTGGTTCAACATTAGATTTTAATATCGATATGATCGGTAATCAAAACTTATTGTATGGACCTTTCATAGCAGATAGTTATGATCTAATCTTAAATGTAACAGGCGACTCAAACGAGTTCGACTGGAATGTAGGTTCAAGTGGTTCATCTGACTCAGGTGATATGAACTTTGTCATTACTGGTGATTCAAACACCTTTGATATTGATCAAGGTGCCACAGCATCAGCAGAATTCCTAAATGCAGATTTAGTATTGCAATCAGGTTCTTCAAGCAATGTCTTTGACATAGATTGGGAATCAGACAATATTGTTTGGAACTTAGATATAGATGGTTCATCAAACAATATCAATACATTGCAGAATGATGGTGAACAAAGTCTAACTTTAACATTAGACGGTTCAAGTGCTGACGTGGATATCAATCAGTTATCAGGTACATGTGCGGCAGGTGCATCAAATGCCTGCTCATCGCCAAATGCGATTATAAACCTAGATGTCGATAGTGAAAATGCAATCATTCAGATCAATCAAAAAGATTCATCTAACGATTCTTAGTACTTTGTTAATCAGTGGGATTAGTTTTGCTAATCCCATTGGCGACATTGTAGAGCAGTCTGGAAGTGGTTACATCACCAGAGATAAAGAACAATTAGATAATCCTGTAGGGACAGAGATTGTTCTAAAAGACGAAGCACAAACAGTCAATGGCAGAATGAAGATTGTCTTCTTAGACAATGAAGTTCTAGATATGACTGAACACACTTACGCATATATCGATGAAGCATACTATGATCCTGATCCAAACTTATCTAAAATGTCCATACAAATGGTACAAGGAACTGCTAGATTTACATCTGGATTGGGTAAAAGAATCAACAAAGCAAACGTAAACGTTTCAACACCAACTGCACAAATATCAATTAAAGGAACAGACTTTACTACAACCGTAGATGAGATCGGAAGATCATTAGTCATTTTACTCCCAGACGAAGAAACAGGAGAGTCTAGTGGTATTATAGAAGTTTCTAATCTTGGTGGAGTTGTAGTATTAGATCAACCATATCAAGCAACAGTTGTTGCGACACTAGACACGCCACCAACTTCAGTATTAACAATAAGTAATATCACACCAAACATGATCGACAATATGTTTATTGTCAATCCACCACCAGAAGTAAAACAAGCATTAGAAGAAGATTATAGAGACGAACAAAATCAAGATCAAGGCATTCTAGATGTGGACTTTCTAGAGTTCAATGAATTAGAAACAGATGCGTTGGCAGATACAACAGAAGATTTAGAATTTTCAGAATTGGACATAGACTTTCTTGATGTTGATTTCTTAACTGATCTCTTAGACGTTGTACCAGAACTAGAAAGAACAACAGTTCAACTTAGAGATGTTCAAGAATCTGCTGGTCAGATAGGAAATATAGATTTAATTGGAGCGGCCTTTGGATTTAACAAAGACTCTCAATATAATGTATTTGTAAGAGATGGTGATTTAGTATTCTTTAGAAATGTTAATGGACTCATCGAAATTATTATAGCAAGTGGTAACTCTGGTACATTAGAAACAAATGTAGAAAGTTATCAAGGAATTATAGAATTTGGTAATGGAGATAAATCAATAGAGATTGTGATCAATCAATCTAACTAAATAGATACAGGAGGAATTTTTATGCAATATTTACAAAAATTTTTAGATTGGCATGAAGATATGGTATACATGTGGTTAGAGAGACTGGGTATAACTGAGTATCAAGCAATGCTCATTGCTTTTGCAGAAGGTCTTCTTTTAGGATTATTACTATGGTGGATATTTTAAAAAGATTATTAATAATATTAGGAGTAATAACCATAGGGACATTATCGATCCCTATGGTTTTTGCAGACGATAATCAGATTACAATCCAACAAGAGGGTGATGACTTTGAACTTGACATAACTCAAATCGGTTATAATAATATCATCAAACAATGGACTGCTTCGGAAGGGATTGACGGTGATGATAATGTTATCATAATCAAACAAGCAAACGATAGAAGTGCCTCAGGAGATCAGAATATTTTAGAGATTCGCAGAGTTTGGGGTGACGGAAATACTTTAAAACTTGGTCAAGGATATCAAGTCGGAACTAACGGAAACTTTAGTAGAGATTATGCAGAGTACGGAGATACTTTTGCACACCTAAACATTACAGGTGATTATAATAGTGTCTTAATGACACAAAGAACAAACAGTTCTTCTTCAGGACATGAATATTGGTTACATCTTGAAGGAGATAATAATGATATTTACACAGTTCAAAGAGAAGGTGGAAGTCAATATATCAATTTAGATATTTACAATGATTACAATCAAGTCGATCTCAGACAGACAAATGCAGGCGACCACTATATGAGTGTTATATTAAATGGAACACAACCTACTGATATTACTGTATATCAGAATGGTTGGAATAATAAATCATATAGTATTTCTCAAAATTGCCACACAGTCGGTGGTTGTTCAGTATCAGTTACACAGGGTAATTAATGTACAATTGGAAAACAGTCCTAGTGACAATAGGATTATGTGTTGGCCTCAAAATATGGAATCCATATTTCATAGAAAATATATCTTGGTCTTGGTTTGATTTTCTACATCAACAACAACAGATAGAAAAAGTCGAAGACATTGTACTTGTAGACATAGATGAGAAATCATTAGAAAAATATGGTCAATATCCTTGGCCAAGAAAAATCTACGGGGATATTCTTCTTAACACTGACCCATCTTTAACTCATGTCTTTGCTATAGGATTTACAGAACCGGATCGGTTCGAGCAAGATGAAGACTTCGCATTAGGGTTAATTAATAGATTGTCCGTCCTGTCTTCTCAACCCACAAATCAAAAAGGTTCTGGGTCAGCACCTTTTGTAAAGACTACAACTTTTGGTGGTGGACAGATAGATGATTCTGTATGGAGTTTTGAAGGTATTGCTTCGCCTGTACGCATCTTAAAAAACAATACTTATGGTGTTGGTGTTACAGTTGCTACACCTCAACAAATGGGAACTGCAAACTTTGATGGTACTATCAGATCAGCACCACTCATAGTAAAAGCAAACGATCAGATATATCCATCTCTTGCTCTAGAAACTCTCAGAGCATTATATGATATGCAAAACTACAATACTAAAGTCACGCCAGAAGTTGGAATAGAATGGATTAGAATGGGTAAAGCAAAACCAATCGAAACTACTCCAACTAGTGATGTCATGATCAGTTATTGGAACGAGTTTGATAGAGTATCAGCAAGTGATTTAGAATCTGCTAATCTCACAAACAAGGTTCTAGTATGGGGTCTGACTGCTGAGGGATTGAATAATCCAATCTCAACCCCAGTGGGTGTATTATATCCCCACGAAGTTCAAGCAAACCTAATCCAAACCGTTCTGCAAGAAGTTCGAATACAACAATCCTACTATCTTGAATTTCTCGAAGTTGTTCTTCTGGTGACAGTTTTGCTAGGAATATTGGGAGCGGTTTACATGCTTCCCACAACTGTTTCGGCGATAGTGAGTTTAGGTATTGTTGGATTTCAGTTGGGTGGTGGATTCTGGATTTGGACTTATGATTACGTTCTTTTCGATACTTTCTGGTCATCGATATCCTCCATGATTGTATTTGGACATGCTTCTTTCAACAAATACTATGTAACATATCAACTCAAAGAACAAATTAAGAAACAGTTCCAGAAATATTTATCTCCTGACATGGTTGAAGAACTACAGAAAGACCCAAGTAAACTGAGATTAGGTGGGGATAAAAAAGTAATGACATTTCTATTCATGGATATATGTGGATTTACACCTGTATCAGAGCATTATAAGAATAAGAATGATCCAGAGGGGTTAGTTAATTTAATTAATAAATATCTTGATACGATGACAAAAATTATACTGAGTCATGGTGGTACCATTGACAAGTATATGGGTGATTGCATTATGGCATTTTGGAATGCTCCCTTGGATTGTGAAGAACATGCACAGAAGGCAGTTGATGCATCGAAAGAAATATCAGAGAAAGCAGATGAACTTATTAAAGAACTTGAAGAACAAGGTCTTCCTAGGATTGATGTTGGTATCGGGATCAATACTGGGGAGTGTATCGTTGGAAACATGGGATCAGAACTTAGATTTGACTATTCCGTCATTGGAGATGCCGTCAACTTGGCATCTAGACTCGAAGGACAAACACGCAATTTTGATGGGATACGAGTGTTGTTATCGGAAGGAACTTATAGAGAGTGTCCAAAAACAGCATTCACTAGAGTTGATGAGATCAAAGTTAAAGGGAAATCAGAAACGATTACAGTATACACAATATAATTTTATACAACCTGCACATTGGACCTCATGGGCAATGTTAACATTGTTAAATTATGGAGATATTCATTATACACATAAAGCATTGAAATATGAATGTGTATATGAAATGAATCCTTTATTACCAAAACGACCTTCTATGGAAAGATTAGTTGCTCACAAAGTAGTAACTTTAATTCCTGTTTATCACCCTGCATTCAATAGACATGTTGTTACAGACAGAGAACTACGTCAAGCAAGTTTCTTTATGGCATTAGTAGTAATGCATAATAAGAGAGTCATCAATAGGGTTGAAAATAATATAGATAAATGTCCTAGAATAGGAACATTATAACAAAGGAAATCATGCCAATAAAATTCGGTAAAACAGAAAAGAGAATAGATCGTAATACAAAAAAAGTTAGTATCATTCACGAATACATGCATACAAAAACTAATAATGAGTTGATAGAAGCATATAATAAACCAGTGAAACCTAAACTCAGACAGAAGGTCAAGAACGAAATTGTAAGACGAAACAAAAAAGGTCTTGCAAATATTAGATTTAACTAGTATAATACACTAAATACTTTTGTGACAATTATGTGACAAGACGGAGTAGAGAAATCGAAGAGCAGTCAC
>CEUU01113714.1_pt1 | contig 20096 bp, 15 predicted proteins | sample 531321 | NCBI WGS metagenome assembly CEUU01 (sample SAMEA2622658, study PRJEB7988) | marine metagenome | isolation source: saline water (ENVO:00002010), including
AGGCAGTCGGTCTATGCTCCCTCCAACCTCATTGACTCCTGGAGTCGCCCCGGGCGCTTGCCGTATCTGTGGATCTCCCAACCGACGGACTTTCGTTATCCCGAGTTCATTGAGTTCCACTGGGAAGAGCCTCGGCGGATTTCCTGCCTGGATCTCGTATTCGACGCTTCAGCGGAGTTTCTCTTTCCTTCCCGCCCGAAGAGGTTTGATAGCAAGTCCATCTCCTCGCTGGTCCGCAGCTATAGGGTTTTCCATATGGACGAGGTCGGCCATTGGCAGGAATTGCTGGATGTCGCTGATAATGGCCTTGGTTTCCGCTCACATGAATTTCCCGCCGTGGAAACCAGGGGTCTGGAGTTTGAGATACGTTCCACTCATGGGATCGATCGGGCTCAGGTCTATCAAGTTCGGGCCTATTCCTGAAGCTTTCCTGAAAATATTCGGTTTGCATTCGAGCTAATTCGAACTCATGTTGTTGGAAACCATACTTTGCCTATGAACGCACTTGCCGTAATCTTCAGACTCCTCAGCTTGTTCTCACTCGTTGGCCTGGCGACTTTCGTTTGGTTGCAGTGGGAGACTGAGAAAGCCAAGAAAAACGCCTTTCTCGACGAACAGGTATCCAATGGCTATGCAATCCTGCAGTCCACCAAGGAGGCCCAATGGAAGGACGTGGGTGAGAAGAAGAGTGCCTTCAAGGAAGTTTTTCTCGACAACCAGCCGGTAGGAATTAACGACGAGAACCCTCTTGAAATTGCCCTTGACAACCTTAAAACTTCGGAAAACGCCATTTTACGAGGAAAGGACTACCGTGATAAGTTGGATACTCTTGCCATGGAATTTGGCCCCAACACCTTCCTGTGGAACTCGGAGACGAAGGTTTGGGAGCCGAACGCCGCTACCAAGCCGGACGGGATTGCGGCCCTCAGGGATCCCTTTTCAGACCTGACCAAGTTTCCTAAGGAGGATGTCAAGAGGGACGATGGCACCGTCGTTCCGGCCGTTCCCCGCGAGAACCGTCTCCGTACGGTGTTGGGTATGCTTTACAAGAGCCGCAACGACCTCTTCGGTGAGATTGCGGGGCTGCGCGCCAACATCGTCGAGAGGGACCTCGCTCTGCGTGAGTCCCAGAATTTGTTCAACGACATGAAGGAGCAGAAGGAGGAGTGGGAGGCCAAGTCGAACGACTTTGAGCTCAAGCTCCAGAACACAGAGGCGGACTTGGCCGAGGAGAAGAAGCTCAGGCAGGACGAGAAGGAAGCCGCCGAACAGCAGATCATGGTTCTCAACAACAACATTGCTGGTCTTGAGCAGCAGAAGGTGGACATGGAGAAGAAGCACACCGCCGAGATCGACGGCATCAAGGCTGAGCACGGGGAAAAGGTAAGCCAGCTCCAGCGTGAGATCGGGCTGGCTGAAAAAGCCGGTTACCAGAGGGGGATCGACGAGATGCTTGCCAAGCAACAGGGCGGAGCCGAGGCTCTTGATCCGGAGAAGCAGGAAGACGCCAATCCCTTTCTTGATCAGGGGGAAGGCCCTCCTCAATTGCCGGATGCGGCCAAGGAGCCCACCACCGAGCTTACCCAGATGACCGAGTATGGCATTCCTTCCTCCATCGCCAGGATCGATAGCCGTTCCGGTATGCTTATGCTTCCCATCGGCAGCGAGCGCGGGATGAACCAAGGGGAGATCTTTACTCTTTGGAAGGGCAAGAAGGAAGCTGCCCGGATTAAGGTCCAGAGCACACAGAAAGGTTATTCCATCGCCTACATTCTGCCTAGGTTTGGCGAACCCAACAGGCTCCGGCCCGGCGACATGGTGCAGATCGTGCCCGAGAAGATCCCTACCCTTTAGCCCATTCGAACAATGATGAGCAAATTCGTCGCCCTTCTTCTGCTTGCCGTCATGCCCTTTCTCCTTACTGGGTGCTTCACCGCATCCCCCGAGGACTCGCGTATGCCCCATGCCCGTCCCGCGAACTGGGAATACAGCTTGCCGGGTGGTTTTGACCGAGGTGGCTTCAATCGCTGAGTTGCCCTTGGCAAAAGCCATCCTTGCGGATCATCCGTGAGCGCAGGTGAAGATTCCTGGGGAACCCTTTTCCTCGTCGCGACGCCTATCGGCAACTTGTCGGACTTGTCCGCTCGTGCTCGCGAAGCCCTTTCCAGTTGCGACTCCATCGTTTGCGAGGATACCCGGGTAACCGGCAAGCTGCTGGATCATCTTTCCCTTCGCAAGCCCATGGTCTCCTACCGTGAGGAAAACGAGAGGAAAAGAACTCCTGAGCTCGCAAATGACCTTCAGCAGGGCCAGGCTCTTGCACTTGTTTCCGATGCAGGCTACCCTGGGATTAGTGATCCGGGTTTTCGTCTCGTGAGGGAATGCAGATCCCGGGGAATCCGGGTGGTGCCCGTCCCTGGACCGAATGCCGCCATCACCGCGCTGGCCGCTTCCGGGTTGCCGACTCATCAGTTCCTTTTTCTGGGCTTTCTTCCCAAGAAGTCGGCCGGAGCCCGTAAGTCCCTCGACCATTGGAGGGAATTCGAGGGCTCCATTGTGCTCTACGAGTCGAGGTACCGGATCGAGAAAACTCTTGCCTTGATCGAGGAAACACTCGGCCCGGAGCGCTTCCTGTGCTTGGCCCGGGAATTGACCAAGCTGCACGAAAGCTTTCTCTTGGGCACGGTTTCCGAAGTAAGAGAGCTAAGCCGGGAAGGCAGTTCCAAAGGTGAATTTACACTCGTGATCGGGCCTCAGGGATACGTCCTCTGAAGAAGGGTGATGAGGATTGCGGTCTTCGATCTTGGTTCCAATACCACAAAAATGCTTCTTGCTGAAGTTGGCGAGGACTCCGGCTTGCGGGTCATTGGGGATGAAAGCCGTCCTTGCCGCCTCTCTCCTGGGACCGATGGGTTTTCAGGTCCGGCCATGGAAAAGTGCCTGCAGGTTACGGGGGAACTGCTGGCCCTTGCCAAGGATGGCTCGGCGCAGAAGATGAGGGCAGTCGCCACCGAGTCCTTCCGCCGGGCGTCCAATGGCTCCGAGCTTGCCTCTCTCATCCATGATAAGCTAGGTCTTTCTCTGTCTATTCTTTCGGGCGAGGAGGAGGCTGAGGCCATAGCGACTGGTCTGCTTTCGGATCCTGCCCTTTTGGGGCTGCGGGACTTTCACGCCATCGACTTGGGGGGGGGGAGCATGGAGGTCATTGCCGTCCGGCACAGGTCGGTTGTCTCGGTCGAGAGCTTGCCGGTGGGTGCGGTCGCCCTTTCCAGGCGCTTTTGCCCGACTTCCGCCTTTGAATGGCCGGAACTTATTCGGAGGGAGGCCAAGGAATACCTTTCGTCCCTATTTGCGGACTCGGTCTCCCCGGCCCTGGCAAGCCCCTGTCCTTGCCTGGTCGGAGCAGGAGGGACGCTGGTCTTCCTTAGACGAATTCTGGCGGCTGAGACCGGGGATGATGAAGCCGAATCTGGGCTACCGTTGAGCGAGGTGGACCGCCTGATCGACTCGATGGCGATGATGAAGCCGGAGGCAAGGAGTGAGGCTTACCCCGCCCTACCGGTCGAGAGAGCGGACGTCTTTCCAGCCGGCTTACTCGTTTTATCGGAGATAATGAAACGTTTGGGGCGACCTGAAATTATCCATTCCTACCGCAACCTGCGACACGGACTGGCCAAGGAGATGGCCAATCTATCCGATGGCGAATTAGACCGCGATTAGTCCGCCTTAGGCGGATTTCCTCATTTCCCTCTTGAGGTGGTCCATGATCTCCTCGGAGGAAAATTTCATTTCCACCCAGATCATCTTCCCTTCGCGCTTGATCGAGTGCCCCTGCATGAAACGCTCCAAGCGCTTGTCCTGGGCTTTTCTCATCTCGACCATGGCCATGCCTCCGCGGATCATTGCCTCCACTTGCTGACAAGTCTCCTCGGAAGTGGTTTCCATGACCGCAATGACCCGGATCAGTCCGTTCTCATCACCGATGGCCATGCCACCGGCCCTGACTTTCTCGAGCATGGGCATAATTCTCGGGTCGATCTCGTTGTTCTTGGTCGCGCCCTTGACGTCAGCGAAGACGACGAAGCCGGGATCCTCGATCGAGTCGGTCAGCACCTCCAGGATGGGATGGCCCCTGTAGGAATCTGCCTTGCCCTTGCTGAGCATGATTCCTTCGGAAACGTAGTCGGAATCAGGTCCCCCTACGAAGACTCCCTTCTTGAGGGCCGCGAAAGCCATGGAGTGACGGCCCCGGTCGCTGGAGTAGACAGTTTGCTTGCCGATGCGGGTAACCTTCAGTTCTTCCCTGGACTCAGCGAAATCAGTGACTACGTCTGGGTCGAGGCCGCCTTTCATGATGGCGATGCCCTTGTGGCGTTCGCCCGAACCCGAAATGGTCAGGTAGGAGAAGCCGTCCAGGTCTACGCCATATGTTTTTTTCATTTCCTCCATGCGCTCGACCGCCTCGGGGATTTTTTCCATCGACTCGCGCATGAAGACACCCACGTCGGAATTACGCATGGCGTCGAAATCCATGTGCATGAGCCAGTTGGCGTTCCTTGAGACCTTGGAAAGGTCCAGGGGTTTGGCGGAAGCAGGCAGGAGAGCCAACCCCGCGGCGAAAAAGGTAAGAAGTGCTTTTTTCATGATGATTGTGTCTTGGTTGAAACTTTACTCGAATGATTCTACGACATTACAGCAGAATGTTCCCGATCGTTACGTTTCATGCTGAAATAGTTTTGCTTGAATCTACTGGGTTTTGGGACAAGCAATCTCCCAATTGCCTCCCACAAGCTTCTGCCTAAAAGAGCCTTCTGTCGAGTTTTTTTTCATGTTCTTGTAGGGTGCACTGTGCTAAAAGTATTAGGAATGAGAGCTTTCCCCGCAGTTTTTCTTCTGCTGGTATGGGTCAACTCCCCATCCCTGCATGCCGGCGACGATTTCTGGCCGGGTTGGCTGGGGCCCGACCGCAACGGGCGGGTGAAGGGATTCGAACCTCCCGTCCAATGGCCCGCCCGGCCTGAGTCCAAGTGGAGCGTCAGGGTCGGCTCCGGTTACGGATCAGCAGTAGTTGCCGCGGGGAAGGTCATGGTTCACTCCCGGCAGGGGGAGAAGGAGATGGTTCGGGCCATCGATCTTCACTCCGGGAAGGTTCTTTGGATCAAGGGCTACCTGGTCCCTTTCAAAATGGGTGGCGGAGGGGAGCGCCATGGAAAGAGCCCCAAGGCCAATCCTGCCTATTCCGATGGTCGTCTTTTCACCACCAGCATATCCGGTATCCTTTCGGCTTGGGATGCGGATTCGGGAAAGTTGCTTTGGCGGAAGATCCCGGGAAAGCGTTTCGGTCAGTCTCATGCTCACTGGGGGGCATCCAATTCTCCTCTCGTTTTGGAGGACAGGATCGTGAATCTGTTCGGGAACGATGACGTAGGGTCTTTGATGGCCCTCGACGTGGCCACTGGCGAAACGATCTGGACGATGGGCAACGACGGGACTTGCTACTCATCACCATTCCATACCGAGATCGACGGAGTTCACCAGGTTGTGGCTTGGAATCATCGTGCTCTTGTGGGTGTGGAACCGAAGGACGGACGCCTGCTATGGGAGTATCCCTTTCCCCACAAGACCCACAATCAGAACATGCCGACCCCCGCCTTTCATGATGGAAAAATCCTCCTCGGGGCGGAGAACCGCGGCATTCATGCGTTTACCCCCAGTCTTAGGCATGGCAAGTGGAGCGTTTCCAAAACTTGGAGCCAGAAGGAGTTGGCTCTCGATATGGCCTCGGCCATTGTAGCGGAAGGCTTGCTCTACGGACTCTCTCATTATGGTCAGGGACGACTATTCTGCCTGGATCCCGACAAAGGGAAAATTCTCTGGCAGGGTTCACCCCGGACCGGTCCCTATGCCACCTTCCTGTCCTTCCCCGGACACGTACTGACTCTTTCCCACCAGGGTCGACTGACCATCTTCAAGGCATCCGCCAAAGGCTTTCAGTCCGTGGCAAGCTATGCCTTGTCGGATAATTCGACTTGGGCCGCCCCGGTGCTCTTGGAGAATGGCATCCTAATCAAGGATGCGGAGAGCCTGACCCGGTGGGTTTTCTAGAAGTCGGGTTATTTGTCGCCTCCTTTTCCGGTGTACTTGCCGTCGTCCTTCTGGCTGCGCGGTTCGCTGTAGCCCTCGATAATGTAGCGCTTGAACTTGGCCGTAATCTCGGGGTACTTGGCGGAAAGGTCGTTTTTCTCCTCCCTGTCCTTGCTCAAGTCGTAAAGGTACATGTGTCCACCCTTGCCTATGCCCTTCCATTTTCCCGAACGGGCGGCCCGCACGCCATACTGCCAGTACATGTACTCATGCTGCTTTTGCTCTCCTTTGCCCAACAGCGTTGGTAATATGGAGATGCCGTCAATATCATCGGGCACCTTATCGGAAACGCCCGCGATCTCCGCTAGGGTCGGCATGACGTCCGGAAAATACCATGGATGATCGCTAACCGCACCCGGTTTGATCTTGCCAGGCCATCGTACTACCATGGGCACTCGAATGCCCCCTTCGTTCAAGGACCGCTTCTTTCCCTGCATGACACCACATGAATTGTGTATGCCGTCAAAGCGTTTGGCCGCTCCGTTGTCGGAGGTAAAAAACATCAAGGTGTTTTCGTAGATGCCGAGTTTTTTGAGTAGGGCCGTGATTTCCCCTATCTGACGGTCCATCATGGTGTCCATGGCTGCAGCTACCTTGGCGTCCTTGCTGTTCCAAGGCTTGTCCTTATAGGTCTTCCAGGCAGGCTCGTGCTCGGGAATCTGATAGGCGGCATGAGGCGGAGTCCATGGACAATAGAGGAAGAAGGGCTTGTCTTTGTTGTCCTTGATGAACTTGATCGTTTCGTCGAAGATGGCGTGATGGGTGTAGCGCCCGTTCAGTTCGACCTTCTTGCTGTTACGAAAGAGATGGGTGTAATAGGTGTGGGCATGCCACTGGTTGTAATAGCCGTAGAAGAGGTCGAACCCTTGGCGCTCAGCGGCTCCGTCCTTACCTTGGTTGCCGAGACCCCACTTTCCGAAGCCACCCGTTGCGTACCCGGCTTTCTTGAGTACCTCGGCCACCGTGACGTCCTCCGGGAAAAGAGGGATTCCGCCCGAGTTTCCTCGGACGGGCGTATGTCCCTTGTGGTAGCCCGTCATCAGGGTGCTGCGGGCCGAGGCACAGACTGCATCCCCCGAATAACAATCGGTGAAGCGAATGCCCTCCTTGGCCATGCGGTCGAGGTTAGGCGTGAGGATGGTCTTGCTGCCGTAGCAACCCAGATCGTGGTAGCCCATGTCGTCCACCATTATGAAGATCAAATTGGGCAACTTGGGGATGGCTTCAGCTTGGAGGACTCCGAAAAGAACCATCCAGGAGAGAAATACTTTAGGCAGGCGATTGGTGATTGTATTCATTTGGAAAGAAAGACGTCGCTCTTGACGACCAAGTGGATGAGGTCACGCAGGCGGTTTTCTTTTTTTTCCGCTTCCGCGACGATACGGTCCACTTCACCGCGGTCGACCGACTCGAGGTGTCGGCCGGTGGCGTAGGTCAGCAGTTTCTTGGTAAGGCATGAGACCACCAGCGTTTTGCGCTCCTTGAGCATCTTCTTGAATTCCACGATGTCGGCGATCCGCTTGCCGTTGGCCATGGTGGCGGAGGGATCGATTGGATCTTTTGCCCGCTTGTACTTGTCTCGCCAGCGACCCACCACGTCGAAGTTCTCGAAGGCGAAGCCCATAGGGTCGATCTTAGCGTGGCAGCTGTAGCAGGCCTCGTTCTTTCGATGGAGGTCCAGGCGTTCGCGTATGCTGGTGGCCTCACGGGTGTCGACCGGTAGGGATTCCACGTCGGGAGGAGGTGGGGCGGGGGGAGTGCCGAGGATGCTTTCAAGCACCCACACGCCCCGCATCACGGGTGAAGTGTCGACCCCATTGGCGGTTGCCGTCATGAGTCCGGGCTGGGTAAATATACCGCCCCGTCTGGGGTCGTCCAATTTGACCTTTCTAAGGCGGGCCCCGCGGATGTCCTCCCGCCTGTAGATCCATTTGCCGAGGGTATGGTTCATGTAGGTGTAGTCGGAGTCGATGAATTGTTCGATGCGGCCGTTGGTCCGAAGGATTTCCGAGAAGTAGGTGGTTACCTGCCGCTCCAGCATGGGCTCGATCTTGACGTTCTTGTAGAATTGATACTCGCCGCCCGAAGGGGGCATGTCCCCAAGTTTGTCGAGGCGCAGCCAGGCGGAGGGGAAATGTCGCTCGAAGGCTTGAGCCTTGGGGTCCTTAAGCATGCGCTCCACTTGCCGCTCGAGTTCCTTCGGGTCCTTGATCTTGGCCGAGCGGGCGGAAGCGAAGAGTTCCTCGTCAGGCATGGAGGACCAGAGAAAGTAGCTTAATCGGGAGGCGATCCCGAACGAGTCGAGCCGCCCGGGCTTTTCCTTCAGATAGAGAAACTGCGGGGAACAGAGTATGGCCGAGTAGCCGTCTTGCATGGCCCTGATGAGCAAGGGGGCCTCGTTGGTTGGTTTCTTGACGTTGTTCTGGGGCTGGAGGCTGTCGACGGAGAGCTGAGTGGGGGCGATGCCGGAACCCTTCCATCCTGCGCGGAAGCTGTTTGGCTGGCCATAGGCGAAGTATTCGACCCGAACCTCGTGCCCGCCCTTCTTCAGGTTGATTTTTCCTTCCCGCAACTGGGGGCCGTGCAGACCGTCGTGCTCCACCACCTTCTTGCCGTCGATCAGAACTCGGGCTCCGTCGTCCGAGGCGATCTGGATGAAGTAGTCCCCACTCTTGGGCGCGTGGAGCGAACCCGTGAAGACGATGCCGTATTTTTCCCTCCGCTTGGAGACGGCCAAGTCGATCAGACCGTTGGGAAGGCTTCCCTCGGCCACCGGCTCAAGCTCGTCGAACTTGGGCAACTTTTCCCATTGTCCCTCGTAGACGCGGTATTTGAGGTTCTTGATCCCGCCTTCCAGGGTGACGATGGGCTCCACTTTCTGGCGGAGGACCAACTGGACGTAGGGTTCGATTTCCACCTGGGTTACGGGGCGGCGGTAGGCCCTCTGCGCAAAGCTCTTCATGAGGCTTCGAATTTCTTCTTCGCTGCCTTTCCCGGACCCATATAGCGCGGTATGACTACGGGGCGGCCATGCCTCCAGCAAAGGGGTGACGGTCAGGCTGTGTATACGGAGGTGCGGACCCTTGTAGCCATCCTTGAGCAGTAGCCTTGCGAGGTTAAGGTGCCACATATCGTGGCCGGGTTTGTCGACCTTCTTGTCGGGGCGCTTGAAATAGGCGTCAGGGAGGTATTTCTCCACCAGTTTGTCGACCCGGAAGCTGCGGTCGTCGGGACCGTTTTCCCAGCCGATCCAGGGAACCCACCTCTTGTCCAGCCAAGCCTCGTGGGTAAAGGTTCGTTTTTTCCCATCGCCGGGAAGTGGCCAAAGGGCCAGAGGCGTGGAGGTGGGCCCGGAGATCCCTCCGTTTCCGGTGTCTGACATATTGAGGCAAAGCTGAAAATCTTCTTCAGGGCCGAACTTGACCATCTCACCAAAGGGGTGTTTGCCATTGTGGGCCGATGCCTCGATCGTAATCCTGTAGCGGCTGGCCACTCCTACCCCTTGCCGCAGGTCGGTGGGGGAAAGGCGGCCGTAGCGCTCGTAGCCCTTTGCCATCATGTCGAAGCCGGGGTTGAATTCGCGGGAGACCGTTTCCATGGGGTTTTCCCCCTGGGCTCTGCCCTTGACCAAGTGTCCCGCGAAGCGCCTGGTCTCCAGCTTGGGCTTAGGCTCAAGGCGAGTTGCCTGCTCGAGTACCTCTTCGGCCGCTCCGAGGGTCAGCTTGAGGAGGAAGTCAGACATAACAAGGTGATCCCCGATGTTGTAGAACCCCTCTTCCTCCTCGTCCTCAGGGAAGAAGCGCAGGGGGTCGCTCCCCGTCCGTTCCACGCTCCCGTTCCCGTTGTTGTCGACCAACCTGGACCCGGCCGCATCAGGCCGGTATTCGGCTCCCTGGAGGTAGAGAAGGTCGCGGAAGGTGTTGCGCAGTTCATGCCGATTGAGCCGGCGAAGGACCGTTTGACCACCCGTGCTTTTGGCCTTTTCATAGGCGAGAGCAAGGCTCTTGGTAAGCAGACCGATAGCCATCCTCGCTTCCTCGCGCGTCGGCTGGGGTTCCTTCTTGGGCGGCATCTCGCCGAGGTTGAGCTGGTCGAGCATGCCCTGCCAGATCTCGAGGTTCTGTACTTTGGATAGATCCCTGCCGAGGGTGTCGAAACGGATTTCGCCCTTTTGCTTGTCGGGACCGTGGCACCCAATGCAATGTTCGCTCAGGAAGGGGGCGAGTTTTAAGAGAGCCTCGTCCGCCCTGGCTTGGGAGCCCGGGAGAAGCAAAGCCAGGCAGGTCACTAGCCCCGTATAGTTGGGTGAGCGGGCTCTCATGAGGAGGGAAGCAACCTTCATGGAAAGGCGGCCGTCCTAGGCTATGACCATTCCAAGCCGGTGAGGGTGCCCGTGCTGGAGCCGAACTGATCGATCTCGAGCCCGCAGTTCTGCAGGATGGAGAGAAGAAGGTTGGCCGCCGGCACCTCGGAAACTCCCTCGGCCAGGCGTTTTTCCTGGCTGACCAGCCTATCCGGGCTCTTGAGGTCCTTGAGGTGAGGTCCGGGATAAACCTTGTGTTCGCCGTGCTTGAAGCCTCCTCCGGCCAGAACGAGAGGGAGGTTACGGGTAGAATGTCCTCCCGTGGCCATTCCGCATCCGTAGAGGATGGAGGTATGGTCGAGCAAGGTGCCTCCGTTGATGGGGTCCTCCTGGGCCTTGAGGAGGTCGATCAGGTAGGACATCATGGAAACTTGGTAGCCCTCGATTTTCTTCAACGCGGCAACTGGTTCCTCTCTCTCTCCGTGGTGGGAAAACCCGTGGTAGCCCCCGTTGAGGCCGAAGTCCCCATTGGCGAAACCGCTCACGCAAGTGATGGCGCGGGTTGAGTCGGTCTGGATGGCAAGTGCGATGATCTCGATCATGGCCTTGAGCTGTTCGGCGGTGCCGTTGCCCGGTTTGGGCTCATCTACCGGGGCTTTGGGCTTGGGACGATTGATCCAAGGTTCCTGTTGCTGGATCTTTCCTTCCAGGGTGCGGACCGAATCGAAGTATTCCTCCAATTTGCCCTGGTCCTGTTTACCCAGTTCCTGATTGAGGGACTTGGCCTGGTCCATGACGACGTCTAGAATGCTGTTGTGTCGTTTGAAACGCTCCGTGGCTGAAATCTTTTGCTGCGGTGTGTCCTCGTAGAACATGGCCTTGTAGGCCGCCCGCATGTCGATGCTGGGCACTTGAACGCCGGTACGGGTGAAGCTGAGCAGGTTGCGCTCGCGAACCCCTAGAGTCATGGATGGAAAGCGGGTGGAAGCGCCGTGGTACTCGGCCAGTTTCTGGTCGAGACTGATGTTACCCTCGGCATAATTATGGGCGAGGATGGGCCGCACCCCGCTCAAAAAGACGGGAACTCCTTGGTGTCCACCCGTGAATCCATGGTCGAGGTTCTGGAACACAGTGAGGTCCTCACGGTGCTTCTCGAGGGACTTCAGGGTCTCGGGCATCTCATAATCCTTACCCGGCTGGTTGACGTCGGGAAAAAAGGCCTTCTGGTAGACACCGTAGTTGTTCGATAGGCAGACGAAGCGTTTCACCGCCTTGCCCGCCTTGCGGGCGGCCCGGGCCTGAGGCATCGACTCGAGCATCGGCAAGGCTACCGTGACACCCGCCGCCTTTAGGAAATTCCTGCGGTTCAATGTTTCGTGTTTCATATCCTGACCATATTTAGTGTTTTTTTTACCATTTTTACAAGTTTCTTAGCAACCTTTCAGATTTTTTTCAGGACCCCTTCAGGCGGGGAGCTCAAGCACTTGGAAATCGAAGGGTGCTATCTTTCCCGGGAGGGATTCGCATTTTCCCCAGACGACGCTCGCTTCACCCTCCCCTCTGGCCTCAGGCAGAGGGATACGTAGAGTGCAGCCAGTAGGGTTGACGAGGATCAGCCTGGTGGATTCCCCTTTACGTCTAATTAGGAGGCCAAAGCTCTGCCCTTCCACCAGTTCCTCGTATTCGATTTCCCCGAAGGACGAGGGGCGCAGAAAACTTCCTTCTCTTGAGAGCCTGAAGGCGATGAGGGAGCGGACCCAATCGCTGAATCCGCCGAAATGCTCCAGTTGACCGTAGTCCAGGGCGTTGAGGTCCCCTCGCAGGTAGGTATTTCTCACCCCCTGCTTGCCTCGCATAAAGTCCTGACCGGCAGCCAGCATAGGGATGCCGGGGGAAAGGAGAGTCAGTCCGATGGCCAATCGAGCCTTTTCCTCAATTCCGGCAGGCGGTTTCCCGTCCTTCCAGTCGGCGGCACGGCACAACCGGTCTACGAAGGCGTGGTCGTCGTGCGACTCGAGGTAGTTTACGGATTGCCAGGGGAATCGGTTTTCCGGGTCGAGCTTGCCTTGGAGCAGGTCGAGGGCGGATCTGGGATCAAGGCAACCTTCATCGACGTAGGAGATAATCCTCTCCCGGCAGGCATCGCTCCACAGGGAGAAACCGGTGGCATTGATTTCAGCCGGCAGTCGGCCCCGGAAGCTCCAGGGTTCGGCGATGAGGATCAGGTTGGGCTTGATTCTCCGCGTTTCCGTCTCGATTTCGCTCAGAAGGTCGATCCCGAGCAATTCGCCGAGGTCGAAGCGGAAGCCGTCGACGTCAAAGGTCCGCACGAGGTATAGAACGCTGTCGAGTACGAGCTTGCGAGAGGGTTCGGATTGGCAATTCAAGTCGTTCCCACATCCGCTGTGGTTAGTCAGCCTTCCCAGTTCGTCGATCGTGAAATACAATTCCCGGTCGAGGTGCCCGAGGTGATTGGGCACGCCGACGTGGTTGTATACGACGTCAAGAATCACAGCCAGACCGGCATTGTGGAAACTTTCCACTAGTTTCCTGAATTCCCGAACCGCCGATCCGTCGAGGGCATTGCCCGCGTAGGCCGAGGCTGGGGCCATGAAGCTAACCGGCATGTACCCCCAGTGGTATTCTTCCTGGCTCAGGGAGTCGAACTCCAGAATCGGCTGAATCTCGACCGCGTTCACACCCAGTCGCCGCAGGTAACAATCTTCCGACTCAAGCCACTTGGACAACCCCGTAAAACCCAGTCTTTCCTCCGCAGTCAGGTCGGCTGGAGCATGGGCCAAAAGGTCGCGCAAGTGGGCCTCTGCGATCACGAGGTCCTTCATCTCCGGAGGAACGAAGGCATCCTTGCCGGCCACGGGTTTGGGTACGGGCATGGCGATCCCGGGACCGTTCCGCCCGGTAGCGGCGAGTGCATAGGGGTCCAATATCCTGACCCGACGAGGCCCGCGCGAGGCATATTCCGGGCCGCTGACTGCGTAGCAGTAGAGGCACCCGCTCGACCTCTCGGGTAGGTCCAGGCTCCAGCTGCCGTCCTCGTTCCTTTCCATAAGATGAGTCTCGGAGGCTTCGCCGTCCGGATCATCGAAGAAGAGAAGTTCGACTTGATGGGCCCGTGGTGCGTAGACCCGAAATCGGCTGCCATTCCCCTCCTCCGCATAGCCGAAGCTACCGGTTGGCCTTTCCCGCAGAAGTCCGTCGAGGCAGGTGGCCTCGGGCACCGGCATGACCCGGAAGCCAACCAAGTCCCTACCCGTGCGGGCGGGGTCGAAAACGAAATTGACTGCCCCGGGGATCTTTTCATTAACACCGGGGAAGGAGTCGGGCGGATCCAGCCAGCGGCCTTCCCGCGTGATGAACTTGAACTCGAATACACCAAGGTGCAGGAGATCCTCCCAGTTCATCCAGAGGCATAGGTTGCCCTTCTCTAGTTCCAGTTTCCAGCATTCCTCGTCCCGGGCCTTTTCCCAGTCATTCCATTCAGAGGCTAGAAAAACCTCCGTTTCCCCCGTCCTGAGAAGGGAGGGGAAGCGTTCCGGTTCGAGCAAAAAAAGGGCTTTTCCTCCAATTTTCGAATAGCCGCCCAGCTTGGCTCGCTCCCACAGGTCAAAAGGCTCGAAGTCCGAGCCCGCCAGTCCTGCCTCGGCGACTAGTTTCATGGGCAAAGTGGAACCGTCCCAGTCTTTTTCAAGGAAGACGATTCCATTCCTGTCGTCTCTTCGCCAAACCTCTCCTCCTCCACTATACACCCAGGGCAATCAAACGAAAGGGGCGGTTGACGCCAATCGAAAAATTTTGCCCTTTTAGGCAATCAGGTTCATCCTTCTAGGTTTCATGGCCAAACCAACAGCGGAACGCATACTCGTCGCCCTCTCGGGAGGGGTGGATAGCTCCGTTGCGGCCGCTTTGCTCAAGAAGCAGGGTCACGAGGTGGCCGGGGTCTACGTCAGGACCTGGGAGAATGAGGAAGACCTGCTGGGCGACTGCCCCGGGGCGCGTGATCTGGCTGATGCGGAAGCGGTTGCCGATTCACTGGGCATTTCCTTCGAGGTGGTTAACTTCATTGACTTTTACCACCGGGAAGTGGTTCTGCCTATGGTTGACGGGTACGCCGTGGGCATTACCCCGAATCCGGACGTGCTTTGCAACCGGGCGATGAAATTCGGGGCCCTGCTCGATCATGCCCGCCAGAAAGGTTTCGATGCGCTCGCTACCGGCCACTATTGCATCCGAAGGGAAGATGCCGTTTCATTGCCCGAGCTTTGGGAGGGCCGTGACAAGAACAAGGACCAATCCTATTTTCTTGCCCGCCTCACAACCCCTCAGTTCGCCGCGGCCCGCTTCCCCTTGGGGAAACTTGAAAAACACGAGGTGCGGGCCATGGCTTCGGAATTTGGGCTGGCGGTGGCCCAAAAGAAGGACAGTCAGGGGATTTGTTTTCTCGGCAAGGTCAAGGTGACGGATTTCCTTTCCAATTTCATCGACGAAAACCCTGGTGAGATCGTAACCACCGACGGCCGGGTCCTGGGTCGGCACTTGGGTCTTCATCGCTATACGCTCGGGCAGCGAAGAGGAATCGGGGTCCCGTCCAATACCGATCATGAGAATTTTGTGGTCACGGGCAAGGACGAGTCGACCAACCGGCTGATCGTGGCTTTCGAAAGTCCGGAGGAATCCACCCTCTGGGGTCGGAAGTATCGAGTGGAGAACCTTTCCTTCCTTTTGCCCGAGCCTCTCGAGGGGGAGCTGGATCTGCTCGGCAAAGCCCGCTATCGCGACCCCTCTACTCCCCTGAAGTTCCGCTCTTTGGGTGATGGCCGGGCGGAGATTGTATTCAGGGATAAACAAAGGGCGCTGGCCCCCGGGCAAGTCCTCGCCTTCTATGACGGCGAGAGGCTCTTGGGTGGTGGTACCTACGCCCTTTCCTCTCAAGGGCGGGCCGACTTGCAGGCACCTTCTTCCCTTTCCGCTTGATTCTGGCCCCTTCTTCGATCAGAACAACATGGTAAGCCATATTATCTCCTAGAACATGCGACTACGCCTATCCAAGAAGACTCGGAAGAAATTGCCCATCGACGAGGAGCAAAGCCCCCTCAAGACCAAGCAGAATCTCGAGGAGCACCTTCAGACGGCGGTGTCCTTTCTCCAGACCCAGCAAAAGGTCCTTCTTCGGACGGTCGAGATTCTTGAGGAAATAGGCCAACTTGCCGCCACCATGAAGGCGGACATCATCCGCTCCATTTCGCTTGAGGACGAGAAGAATTCGAGGGAGAAGTTCAAGAAGCTCAGGCAGGAACTTAAATGGCTTTGCAGCCTGGAGTTCAACCAGAAGCGTCTCTTCAGCCAGAATGGATCCGATTCCTCCTTCAAACTCTTTAAGGACGCTGGGCCGAAGGCCCCGAAGGTCAAGCAACCCGCCGCTCCCCATTACCTAAAGCCTCTGCAGGGTTCGGACGAGGAAGTTAACGCCGAGGAAATTCAAAAGTCTCTTCAGGCACTGCAGGAAATGCTCGGCCAGACCGATGCCGCCGAAACCGATCTACAGACCAGTTTCGAAGCCCTCGCCTCTGATCCGGAGGCCCAAAAGAAGCTCAAGTTCATTGAGGAGCGGGTCAAGACTTGGGTTTCGGACGTCATCGATGGTCACGATGGGCTCTCCGTACAGGCAAACCTTCTCGGCAAGCGGGTAGACGGACTGATCCGGGGAATCCAAGGACTCGATACGGAATGAGGCAATTGCCGCCTTCCTCGAATTCTTCCCCTCAGGAGAAGGGCCGAGCCTTTCTGGGCATTCATTTCGTTCGCTGCGGGGCCTATGGGAGGATTTACAAGACCAAGCGCGGGGATGCCTACTCCGGCCATTGCCCCCGCTGCATGCACCCGGTCAGGGTCCGCATAGGCCCGGGAGGGACAGGCAACCGCTTCTTCAAGTGCTTTTGCCCCTGAGGCGGTCCAGTTGCCTTTGGAGAGCGTTTGGTCGCGGGTATGGAAGAGGTTTTAAGTGAAGGAATTCTCGTCCAGGGCCATGGCGTTGCCTCCGGCAAAACCCCCGATCCCCGATTCCCCGCCGGCACCCTTGCCATGCAGAAACCCTTTTTTTGGGAACTTGGGCTGGATCTGAGTGGTTTTTACCCCGGAACCCTCAATTTATCCGTGGCGCCCTGCCTTTTTATGCCGGGTAACCCAACCCACTTTTTTCCAGGCGTGAAATGGTCTCCTAGCCTGCCGGCTGAGAACTTTTCCTTCTACTCATGCCGGATCAGACCGGCTGGGGAAACTTCCTTCGTCGAGGCCTTGGTCTACTGGCCTCACCCTTCGACCAAACTGGAGTTTCATCAGGATCCTCACGTCATCGAGATCCTGGCCCCCGAACTGCCCGGGGTTGCCTATGGGCATGAAGTGGAGCTTGCACACTATCCCGAAGAAATGAGCTTTGCCATGCCGGAGGCTTGAGGGTTCAGAAACTCTCGCGAGCGAGTCCGTTTTTTTTCAAGTTTTCCTTGTTTTTCTCTCGTATCGCGAATACGAGAGAAAGTCCCCTACTATCAAAACATGAAGAACCCGAGCTTTGCCACCCGATGGAACGTCGATGAGATTGAGGAAAACTATCTCAGATGGCTGAAGGCTCCCTCAGAGATGGAGCCCGAGTGGCAGTACTTCTTCGAGGGCTTCCACCTTGGATATGGCGAAAACGGCGTTGTGGTCAGCGAAACGCAGGCTCCTGCCATGGATGCGGGCCATTCTTCCATCGAGAAGCATGCCCGTCTCTACGGAGCAATCTATGCCTTTCGAGACATCGGCCATACCCAGGCCTCCTTTGATCCCCTCGAACCCGAGGTGGAGGAAAACCCGCGCTTGAGCCTGAAGCGACTCGGATTCGAGCCCTCGGACCTTTCCGAGATCCACTTTACCGGGAACTACCTCGGTGGGGTGCGCATGTCCATCGGCGAGATCCTCGATCGTCTCAAGAGGACCTACTGCGAAAACGTCGGCGTCGAGTACCTTCACATACAGGCTACGGAGAAGAGGCGCTGGATCCAGTCCAGGATCGAGCCGACGGACAACCGCCCCGCCTTCTCTCATGATGAGAAGGTACGTATCCTACGCAAAATCCTGCAGGCTGAGGAATTCGAGAATTTTCTTCATACGCGCTACGTGGGACAAAAACGCTTCTCCTTGGAGGGCGGAGAATCCCTTATAACGGCCCTTGACTCGATCTTCCAGAAGTGCCCCGACGAGGGGGTTGAGGAAATCGTCATGGGGATGGCCCACAGGGGGCGCCTTAACGTCCTGGCCAACGTCATGGGGAAATCTCATGAGTTTATATTCCGTGAGTTCTCGGAAAACTTCGTTCCCGATGGAGCTCATGGTAGCGGGGACGTCAAATATCACCTTGGCTACGAGTCCGTCCGAACCACTTCCAATGGGCAGCAGGTGGTGATTCATCTTTCACCCAATCCCAGCCACCTCGAGGCGGTCAATGGCGTGGTCGAGGGCAAGGCCCGGGCGCGGCAGAGGCTGCGGGGCGACAGTGAGCGCAAGCGGGTTCTCCCCATCTTGGTTCATGGGGATGCCGCCATGGCCGGTCAAGGTGTGGTTGCGGAGGTATTCAACTTCTCCAAGCTCCCCGGGTACCGTACGGGTGGCACCGTCCACGTGGTGGTAAACAACCAGATCGGCTTTACGACGTCTCCTACCGATGCCCGTTCCAGCCTGTACTGTACGGACGTGGCGAAGGCCATCGAGGCCCCCATCTTTCACGTCAATGGAAACGACCCCCTCTCCGTCGCCATGGTTGCGGAAATTGCCCTCGCCTACAGGCAGAAATTCGGCGAGGACGTCGTGATCGACGTCAATTGCTACCGCAAGCATGGGCACAATGAGGCGGATGATCCCGCCTTTACCCAGCCCCTGCTCTACCGCAAGATCAGGGAGATGCCGTCAATATCCGCCCTTTTCTCGGAAGAACTCGTCAAGGCGGGCGAACTGACCAAGGAGGAATGCGGTGAAATTCAGAAGGGCCTTCGCCGCCACCTCGACGCTTCCTTGGAAAAGGTCAAGACGGTAAAGAAATCAAGCACTTTTGAAGGATCGGTGGCGGTTCACCAGATTCCCTTTGACTTCAGTCCGGTGGAAACGGCTGTGCCCAAGAAGGATCTCGACAAGGTGATTATGGCCCTTTCGACCTGCCCCGAAGGATTCAACCTGAATCCCAAGATCAAGCGCCAAGTCGACGCCAAGGCCAAGAACTACAAGTCGGGCCAAGGAATCGACTGGGGTTTGGCGGAGCTCCTTGCCTTCGGTTCCCTGATGCTGGAGGGAACTCCCGTGCGGCTCTCGGGCCAGGATAGCGAGCGGGGAACCTTCAGCCACCGCCATGCCGCCTGGTACGACTCTAAAGACCGCTCCCGGTACGTTCCTCTGCTCAACATGGAGGACAGGCAGGGTAAGTTCTGCGTCTATAATTCTCTCCTCTCGGAAGCCGCCGTGCTCGCCTTCGACTACGGGTATTCCCTGGACTACCCGAGCATGCTCGCGATCTGGGAGGCCCAGTTCGGTGACTTTGCCAATGGGGCTCAAGTCATCATCGACCAGTTCATCATGAGCGCGGAAGACAAGTGGGGAGCCGTTTCCGATCTCGTTCTTCTCCTGCCCCATGGTTTTGAGGGGCAAGGCCCTGAGCACAGTTCAGCCCGCCTGGAGCGATTTCTCCAAGGTTGCGCCGAGGACAACGTAGTGGTGGCGAACCTTTCCACCCCTGCCCAGTACTTTCATGCCCTCAGGCGCCAGAAGAAGAAGGAATTCGCCAAGCCCCTCATCATCATGTCGCCGAAGAGCTTACTCCGTCACAAGCAGTGCGTATCCGAGCTCAAGGAATTGACCAAGGCGACGTTCGAGGAATTCATCCCCGATCCTGCTCCTCCCGCCCGTCCCGATACCCTCGTCATGTGCTCGGGCAAGGTTTACTACGATCTGCTCGAGGCCCGGGAGGGAATTCGTTCCCCCAAGGCTTCCATCCTTCGTGTGGAACAGTTCTATCCCTTCAATAATGAAAAGTTCGAAGCCCTGACCAAGCCCTTTGCCAAGGCCAAGAGGGTCGTCTGGTGCCAGGAAGAGCCAGAAAATATGGGGGCTTGGTCCTTTTTGGCTCCGCTTTTGGAGGAAGGCCTGGGTCGCAAGCCCGAGTACGTGGGAAGAACGGCCACCGCCAGTCCCGCGACCGGTTCCCTTACCCTCCATAAAATGGAACAAGCCGAGCTCGTCGCCCAAGCCTTGGGTGCCGAGATGGACAAGGAAACCTCCTAACCCTCTTTTATCATGCCAATTGAAGTCAAGATTCCCGCCCTCGGCGAGTCGATCAGCTCCGGCGTTCTTTCGAGCTGGAAGGTCGCGGAGGGTTCCTACGTCGAGGTCGACCAGCCAATCTATGAGCTGGAGACGGACAAAATCACCCAGGAGGGACTGGCCGAGGTCGCCGGGGTTATTTCCTTTCTTGCCAAGGAGGGAGATGAGGTGGAAATCGGGGCCAGCATTGCCAGTATCGATGATGCTGCTTCCAAGCCCGCCGCCGAGAGCCCACCGGAGGAAGCCGAAGCTCCTCCTGCGAAAGAGCCCGAATCCAAGGAAGAGC
>CEUU01027698.1_pt1 | contig 20075 bp, 19 predicted proteins | sample 531321 | NCBI WGS metagenome assembly CEUU01 (sample SAMEA2622658, study PRJEB7988) | marine metagenome | isolation source: saline water (ENVO:00002010), including
ACGAATGAACAACGACTCCGATCAGGTTGAGGGCTACCTGATCTTTGACGCGCCTTTTGTGCTATCCAATGCAACCATGATTTTCGGCATTCTCACCCTGCTTTTCTATATGAATTGGCAGTTAACGCTCTACGTGCTTTTACCCGTACCGCCCATTCTCATAGGCTCCATCCTTATATGGAATCGCTTGCAGGGCTACTGGCGACGCTGGAGCGCACGTTGGGCTCGGCTATCGACACACTTAAACGAATCGATCGGCGGTATACGCGTGGTAAAAGCATTTGCCCAAGAAACGCGTGAGGGTGAACACTTCAATCGACGTAACCATGCCCTACGCGACGTGAGCGTGAGCGCCGAGCGATCTTGGTTGGTTTTCTTTATGGTTACCAACTTTTTCATGAGCTTTGGCGCATTTTTTGTCTGGTACTTTGGCGGCGTGCAAATACTCGATGGACAGCTGAAGCTCGGCGAACTCATGGCTTTTATCTCTTACCTATGGATGCTCTACCAACCGCTAAAGTGGTTTGGCGACTTCTACAGCTTTATGGTGCGTGCCTTTGCTGGAGCCGAGCGCATTTTTGAAGTAATAGATGCACAGTCAGAGCCGTTTGAGGATTCCCAAGCAACGCCCATCCCACAAATACGCGGACGCGTTCACTTTAGAAAAGCGGCATTCGGCTACGACCCGGGAAAAACTGTTTTACGCGACATTGATCTTGAAGTGAGACCCGGTGAAATGATTGGCCTTGTCGGACGTTCTGGCGTGGGCAAGAGCACACTCATCAACTTGATTACGCGCTTTTATGACACCAGCCGCGGCAGCGTGGAGATCGACGGCAAAGATATACGATCGTTGCGCCTTGAAGACCTCCGATCACAGATCGGTTTGGTCGCACAGCAGTCGTTTCTGTTTAATGGCACAATCGCTGAAAATATAGCCTATGGAAAGCCTGATGCTTCTTTCGAAGAAGTCCTGCGGGCAGCACGCGCTGCCAACGCACACGAGTTCATTATCGGGAAAAACGATGGATATGATATGGTCGTAGGCGAGCAGGGCAATAAGCTGTCTGGCGGTGAGAAACAGCGCATTGCCATCGCGCGAGCCATCCTACACGACCCTAAAATTCTCATTTTAGACGAAGCCACTTCTTCACTCGATACACCAACCGAAAAAAAGATACAGGAAGCCATTACACGACTGGTTACGGGACGAACGACTTTTGCTATTGCCCACCGTCTCTCCACCCTGCGCAGCGCAGACCGCCTCGTTGTATTGGAAGCGGGTAAGATCGCCGAAGTTGGCACGCATGAGGAACTGATGGCGCGGGAAGGCATTTTTTACGACTTATTGCAAACCCAACAGGCCACGTCAGCCGTTATGGCAACCGAACATTAAAAAAACATGGTTCCAGACAACACACAAGAGGAAGACAAGGGGTTGAACACGATAACGCCCATTACCGTAACACACCCAGAGCAGGTAGACATTAACGCGCTGCGGGTCTTCCACGAGCCCGCTCGGATGCTACGACTGACGATAGAAGACGATCGCTCCTATACGCGCATCAAGATCGTGCGAGCAGCGCCCCTATCTCATCCGGACCGGTATATCTGTTTTCTTGACGCTAAGGACGAAGAGATCTGCATGATCGATAGCATAGAACAGGTCGATGAGGCGGCGCGTGCACTCATAAGAGAAGAGCTGGACCGACGCTATCTAACCGCGCTCATAGAGCGCGTCACGTCTATACGCAACGAGTTCGGCACTTCGTACTGGGACGTCGAGACCGATCGCGGCCAGCGAGAATTTGTCGTGCAAAACGTGGCCGAGAACGCGCAGTGGCTAGGCGACCACCGGCTACTAATTGTCGATGTGGACGGCAATCGCTTTGAAATAGCAAATCTGGAGGCGCTAGACAAGCGCAGTCTGGCCGCCGTTGAACAAGTCCTGTGACAGGAGATAGCGTCTGCGCCCGGTTCAGCGCGCGACGACCTCGCGCAGGATCTGCAGATAGCGCTCTCCATAGCCTTCGTAAGACAACCCTTCGCTAAAGGCTTTGCCTGAGTCGCTGTCATCCGAAGCCGTTGGTGGCGCCTCGGCAATGGGCTCAATCTGCGTATCCTCATGCCATTCATTCCAAGAAGTAATTAACAGCATATTGCCCGTGGGGTCGTCTGTATGCGCCACGGCCTGTTCTAGCATCGCGCGAAACAACGAGCCGTATTCAGCATCGCTGTCCAATTTGCGCGATGTCGCTTCATGCCCACCGCGCACGCCCTTGTCGTTGAATCCCGGCGTAGCCGCCGGAACGAAAGCTGCGCCGGCCTCGTGTGCCAGCGCGCGCCACTGCGCCTGTGCCCTATAGTATCGATCGACGGCGTACTGGCCCGCATAGCCCTTCACTCCCATGCTTCCATATACGTCGTAATTGGTCACGGCATCGAGCAGTCCCAGCGCATTAGACGAATTAGGCGGCTGACCAAAAACCTCATCGCCGATGATATACAGCTCTTGCCCGGCTTGCGCAGCTGAAGCGCGCATCGCTCCTACGACTTCTCCCAGCGTTCCGTTCCGAGACAGCACTCGCGTCAGGTAGACGAACAGCACCGGCTTACCTTCGATTTTCAAGTAATTGGGGTGGTTAAAGTAGTGCTCTGCCATATAGGCGATATCGGGTCCTACGAGATCAAACGAGCTAAAGCTACGGGTGCGGCCCGTCGTTTCGTAAAAAAGCGCAATGCCCATATCTCCCAGTTCAGGATGAGGTAGAATTCTCTGTAAGAGCGTCTGGTCTTCGCGCCGGTCTGGCCCCCACCAACTGGCGACCCAAAGCGATATATGCGCCTGTCGGCTCCACGCCAAATGCTGTGATATCACGCTCACTTCACGATCGTCGTATTCCCCTAGGGTCGGATACTGCGGCGGCACGAGACGGGCGCGCATATACTTACCGCCGTGAAAGTCGCTCCCATACCAGGGATAATAATATACCCCCACGCGGTAGGGAGATTTTTCAACTATGTCTCCGCTCCGCAAGCCTTCATCTCCCCCACAGGAACTCACGGTTAAAACGGCCAGTATAAATGCACAAACTGTTTGACTCCATCTCATAGACCCACCTAGTGCCTCTCGTTTAGTATCTAGTACGGTGCACGCGCTAGCCACGCTTCAATCTGCGCCTCATCACGGTCCGTCCATAGCTCTAGCTCTTCAATACTTTGGCGATCATACCCGCTAAACACATGGGCCATCGTATCTTCGTAAGACCCTTCGGCCTGAGCGAAGGCACGCCAGCGGAGAAAGGATGCACGATCGTACGCTTTGGCCCTTTCGTCAATTTCAGCACAGTCAAAATGTGCATCGAGCACGCTTTCCAAGCGAGCGACTACGTCGCTTTGCAGGGCCGCTAAATCGCGTTGCTCTCCAGGATCTTCAGCGAGATCGTATAGCTCCGAGGCAAACCCCATATGGCGAATCAGCTTCCAGCGTTCTTGGCGCAGCATAAACGTGCCCGTGCAGGCGCGATCGCCGTGATATTCTGCCATCGCCCACGCGCGCTGACGCGGAGCGGCGCTGGTCAGCTGCGGCATCAGCGATTCACCATCGAGCTGTTCGGCATATCCGGAACGTTCGGCTAGCGTCTGATAGGACACACCTGCCATATCCATAAGCGTTGGGTAGAGATCGACAAGCGATACGGGCTCGTCAACCACAGCGCCGCGGCGTACATCAGGCCCGCAAATAATTAAGGGTACATGGGCCGAAGCCTCGTACATACAGCGTTTAAGCACCTGATTTTGCTCGCCGGCCATTTCGCCGTGATCGCTAGAGAAAATGATATACGTCGAATCGCGTAGCCCCAGTTCGTCTATTTGCTGCACGACACGACCAACCATCTCGTCGAGAGCGGCGATCATCGCGAAATAGACGTGTCGCATTTGCCGAACGAGCATGGGAGAGAATGCCCTAGCACAGTTTTTGGCGATTCGCTGGTAGCGAACGGCAGGGTGCTCTGTTTGCTCTAGGCCGAATAGCGGCGGCACGTCAATGGCTTGGGCGTCAATCCGATCCAAGTGCCGCTGCTCTGCCACAAAGGGTGGATGCACTAAGCCCGTTGTTAAGTACGTGCAAAAGGGTTGTCCTTCGAGCGCAGCGGCTTCAATCCCGCGCATCGCGTCCCAGGTATGCTGCCAGTCCACACCATGTGCCTGTCCGATCCCAACAACCTGCGGCAGAGGCGTGCGCACGGTAGGGCGTTCTATCATTGCAGAACGTGTCCAAGAACCGATGCGATCGCGTATAGAATGCTTGCCGTATGCGTAGTCGATAGGACCCACAGCTTCCGTCCGATAGCCCGACCAATGGAGTGCGTCCTGATAGGTTTGCACCCCATCGCGCAGCCCCTCGTGATTGTTCCAACAATCGCGGTAGTGCGAATACTTACCCGTCCACATACTGGCCCGCGACGGGTTACATACAGGACAATTACTGTAAGCATTGGCGAAGAGAACGCCTTCGGCGGCGAACTGATCTAAGTTCGGCGTAGCATCCTTCAACGCGGGATGGCCCATACACCCCATCTTACGTCCGTCCATACTCTCGGCGTGGATAAATACGATATTGGCTGGCGGCATCTTCGCTCCTAGCGTTAGGTAGTCTGCAGACCAGATGGACGCGGCTCACCCGTTACCCAGTACAGCAGTTGCACGGTATGCAGGTCCGCACTCAGCCCCTTCTGGTCGGATGGCTCACCGTGCGCGCATAATTCAATGCAGACGTGCAGATTCTAATTTGCGCGCTGAGCACTCTCTAGGGGAATACGCCAAGAAAGACGCGTGATGTCGTGAATGCTCAGACCTTACTCGTTGATAATACCGGCAATCTGCGCAATATCCCCCGCGCGGATCTGAAGGACCAGCAGCGTGATCATAAAACGCGTCTGTTCCTGGTGAACTATCCAGTGGGCATAGTCTTCGGAAAAGACCGGCTGAAAATCGATATTTACGCCTAACTCGTGGGTGGAAAAAACACATCTTTTAATACCGGAGCCGGCTCAACTGCCTCAGGTATTTCAATGATCAAACCCAGCGACAGGGCGTTGTGAATGACGGCCGGACCTATGTCGAGAATATTGACTTCATACCAGACGAGAATAAGCTTCAGAGAAGCGGTTAGATCGGGGCAATCCGGCCCCGACGCGTTGATGAGCAGAACTTCGCTCATACCTCTTCGCCTCGCAGCCAGCGAGCAAGCGCCTTGTCGGGCGCGCTGATCTCCGCAATCGAAGAGTAGTAAAAATCCTGCCAACCTCGACGGGGGAGGCCGGTAAATACCATGAGGTTAAGCGGATATTCCTCACAGTCGGTGCAGCGACGAAAGTCATCGCGAAATAGAAAGGTTTTCTTTCCGAGCGCAATCGCCGCACCGAGTTCTACCATAACGCCTTCATCGGGCGGCGTGCCATTTAAAATGGCGAAAATGGCATCTGACTCTACCACGTCGCGTAAATCGGCACGCCCCACCTCATAGGCCCAACCCTCTTTCGAAAAATCCACCTGATTGTTACGAGCAAACGGCTCCCACACCTCTGCACCCAGCACTTCCAAGCCGGCGACAAAGTCGGGTAAGAGCTTTTCTTTCCACTGTGCGGAAAATCCATAGGGCGATGCTAAGTAAATTCTCTTTCTCATAGGCTATAAGAAAATGAGCTATAGCGGATTGGCGCAAACGACCGGGCAACCTATCTTACGTTTTATGATGACATCTCTACCATCCTACCTGAGCGAACGCGTTTCATTAGCGCCCTATACGACCCTGCAATTAGGCGGTCCAGCGCGCTACTTTGCTACCTGTTCTACCGTCGAAATGCTTCGAGACGCTCTCGAATGGGCCAAACATACGAATCACAGAGTGCACATACTGGGCGGCGGCAGCAACGTGGTTTTTCCCGATAGAGGGTTTGAAGGATTAGTTCTAAGGATGGATTTGCGCGGCGTGCAGTTTGACGCACAAACGGCACGCGTTGGAGCCGGCGAGAACTGGGATCACTTTGTCGTCCAGTGCATCGAACGCGGCCTGGCGGGCGTCGAGTGTCTATCTGGCATTCCCGGCCAAGTCGGCGCTACGCCCATTCAAAACGTCGGCGCCTATGGTCAGGAGGTCTGTGAGACCGTTACATCCGTGCGAGCAATCGAAAGAGAGTCACGAAAAGAAGTTGAATTTACCCGTGCAGAATGCGACTTCTCCTACCGGCATAGCCGCTTTAAAGGCACCGATTCAGATCGCTTTATTATCACTGAAGTACGATACGCGCTACGCGAAGATGGATGTCCCCACCTGCGATATGCAGAGCTAGAGCAGGCCGTAAAAAAGGATCAGACCGCAGGGCCGGAAGCGCTCAACACGGTGCGTTCTAAGGTGTTGTCGCTGCGATCAAGCAAGTCGATGGTAGTTGCGCCCGACGATCCAAACAGCCGTTCTGCCGGCTCGTTTTTCATCAACCCGGTCCTCTCTTCGGAACAATTTAACAGATTGCACAAGCAGTTTAAAGACGTGCCTTCTTTCCCCGACTCCAGCGGCGTAAAAGTGCCTGCAGCATGGCTCGTGGAGCGCGCTGGTTTTGCCAAGGGTTACCGCCGCGATGGCGTGGGCGTTTCACAGCGACACGCCTTGGCGCTCGTTAATTACGACGGCAGCACCGACCAACTGCTTAAACTCGCTGCAAACATACAAAATGCAGTCGAAGCGCAATTTGCCATACGCTTGCAGCGAGAACCCGTCGTCGTGCCATAGATTTATTCCGCCCGACGCACCTCTTGATGCACGCTACCAGTAGCGCATTGCACCGGCAAAAAGCACGGCCAGATCTTCGCTCTTTGCTGGACGCGGCGATAGCTTTGTAACACGATGCTGGGAGAGCGTGCCCTGAACAAGGGCTGGAATATGGTCATCTCGGTAGCCCAGCGCGCTCAGTCCGTTTGGCATATCGAGTTGGCGCATGAGCTCAATGAGTCTCACCGCTAGTACGTCACCTGCCTGTTCCAAACCAACCCCGCCGATATCTGCGCCCAGAATCTCGGCCGCATGCAGATGGCGCTGCGGACTAGCAGATCCCGTGTAGCGGAACACCGAAGGCGCGTTTACGATAACTGCAATGCCGTGCGGCACGAGCGGATAGTCTACTGCATAGCCCGGTGGGACAAAGTTCTTTACCATACCTGCAACGGGGTACGACATCCCATGAGGTAGGTGCACGCCGGCGTTTCCAAACCCAATACCGGCCAGAGCGGAGGCCATTATCATTTGGCCCCGCGCCTCGTCGTCTGCAGGATCAGCAACAGCACGGGGCAGATAGTCGGCCACTAAGCGGATTGCCTGCAGCGACCACAGGTCGCTGATTGGATTGGATCCCTGATAGGCTGGCCGCAGCTGCGGACGCTCGGGGCGCGGACGCTGAACATACGGTATCGCGGTATACGACTCGAGCGCGTGGCTGAGCACGTCAAGCCCCGTCGCAGCCGCTACAGAGGCCGGCATTGAACTCGTATTGTCCGGATCGACTAGCCCGAGCGTCGGCTTTAAGTAGCGATGTGCAATACCCGTCTTAGCCTGCATTTCCACGTAGTCAAATATGGCAACTCCCGTTGTTTCGCTGCCGGTGCCCGCCGTCGTAGGAACCGCAATCAGCGGCTTGGTTGGCCCCGGCACAGGTTGACCTTGACCAATCGGCGCATTCACGTAGTAGAGGAAATCTGCCGGATAGCTGGTGTAGAGATTCGCCACTTTGGCCGTGTCTATGGTAGAACCGCCCCCAATAGCTACAAAGCCGTCAAAAGCGCCGTCTTTGGCAAAGGCTATAGCATCTCGAAACGAAGCATGCGTGGGTTCCACGCGCACGCCATCGTAGACGGCATACTCAATCCCCTCTTGATCCATCGCCGCTAAAGCCGTGTGAACCGGAGGTAAATCGCTCAGAGTAGGATCTGTTAGAACCATCACGCGCTTTAACCCACGGTCTCTGATATCCATACCGACTTCGCGCGTGACTCCCGGACCAAAGCGAATCGTGGACTGCGCCATCTCGAATGCCGTATCGCGATCCATACCCGTCTTCCTTTCTGTTGTGAAACAATAGGAAACACCGTATCGACTTCGTTGTCAACGTGCTTTCTCTTGCGCCTATCCCACCCTCGCACTACACTACCGTCAACACCATGTACGCAACGGGGAACACTCCATGAACGCCGAACAGACTAACGGCATGCTCAGCTTAGCGGATTTAAAGCGCGCGGTGCGCGAGGATCAGATAGAAACCGTTTTGGCCGTTTTTCCAGACCTCTACGGTCGCCTCGTCGGCAAGCGCATTGCTGCGCATTATTTTCTGGATAACGTCGTCCAACACGGCATGCACGTCTGCGATTATCTATTCACAATCGACATGGAAATGGACGTCGTAGATGGGTACGAATTTGCCAACTGGACCAAAGGCTACGGGGACGTCCACTGCGTGCCCGACTGGTCCACGCTCCGTATGGCAACCTGGCTCGATCGGTCCGCGCTGATCGTCTGCGACGTGCAGGATGAGTCGACGCATGCCCCGATAACCGTTGCCCCACGCACCATGCTCAAGAAGCAGCTAAGCGCTCTGGCTGAAATAGGCTACAGCGCCAAGGGAGGCTCTGAGCTCGAATACTATCTCTTCAAAGATTCTTATGAAGAGGCGCACGCTAAAGGCTATGAAGACCTGCAGCCTTTCAGCACATACATAGAAGATTACCACATGTTCCAAGGCACAAAGGAAGAGCAAATCAATGCCGCCGTGCGTCGTCACATGGAATCTAGCGGTATTCCCGTCGAGTTCAGCAAAGGCGAATGGGGACCGGGGCAGCATGAGCTCAACCTACGCTACGCAGCGGTCTTAGAAATGGCCGACCGCCAGTGTATATACAAACAGGCGTTTAAGGAAATTGCCTGGGCTCAGCAGATTGCGGTTTCCTTTATGGCCAAGTGGCGCAGCGACCTAGCCGGCTCTAGTATGCATCTCCATCTGAGCCTGTGGGACGACGAGAACCAAGCCGTATTCAGTGACGAAACCTCTGACGTCTTTCGCCACTTCCTTGGCGGCTGGATGCATCACGCACGCGCGATAGCGCCCTTCTACGCTCCCTATCCCAACTCGTATAAACGCTACGTCTACCAATCGTGGGCTCCCACGCGCATCGCTTGGAGTCGCGACAACCGCACGGCCGGTTTTCGCATCGTTGGTACGGGCAGCAGCCAGCGTATCGAGTCGCGCTTGCCAGGCGCTGATGCCAACCCCTACTTGACCTATGCCGCCGCACTAGCGGCTGGCATAGACGGTATAAAAAACGCAATAGAGCCGCCGCCTCTATTCAGCGGCGATGCCTATCAGGACGATGCCGCCTCGAGCGTGCCAGCCAACCTCTCAGAGGCTACCGATGCGCTCGAACGTTCAGACATGCTTCGCCAGACTTTTGGCGATTATGTAGTCGATCACTACGTCCATTTTTTTCGCACGGAACAGCGCAAATACGACGAAGCCGTTACCTCTTGGGAGCGCGCGCGTTATTTCGAACGCGGATAGAGACCGCACACTTTCCACAGCCTATGAGACTTGAGAACAAAGTTGTTTTAATTACCGGAGCAGGCAGCGGTATCGGCTATCACAGCGCACTGCGCTGCGCAGCCGAAGGCGCATCAATTGCCGCCGTAGACCTGAATGGAAAAACCGCGGAAGAAACGGCCCGAGCAGTAACTCTAGCTGGGGGAACCTGTCTTCCCATACGAGCCGATATATCCAACGACGCAGACTGTCGCTCGATGGTTGAAGAGGCCGAATCGGCCTACGGCCGCCTCGACGTGCTCTTTAATAATGCAGGCATATCCCACATAGATGACGCAGACGCAGTCGATACCGAAGAAGACGTGTGGGATCTGACCATGCAGGTGAACCTAAAGGGCGTTTTCCTTTGCTGTAAACACGGCATACCAGCACTGCGCAGAGCCGGCGGTGGCTCCGTTATAAATACCGCTTCCTTTGTCGCCTTACTCGGCGCAGCCACGCCGCAAATTGCCTATACGGCAAGCAAAGGAGGGGTGTTGGCCCTGAGTCGCGAACTAGCGACAGTGCATGCCCGAGAAAACATCCGCGTCAATGCACTATGCCCCGGACCGCTGCACACAGAACTTCTGATGAAATACCTGGACACCGAAGAAAAACGTCAGCGCAGACTGGTTCATATTCCCATGGGGCGCTTCGGAAAAGCCGATGAGATTGCCCAGACCGTGGTGTTTTTAGCCTCAGATGAATCCTCTTACGTAACGGGCACCTCCTTTACCGTCGATGGAGGCATCGCCGCCGCCTACGTTACACCAGAATAGCCATCCGGTCTGGCGCAATCCGGCCAATCGCTGCCCGTGCCCTTATTTCCTACCCCCTTTACATAGGATATTCATGAAACGCGCTGTCTTATTCGATCTAGACGGAACACTGCTAGACACCTTGGACGATCTAGCAGATTCGATGAACGCCGCCTTAGAAAACATGGGCTTTCCTCCCCACCCCGTAGCATCTTATCGCTACTTTGTCGGTGACGGCATCGATATGCTAGTGCGACGCGTGCTGTCTCCCAGTGCGTATACACCCACAGTACACGCTCAGCTCCGCGAGGCCATGGAAAGCGAATACAGCCAGCGGTGGCGGGCTAAAAGCCGGCCATATCAGGGTATATCTGCATTACTTAACGCACTACAAGAGCGGACTATTCCGATGGTCGTACTATCTAACAAGCCCGAACCATTTACCGTAAAAGCAGTTGAACACCTGCTGTCGGACTGGCATTTTGCCGTCGTGCGCGGAGCACGTCCCGACGTGCCGACAAAACCCGACCCAACTTCGGCTCTGCAAATCGCCGCTGAGATGAATATTCTCCCAGAAGACTTTCTCTACCTGGGCGACACCAATACCGACATGCGAACGGCCCGTGCAGCCGGCATGTATGCACTCGGAGCAACCTGGGGATTTCGCCCTGGCGCAGAGCTGTTGGAAAGCGGGGCACAGCGCCTATTAAAAACGCCCGGGCAACTATTGGATCAACTGTAGAAATTATCTACCTTAATCGCGCGATAGCCCACGGACTCAACCGGGAGAAAAACAACAAATGGCCGAATTCTTTAAGGGCATAAAAAAAATAAAATACGAAGGGTCGGACTCGAAAAACCCGCTTGCCTTCAAACACTACAACGCAAAAGAGAAGGTAGGCAAAAAGACGATGGAAGAGCACTTGCGCTTTTCTGTAGCCTATTGGCATACCTTTAAAGGGGGCGGCACGGATCCCTTCGGTCCCACCCCAGTATACGATCGACCCTGGGACCAGGCTATCGACCCAATGCAACGAGCCGAGGATACGCTGCAGGCAGCATTTGAGTTTGTCGGCAAGCTAGGTGCACCCTTTTACTGCTGGCACGATCGCGACATTGCACCCGAAGGTGAGACGCTTACAGAGAGCAATAAACGGTTGGATCACATCGTTTCGCTTGCAAAGAAAATGCAGCGAGATACGGGTATTAAACTGCTATGGGGCACTTCTAATTGCTTCTCGCACGAGCGTTTTACGCACGGCGCCGGAACCAACCCCGATGCCCATGTCTTTGCCTGGGCCGCTGCTCAGATCAAGAAGGCCATGGAATGCACGCACGAGCTCAAAGGAGCCAACTACGTATTCTGGGGCGGACGCGAAGGGTATTCCAATTTGCTCAACACCCACATGGCCCACGAACAGGACCAAATGGCCCGCCTCCTGCACATGGCTGTTGATCACAAAAAGCGCATAGGCTTCAAAGGCACGCTGTTAATTGAACCCAAACCCAAGGAACCGACCAAGCATCAATACGATTTTGATTCGGCTACCGTGCTCAGCTTCTTGCGTAAATACGACCTGTTAGACGAGTTCAAAATCAATGTAGAGGCAAATCACGCCACGCTAGCTGGACACACCTTTGAACACGATCTGACCGTCGCTTCAGCCGAGGGCAAACTGGGCAGCATTGACGCCAACCGCGGCGACTATCTGCTGGGCTGGGATACAGATCAGTTTCCTACCGACCTGTATAGCGCGACGTATGCCATGCTCGTCATCCTCAAACAGGGCGGTCTGGGACGGGGCGGCGTCAACTTTGATGCCAAGTTGCGTCGCGGATCATTTGACTTAGAGGATATGTTTCACGCACATATCGGCGGCATGGATGCTTTTGCACGCGGATTGCGCACCGCACAAAAAATTATAGACGATGGCGCGCTCAGCGACCTAATAAAAGACCGCTACGTATCCTATCGCAGCGGTATTGGACGCAAAATTATGCAGGGCAAAGCAACGATGACCGAAATGGAACGCTACGTCATAAAACACGGCGAGCCGTCCAAGCGCAGCGGTCGCGAAGAGATGATAGAGAATATTATCAACACGTATATCTAGCAGCATTTGCCCCTTGATATAGACAAACTCATTCACAGACTCTTTACAAGAAAAGCGGCCTTCCCTGTGTGGGACGACCGCTTTTCTTGTAAAAAAGATATTCGTGACTAGTGATCGCGCGGCACCGCCATCATGCGTTCGAGTGAGCGCCGTGCCCCTTCGATCACATAGTCTTCAAGCAGAATTTCAAAGCAATCTTCAGCAAGGGAAAAGTAGAGGTCCTGCAAGCCCGTCCCCTTCATATAGGAACAGTGTAGGCGGTAGCCGATACAGCCGTCTGCAGCAAAAAATTCGCTGTCGGGAAAACGCGCTTCAAGCTGATGCAACATCTCGTTTTCCGTGGCGATAATAAACGGCTTCGTCTCAGGATATTTTTCGACCGCGTCGAGCATACTTCGTCCGCGATTTCCACTAAATCCTGACGACATTCGGGATGGGCAATGATCACGGCTTCAGGAAATTCACCGCGCGTGCGCTCCACGCTAGCGGCGCGCAGCACGTCGTGCGTCGGACAGGCTCCATCGTAAATCACTATATCTTTTTCAGGCACTTGCTCAGCGTCCCAGATTGCGACCGGACGTAAAGAGGACTTTGTCCGTCTCTAGGCTGCGTACCACCGACACCGCGTTAGCCGATGTGCAGCAAATATCTGATTTTGCTTTTACCTCTGCCGTAGAGTTGACATACGTGACCACCTAGTGGTCGGGGTCGCGGGCTTTCCAATAATCTAGAATCTCTGGCGTGATGGAGTCGGCCAGAGAGCACCCCGCGCTCATGTTGAGCAACAAAACTTTCTTCTCTGGGCTCAAAATCTTTGCGGATTCTGCCATGAAGTGCGCGCCGCAAAATACAATCACATCCGCATCCGTTTTGGCTACCTCAATGAAAAGTCGTAGCGAATCACCGGTGACGTCTACGTCTGCATCATGACTTAATCTGTGCTCCTTCATCTGTTTCAAATGTGTCCGTGCCGTTGGAGAATACGCGCCAAAATTCCTTGCGAATTAGACCGGCAATCATCGCACTCTTGCTGTTGCCATGACAACGAGCAATCGCATCGAGCATGGCATCATCTCGATCCGTAGCGGAAAACGTGCGAACCTTTGCCCTGTTGTTTTTTGCTTTACCTGACAGCGCAATATTTAAATTTTAAATAAAAATATAATATTAGTTAATCAATATTAATGCAATTTTCAACACGTTTATCTACGTTTTGCGAAGAATACGCAGCGAGATACATAACAATTTTGTTTTGCGACATTGAGTAATGCACAAAATTGTTTCACACCTACTTCCTTAAAGAAAGTTAAACCCTGCAAATATAGGCTATTGGGGCACCCTCCTTTACTGGTATGAGTATTGCTAAAGAAACAGTGAAAACCACTTCTCCTTTTGTGAGGTTAACCATGTCTAAGTCCAATATACGCGGTCCCTACACGATTATAGAACTTTCCCAACTAACCGGGTTAGATATAGAAATGCTGCGTCATTACCAGCAAATTGGTGTCATCCCCATAGAGCGCGCATGGAATAAGAGCACACCTCAAGAAGTCTTTTACAAAGTGGATGTGGATCGAATTCGCGCAGCAGAGAGAAAAGTCAAATTAAACGTGGAAGAAACTAAGCAAAACGGACATATCAAAACCGAACTTACGCGTAGGATTAATCGAGCAATAAACGTGCACGCCCGCGAGTATCCACAGTTGTCGCGCTCTGACTTGTTAGACGTTCTGCACAGAGCTTATGTCAAACACCTGAATGGATATAGCAACACAGCTTAAATGCAAACGGAGCAGGTAATCGAATGTGCTCGACTAACCTGCTCCGCTGTTTAAATAAGGTCTTGCGATTCTGAATCTTAACGCGTAGCGTCTACCCTACCGAACCTCTTCCCCCACTCTGTGCAAACGTAGCATATTCGTCGTACCGGGTCGGTTACTTGGCATACCAGCAAGGAAAACCAGGCTATCGCCGCCGCGAACAATCTCCTCTTCCAATAGCTGTCGCTCTACAATCTCTATCATATCTTGCGTGCGCTCTAAGTAGGTGGCGTGACGTGGTTCGAGCCCCCAGTGCACGCATAAACGCCGCTGAACTCGCTGATGAGGCGTAAATGCATAGATGGGCGTCTGCGGGCGAGATCGGGCAATGAGCTTGGCGCTAAAACCCGACTGGGTAAAAACGACGATCGCGGCGGCGTTCGTATCGGCCGCTACCTGACCGGCCGCCTCGGCAATGGCGTCGGAAAAAGAGAAGGACGCGCCACGGCGTACGCGGCGGCGCATTTCGGGCTGGGCAACAACGTTGCGCTCGGCCTCACACACAATGCGATGCATCATCTTCACGGCGCTAATTGGATGGACTCCAATCGCGGTCTCTCCGGAGAGCATGACTGCATCCGTGCCGTCAAAGACTGCGTTGGCCACGTCTGAAGCTTCTGCGCGCGTTGGCCGCGGATTTTCTATCATCGATTCCAACATTTGCGTAGCCGTTATGACCGGCTTACCGGCGGCAGCGCAGGCGCGAATAATCGTCTTTTGAATAAAGGGCACGCGTTCAGGAGACATCTCGACCCCGAGATCGCCGCGTGCTACCATGATCGCATCAGCCACATCGACAATGGCGTCGAGCGCTTCAATAGCTTGGGGTTTCTCCAACTTGGCGATGACGCCTGCATCCGCTTTCAAGCGGACCAGTTCCTCTTTGAGCGCGTCGACATCCGCTGCGCTGCGGACAAAAGATAGGGCTACCCAATCGACGCCCTGCTCAACGCCAAAGGCCAAATCGGCCAGGTCTTTCTCTGTCATAGACGGCACGCTTAGCTCAGCGCCAGGCAAATTGATCCCAGCCCGCTGCCTAAGATGTCCTCCATCCACCACGGTACACGTTATATCTTGGCCACTAATTTCATCTACCGTCAGACGCAACAGCCCGTCGCTAAGGAGAATTTCGTCGCCCGGCTTCACGTCCTGGGACAGCGCCTCATAGTTAGTCGATGCACGCTCGGCATCGCCCTCTATATCTTGGGTTGTTAAAATAAAGCAGGCACCCGTGCGTAGTTTGACAGCGCCGCCCTGTAGCGTGCCCAAGCGGATTTTAGGCCCCTGCAAGTCCTGTAAAATGGCCAAGGGCCGTCCCGCTTCGTCCGCGATGCGGCGCAAATCTGCGACCACGGACGCGTGATCGGCGTGACTACCGTGCGAGAAATTGAGCCGCGCCACGTTCATACCGGCGGCGACGAGTGCGCGCAGTGCCTCTGGCGAACGACTAGCCGGGCCGATTGTACAAACGATTTTAGCTCGTCGCATCTCCGTTACATTTCGACTATGCGCGCCATAGCTTCGTTGATCTTGTCGCGGTGATTAAATGCCGACAGGCGAAAATAACCTTCTCCCGCCGCACCGAAACCCGCACCCGGCGTGCCCACGACGTGTGCTTGTTCCAAGAGGTGATCAAAAAAGCCCCAGCTGTCTTGCCCGTCAGGAGTTTTCAGCCAGAGATAGGGAGCGTGGACGCCTCCGTAGACCTGAATACCGGCAGCTTCCAGCCTATCACGCATGATGGATGCATTCTCCAGGTAGAAGGCGATGATTTCTCGAATGGCATTCTGCCCTTCCATCGAATACGCAGCCTCAGCGCCGCGCTGAACCGGATAGGCCACGCCGTTGAATTTAGTAGAATGGCGACGTGCCCACAGCCGATGTAAATCGACCGCTTCACCGGACTTAGTGTAGCCCTGTAGCTCTTTGGGCACCACCGTATAACCGCAGCGAATGCCGGTGAAGCCAGCATTCTTTGAGTAGGAACGAAACTCGATGGCCACTTCACGTCCGCCTTCTACCTCGTAAATGGAATGTGGAATCGAATCATCTGTGATATAACCTTCATAGGCCGAGTCGAACAGGATGATGGCCTTCTCCCGCTTGGCATAGGCAATCCATTCAGCGAGGTTTTCTCGCGTCATAACCGTTCCCGTAGGATTGTTCGGTGAGCACAGGTAGATGATATCTACGCTCCCTTCAGGCAACGGTGGCATAAAGCCGTTTTCGGCCGTGCAAGGTAGGTAGACCATCCCCGCGTAACGGCCATTTTCAGCCGTTCCGGTGCGACCGGCCATAACGTTGCTATCGCAGTACACTGGGTAGACCGGATCGGTCAGTGCCACCGTGCAGTCGGGACCAAATATTTCTTGAATATTACCCGAGTCGCATTTGGCTCCATCTGAAACAAACACTTCACTGATGTCGACTTGTACCCCGCGCGAGGCAAAATCGTTATCCACAATGGCCTGACGTAGCCATTCCTGTCCCTGGTCCGGCGGATAGCCTTGAAAGCTCTCGTCGTGCGCCATTTCTTCCATCGCATTCTTCATCGCATCGACCATGGGACGCGGAATCCCTTTGACGACATCACCAATGCCCAGACGAATCACATCGGCCTCTGGGTTAGCCTCCGCGTATGCGTTGACCCGTCGCGCAATTTCGGGAAATAGATATCCTGCAGCCAGCTTAAGGTAATTTTCGTTGATATGTGCCATGGTATTTGCTTTCTTCCTCTATCGATAAATTGACGCGTGTTGAACGCGGAAAATCTAACGCAGCATCCTCTTTATATCAAGCGAGTACACAATGGATATGAGTTTTATGGCCAGCGCTGGCGAAGAAGGCAATTGGAGCTTAGATGAATGCGCGCGCTGGGCGCGGGAAAACGATTTCGACTGCGTCCGCCTAGCCGATAGGGGGTCACTCGATTCGCAAAAAATCATAGACGGCGGCGCATCGTCTGTGCGCGATACGCTGTCTCAACATGACATATACCTGTCCTGCATCACCGCTCATCACAACCTGCTCGATGACGACGAGAGCGTTGCCCGCGCAGAGCAAAAACGCCTTATAAAGGCGATCCAATCGGCGCGAGCGCTCGAGTGTCCCGTAATTATAACTAGCAGCGGGGCCCCCGTGCGCAACGGACAGTTTTACGGCATGTTCTCTTCTCCTCCAGGGAATCCGAGCGATCGCTCAGACGAGTTGGTCGAGCGGTTCCGCACCATGTTTGGCCCCGTTATGAAAGTTGCAGAGGATCTCGACATAAAGGTCTCGCTCGACGTCGCCGTGCGCATGGGACAGATCGGCTGCAACCCCGAAATGTGGGAGAAAATTCTCGACGCTGTTCCCTCACCCCACCTCGGCCTATCCTGCGACCCTTCTCACTGGCTGTGGATGGGTATGTTACCTGTCGAAGATGTAATACGCGACTTTGCTGGTAAATGGTACTTTGCCGATGTGAAGGACTGCGAGATCAGCGAACGCATGCGCTACCGCCAAGGCATTATAGGCAACTGGTGGTGGCAGTATCGCGTGCCGGGGCGCGGCCAGCTCGACTGGGCCACTATCATAGGCGCGCTGCTCGAGTCGGGCTACAGCTATGTGCTGTGCGTTGAGAACGAAGATCGCGGGTTCCCCGGACTAGAGGGTTTCGCCTATGGCTGCAAGCACCTACGCCAGTTTCTGCCACCCAAAGGCACGGACTATGCGCGCCCGACAGCGCACTGGAAAACGAGTTCCTGGGAGCGGTTAACGCCTTGACTTCAGCGCGTATTGCTCTATTCTTAAAGAAGTTAAATCAAGACACATGAGCTGAGCACGATGACCGTCTGCCAACGACAGCAACAGCAACAACCCATGCCACCACCTGCAGGCGGATAGTCCAGTGCTGTAGATAATCACCGTACGAGACCAACCCGCTGCTCACTACGCGCAGCGGGTTTTCTCGTTGTACCGGCGTATCGCGTGTAATACCAATGCGTGCGCCCACTGCAAGCGAGGGAACATGAGCGACGCCAGAACACATCGCGATGGTTCACAAGAAGAGGCAGAATCCGCGCGCGACTTTCTGCGCGAGGAAATCGACAATGACTTAAAGAGCGGTCGTTATCAACGCGTTATCACTCGATTCCCGCCCGAGCCAAACGCTTACATGACAATCGGCAATGCAAAGGCTATTTGCATCAATTTTGGCATCGCAAGCGAAATGGGAGGGCGCTGTCACCTGCGTTTTGACGATACAAACCCCGCACGCGAAGAGCAGGAATTTGTCGATGCAATAAAAGAAGACATTCGCTGGCTAGGATTCGACTGGGGCGAGCACGAATACTATGCCTCGGACTACTTCCCCCAACTCTACGCGTGGGCGGTCCAGCTAACAGAGAAAGGCTTGGCGTACGTAGACGACCAATCCGCCGAAGAGATACGCAACAATCGCGGCACGCTGACCGAACCGGGCACTAATAGCCCCTATCGCGAACGCACTGTTGAGGAGAACCTCGACCTGCTCGAACGCATGAAAAACGGCGAATTTCCAGACGGAGCAAAAGTCCTGAGAGCCAAGATAGACATGGCCTCTGCCAATATTAACCTGCGCGACCCCGTCATGTATCGCATCCTTCATATGCATCACCATCGCAGCGGAGACCAGTGGTGCATCTATCCGATGTACGACTGGGCACATGGTCAGAGCGACTCGCTAGAAGGCGTTACGCACTCGATGTGTTCATTTGAATTTGCCAACAACCGACCGCTGTACGATTGGTTTATAGAGCAGCTGGGCATTTTCCCCTCGCGGCAGATAGAATTCGCTCGCGGCAATATCACCTACACCGCGCTATCAAAGCGCTACATACGCGAAATGATGGAGCAGGGCATAATACGCGAATGGGACGATCCGCGCACCTATACTCTGCGCGGCCTGCGCCGCTTGGGCTGTCCGCCCGAGGCCGTGCGCCGCTTCTGGCGCGATGTTGGCGTAGCCAAGCGCGACAACAACATCGATATCGCCCTACTCGAATACTGTATGCGCGACCAGCTCAACAAGACGGCACTGCGCCGGATGGCTGTTCTGCGTCCTTTGAAAGTGGTAATCGAGAATTATCCTGAAGGCGAGAACGAGCTACTCGAAGCAGTCAACAACCCCGAAGATGAAAGCGCAGGCATGCGCCAGGTCCCTTTTTCGCGCGAGCTATACATAGAACGCGATGACTTTATGGAAGATCCTCCGCGGAAGTTTTTCCGCCTAGCGCCGGGCCGTGAAGTCCGACTACGCTACGCCTATTTTATCACCTGCACCGAGGTAATAAAAGACGATCACGGCGAAGTGGTCGAACTCCGCTGCACCTACGATCCGGCAACACGCGGCGGCGGATCACCCGACGGCCGCAAGGTCAAAGCCACCCTACACTGGGTTTCGGCAACGCACGCCATGCAAGCAGAGGCGCGCCTGTATGACCGCCTTTTTAACGTTGAAAATCCGCGAAAATTCCCCGAAGGCGGAAGTATCATAGACAATATAAATCCCGACTCTATGGAGGTGATTTCGCCGGTCTACTTAGAGCCATCACTCTCCAAAGCCCAGGCAGGCGATGCGTACCAATTTGAGCGCATTGGCTATTTTTGCGCAGACAGCAGGGATCACACTTCAGAGCGTCCCGTATTTAATCGAACGGTTACGCTGCGAGACACCTGGGCCCGCGTGCAGAAGCAGGGTAAATAGCACGGCAATGGCTTCGAGCCTTGTCGCTGGAAGCC
>CEUU01009708.1_pt1 | contig 19883 bp, 16 predicted proteins | sample 531321 | NCBI WGS metagenome assembly CEUU01 (sample SAMEA2622658, study PRJEB7988) | marine metagenome | isolation source: saline water (ENVO:00002010), including
TGCTGAAAATTATATATTTAAATTATTAGATTACAGAGGAAGAGTTGTTGAAGAAGAATTTATAAATGGATTAATAAAAATTAATACTAATAATTTTACACCAGGTGTTTATTTTTTAGTAATTGAATCTCATAATAACAAATTTCAAAAAAAGATATTTATTGAATAATTTTACAATACTTAAATAATTTATATTTAATTATGAAAACTCATTTTTTATTTATTTTACTTTTTTCATATTTATCCGTTCAAGCCCAATTAACAGTTAATAACGATCCTCCCAATGATAGTCCCATTTATTTAGTAAATGACATTCTGTTAGGAGATGGTGTACAAGCCTCTAATCATGTATATCAAGGAGATTCTATTCAAATTGGTTTTTTTGATGCTTCTGCATCTAATTTAGGATTAAATAGTGGAATTGTTATGAGTACAGGAGATATTTCTATACTAGATCCTAATTTCGTTGGTTTTGGTGATTTTATAAATATTGATCCTCCCGTTTCTGATCCTGATTTATTAGATGTAGCTAATAGTGTACCAGCTTTAATTGGACAGAATTTTATAGTTCAAGATATAAATGATGTAGCAGTTTTAGAATTTGATTTTATCCCAAGCAGTGACACTGTTACCTTTAAATACGTTTTTGCTTCACAGGAATATTTTGCTTTTGAAAACTCTCAATATAATGATGTGTTTGGATTTTTTATTTCAGGCCCAGGTATTGTTGGTCCATATGCTAGTCCTCCGGGCTTTCCTAATGGAAGTATTAATATTGCAACAATTGAAGATAATAATGGTGTTGTTATGCCTGTGACGATATCTTCTGTTAACGCAACTGTTAATCCTGACTATTTTGTTAATAATCAGGGTTTAGAGACTGTTGATGATGCTGATGGATTTACTATTCCGTTAACTGCGGTTGCAGCTGTTCAGTGTGGAGAAACGTATCATATTCGCTTGGCTATAGCGGATGGATCGGACGGAGGATTATCTTCCTATGTTTTTTTAGAAGAAAATAGTTTTTCATCTCCTTATTTAGAGGTAACCAATAATATTGGTCAAGACTCTAGTCATATTGAAATTCCTTGTGGAACAGATGTAACACTTTCAGCAGAGATGTCTGTTCCGGGAGTTTACCAATATCTTTGGAGTAATGGTTCTAACGAACAAAATATTACTGTTGGCGAAGGTGCTTATACAGTTGAAGTTACTAGCAATATAAATTGTGTTACATTGTCAGATACTTTTTATGTTGAAGAATTAAACACAATAGAAATTGACTTAGGTGATGATATTTCGGTTTGTGAAGGAGAAGAAGCTATAGTTGATATAGAAACTTTAAGTGCAATTCCCCCAATATCCTATAATTGGAGTAACGGACAGAGTACTAATCAAATAACAGTTCCTGAGGGTATATATTCTTTAACGATTTCTGATGCAAATGGTTGTATAGGTCAAGATGAGATTACTATTTTTTCTCTTGATAGGCCTTCAGCTATACTAAACGGTGGAGGTGCTATTTGCGAGGGACAACCTTTTGTTTTGCCTCTAAGTGTAAATTTAACTGGACAACCTCCATATTATATTAGCTATACTAATGGAGAACAACAATTTATAGACACTGCTATGTTTTCAAACCATACTATTGATGCTACTTACACTGGAAATTATACAATTACTTCTTTAACAGATAATAATTGTTTAGGATCATCAAGTGGATCTGCATTGATAACATACAACACCTTGCCGAAATCATTGATTACGGGAGGAGAAACTATGTGTGATGGTGATAGTACACTAATTAGAATAGACGTTGAAGCAGATGCATTGCCGTACAGTATATTGTTAAGCAATGGTGATTATTCTATAAATTTTAATTCTCTTTTTGATAGCTATGTTACAACATATGTAAAAGAACCTGCGTCTTATTTTGTAAGCAAAGTTATTGACGCTAATGGATGTCAATCTATTGAAAATGATGGTATTGCTATTGTTGCTTTCAAGGAATTTAAAAATCCTGAAATTATATCTCATTTTGACGACATTATATGTCCAGTTGATAGCGCTTTTCATATATCAACTATGGAGCCAAATGGTTTGTGGACAGGAAAGGGGATGGATTTAAATAGTTATTTTTATCCTATTGATGCCAATATTGGTGACAATTGGATATATTATAGTTTTCCAGAAAACTGTAATGAAATGGACTCTATTTTGATCGAACTAGGATGTAATTTACAAATTTTTATACCCAATTCATTTACTCCAAACGGTGATGATGAAAATGAATTTCTTATTGTTAAAGGAAATAATGTTCTAACATTTGAAATGTCAATTTATAATAGATGGGGAGAGTTAATGTATTATTCAGATAATATTAATGATTTTTGGGACGGAAAGTATAAAAACAATATCGTTCCAGAAGGAGCCTATTCTTATTCATTTAATGCATACGGAAAAGATGCTCAATATGTTACAAAAATGGGAATTATAAATATTATTCATTGATTAAATTTAACACAATTATTTTTAATCACTTTTTATCTTTATAAAAAAGTAGCTCTCTTTTTTGTAAAAGTCATTTTAAAATACACTTTATCTGCCTAACTTATTTCTCATTTCTTGTGGATTATTCTAATCAATTTTACATCTTTGTATGTAGTGATTTATGTTGACGTCATATTACCTTTACCTCTTCAAAATAGATTTACATATGAAGTTCCTTCTGAATTTGAATCTATAAAAGAAGGAATGCGTGTTGTTGTACAGTTTGGTCAAAAAAAATTCTATACAGCCGTTGTTTTTAAAACACATAATGAAACTCCTAAAAACTATAGAGCAAAGCCGATAATAAATGTTTTAGACGATCAGCCAATAATTTCAATTCAACAATTTGAGTTGTGGGAATGGATAGCTAACTATTATTGCTGTAGTTTAGGCGATGTGATGCATTCTGCATTGCCCTCTGTATTGAAACTTTCTAGTGAAACAAAGTTGAAAATCACAGAAAATGAGGTTGATAAAACTACATTAAATGATAAAGAGTTTTTAGTAGTTGAGGCTTTAGAAATACAAAAGGAATTGAGCTTAAATGAGGTTTCTAAAATATTGAATCAAAAAACCATCTTTCCAACCATTAAATCATTAATTTCCAGAAAAGTAATTTTATTAATAGAAGAGTTAAACGAACAGTATAAGCCAAAATCTGTTCGTATTGTATCTTGTTTGAATAAAGATGTCGATTTTAAAATTTTTAAGAATGCTAAAAAGCAAGAGCAAGTCTTTCGTTCATTCATTGATTTAACTAAAGAAAACAAAACACCTTCAATTACTGTCAAAGAATTCTTAGAGGTTTCGTCATCTTCTTATCAAACGCTTAATGCTTTGGTAACAAAGGGTTTGTTATCCGTAGAAGAAAAAGAAATTTCAAGAATAGAAGTTTATGAGAATGAAGATTTAATTTCTTTTGATTTAAGTGATGAGCAACAAAATGCTTTAAATCAAATACAAGAGTCCTTTGAAAATAAAGATGTTGTATTACTTCATGGTGTGACATCTAGTGGTAAAACAGAAATTTATATTAAACTCATACAAGATGTTATTGCTAGAGGCGAACAAGTGCTCTATTTGTTGCCAGAAATAGCATTAACTACACAAATTATTAATCGTTTACGAAAACATTTTGGAGATAAGGTTGGCGTATATCATTCTAAATTCAATAATAATGAAAGAGGTGAGATATGGTCTGAAGTGTTAAATGGTAATCGTTTTCCAATTGTTTTAGGTACTCGTTCATCCATATTTTTACCATACCAAAATTTAGGATTAATAGTTGTTGATGAGGAGCACGAAAGTTCTTTTAAACAAAAACAAAGTTCCCCTCGATATAACGCAAGAGATACGGCTATTATGTACGCCAATATACTTGGAGCAAAAGTATTGTTAGCTTCAGCCACACCCTCATTAGAAACGTATCATAATGCTTTATCTCAAAAATATGGATTAGTAACTCTATCAACTAGATATGGAGGAGTAAAAATGCCTGATATAGACATTGAGGATATCAAATACGTTACTCATAGAAAACAAATGAAAGGTGCTTTTTCACCACGTCTATTAAAAGAGATTGAAAAATCTTTACTAAATAAACAACAAGTTATTTTATTTCAAAATAGAAGAGGTTTTGCTCCAGTTTTTACTTGTAAATCTTGCGGTTGGACTGCTAACTGTCAAAGTTGTGATGTAAGTCTAACCTATCATAAGCAACAACAGATGTTAAAGTGCCATTATTGCGGATATTCAGAAAATCTATTCAAGAAATGTAAAGCATGTGCAAGTAAGGATGTTCAAATCAAAGGATATGGTACAGAAAAACTCGAAGAAGAATTACAGCCTTTTTTTCCTGATGCTATTATCAAGCGTTTGGATTTAGACACTACTAGAAGAAAAAATGCCTATCAGAACATAATTAATGATTTTGAAAATAGAAATATCGATATACTTATAGGTACTCAAATGCTTACCAAAGGACTTGATTTTCATCACGTTTCACTTGTCGGTATAATAAATGCTGATGCCTTATTGAATTTTCCTGATTTTCGCTCTTATGAACGTTCTTTTCATTTAATGGCTCAAGTAGCAGGTAGGGCAGGCAGAAAAAATAAACAAGGTAAAGTACTTATACAAACCTATTCTGCCAATCACGATATAATTCAAGCAGTACAAGCAAACGATTATCTTAGTATGTATAATGCCGAATTGTTTGAGAGAAAAGCGTTTAATTATCCTCCTTATTGCAAATTAGTTTCAATTATTATTTCTCATAGAGATTATAATCTAACTAATCAATCTGCTAGAGAATTAGCCCTGGTTTTACGTCAATCATTTAGTCAAAATGTTCTTGGGCCAGAATATCCACTTGTGTCGAGAATCAAAAACCGTTACCTTAAGAATATTTTAGTGAAAATAGGTGCTAACTTATCATTACATCAGTCAAAAAAGCATATTCTAAAAGTGATAGATTCGGTACATAAAATACCCCAATTTAGATCGGTACGTTTCACAATAGATGTCGATCCTCAATAGCTTTTACAACTTTTCCACAACACATCTTTGGGAGTTGGAGCCGTTATAATTATAGGCCCCTTCTTTACAGGGTGTATAAAATCTATTTTTCTAGAGTGTAGGTGTATGCTTTTATCCTTATTAGTTCTGTCAAAACCGTATTTTATATCACCTTTGATTGGGCAGCCAATTTTGGCAAGTTGAACTCTTATTTGATGGTGTCTACCAGTTTTTGGACTTACTTCTAATAAATGATAGTTTTCTAAGGAATGAATAAGTTCATAACTCAATTCTGAACGTAAAGCATTATTTCCTTCTCTGTTAAATGCTAGAGATTTATTTTTAGCCTGATTTTTCAATAGATAGTGGATTAATGTATCTTTAGTATTTTGAGGTTTGTTTTTCACAATGGCCCAATAGGTCTTTTGTATTTTCTTTTCTCTGAACATTTCATTTAACCTTCTTAGTGCTTTGCTTGTTTTTGCGAAAAGTATAACACCACTAACAGGTCTATCTAATCGGTGTACTACACCTAAAAATACCTCTCCTGGTTTATTATATTTTTTCTTGATATAATCTTTAACGTATTCGAACAGGGGTTTATCTCCAGTCTTGTCGCCTTGTACAATGTCAGACGATTTTTTATTGACTGCAATAATGTGATTATCCTCGTAAAGGACTTCTAGCATTTAGTATTGTTCTTTTTCGTTAGGAAAATCAGTAGTTTTCACATCAGAAACATACTGAGCTACAGCACCTTTTATATCTTCGTATAAATTAAGATATCTTCTTAAAAAACGAGGACTAAATTCATGTGTCATACCTATCATATCATGAAGTACTAGTACTTGTCCATCAACGCCACTTCCAGCACCAATTCCGATAACAGGAATGCTTAACTTTTCGGCAACCTTAGTCGCTAACTTGGCAGGTATTTTTTCTAACACAATAGCAAAACAACCTGCTTTTTCAAGAAGCAATGCATCTTCTATGAGTTTTTTAGATTCAGCTTCTTCTTTAGCCCTTACGGTATATGTACCGAATTTATAAATAGACTGTGGCGTAAGCCCAAGATGACCCATTACAGGAATACCAGCAGTAAGGATTCGTTCAACAGATTCTAATATTTCACTACCACCTTCCATTTTTACCGAGTGTGCGCCTGACTCTTTCATAATTCGAATTGCTGAATTTAGAGCTTCTTTAGAATTACCTTGGTAAGTTCCAAAAGGCATATCAGCAACTATTAGAGCTCTATCAACAGCTCTGACTACTGAGGCAGTATGATATATCATTTGATCAAGAGTAATAGGAAGTGTTGTCTCATTACCAGCCATTACGTTAGAGGCAGAGTCTCCAACTAATATTATATCGACACCACCACAATCAACAATCTTTGCTAAAGTATAATCATAAGCTGTAAGCATTGATATTTTCTCTTTGTTTTGCTTCATTTCTTGAAGCGAGTGGGTTGTTATTTTTTTATACACTTTTTTACTAACGGACATTTTTAAAATTATGAGCTTAAATATTTTTTCATTTTTTGATGAATTTCACACAAATGTACTAAGTGTTAATCACAATTAAAAGTATAAATTTGCCACTATGAAAAAAAGTTACTATTTGTTTTTGTTAGCATTGACTACTTTATTGGCTTGTGAAACTGATTTTGATGTTAATGCAACTTGGAAAGAAACTGCTGTAATCTACGGTTTACTAGATCAAACTGTAGATACTCAACGAATTATTATTTATAAAGCTTTCTTGGGTCAGGAAAGCGCTTACACAATGGCGCAGGAAGCTGATTCCTTTCATTATGCTGAAGGTGATTTAGAGGTTTTTCTTTATGGTTTAGATAATAATGGAGATACTGTCCAAAAAATAGAACTTGAATATCAAATTACAAATAATAGATTCAGTACAGGTTTCGATACCATATTTTCAACCGAATATTCAGTTGAGTATTTTACAGCAGAATCTCTTAACCAGTCCTTGACTTATCATTTGTATGTACGAAATGTTGTATCAAATTATGTAGCTCGTTCAACAACAAACCTAATAGAGCCTCTTGATATAAATCCAGGTTTTACCGATGAAATTACATTTTTTAAAAATAATGAATATAGAATACACAGGTTGAGATGGTCTTCTTCAACTTTTGGCAAGATTTACAAGCCTTTTATGCGCTTTTATTATTATGAAAAAAATATTTTAACTAATGAGGTAGTTCGAAAATATATAGATTTAAGTTTTCCTCAAATGTATTCTCAGTCAATAAGTGGTAATCAGAATATGGAGTTAGCTATTACTGGAGAAAACTTTTTTTATTTTATTAAAAATAGTATTAATGAAAATTTAAATGTTTTAAGAATAAATGCAAAAGATTTAGAAGATGGTTTTGTAGGATACGATTATTGGTCAGGAGGAATCGACTTTTATTTTTTAGTAGGGGGAGAAGCAATATCCCAATACATTGAGATTAATAATTTGCCATCTATCATTTTTCAAGACCCACCAACTTATACTAACATTGAAAATGGATTAGGTGTGTTCTCTTCAAGACTTAATGCTGAATCAATTGGTAAGTTTTTAGATATTCAAACTTTAACTGAGTTGGCAAATGGTGAAATCACTAGTGAACTCAACTTTATCGAACCATAATACTGTCATATTGTCTTTTTCTTATGAATATATGTCATAAATTATAAAAAATCACTCTTGGCATATAATTTGCTTGAAACATAGGTAAACAAATTAAATTTAAATAAAATGAGTAAAATTATTGGAATTGATTTAGGAACTACCAATTCATGCGTTTCTGTAATGGAAGGCAACGAGCCAGTAGTAATTCCTAATAGTGAAGGTAAAAGAACAACTCCATCTATAGTAGCTTTTGTTGATGGAGGAGAACGAAAAGTCGGTGATCCCGCTAAAAGACAAGCTATAACAAATCCTGAAAAAACTATTGCTTCAATTAAACGTTTTATGGGAGAATCATTCTCAAAACTTCAAAAAGAAGCGAAGCGAGTTCCTTACAAGGTTGTTAAAGGTGATAATGATACACCTAGAGTACAGATAGACGATAGAAAATATACGCCTCAAGAAATATCAGCTATGATTCTACAGAAAATGAAGAAAACAGCAGAAGATTATTTGGGTCATGAGGTCAAGGAGGCTGTAGTAACTGTACCGGCATATTTTAATGATTCACAACGTCAAGCCACTAAAGAGGCTGGAGAAATTGCAGGTTTGAAAGTGAGTAGAATTATAAATGAGCCTACCGCAGCAGCTTTGGCATATGGTTTAGATAAAGCCGATCAAGATAAAACTATTGCAGTTTTTGATTTGGGTGGAGGTACTTTTGATATATCTATTCTTGAATTAGGTGATGGAGTTTTTGAAGTTAAATCAACTAATGGTGACACTCACCTAGGAGGAGATGATTTTGATCAAGTTTTAATCGATTGGATGGCTGAAGAATTTAATTCTGAAGAAAATATTGATTTAAGGCAAGATCCAATGGCTTTGCAACGTCTTAAAGAGGCTGCTGAAAAGGCAAAAGTTGAACTTTCTTCTAGTTCCCAAACTGAAATTAATTTACCTTACATAACCGCAACATCTTCAGGTCCTAAGCATTTAGTAAGAACTCTTACTAAAGCACAATTTGAGAAATTAGCTGATAAATTAATTCAAGCAACAATATCTCCTTGTAAACAAGCAATCAAAGATGCTGGGATTACTCCAAGTGATATTGATGAAGTAATTTTAGTTGGAGGTTCTACACGTATTCCTGCCATACAAAACGTTGTAAAAGATTTTTTTGGAAAGGAGCCTTCAAAAGGAGTAAATCCTGATGAGGTAGTTGCTGTAGGAGCAGCCATTCAAGGTGGTGTACTTTCAGGTGATGTAAAAGATGTTCTTTTATTAGATGTTACCCCGTTATCTCTTGGAATTGAAACTATGGGAGGAGTAATGACAAAGCTTATAGAATCTAATACAACTATTCCAACAAAAAAGTCTGAAGTTTTTTCAACTGCTGCTGATAATCAACCTGCAGTTGATATTCATGTTTTACAAGGGGAAAGACCAATGTCAGCAGATAACAAGACAATTGGAAGATTTCAATTGTCAGATATACCACCATCACCAAGAGGAGTGCCTCAAATCGAAGTAACCTTTGATATTGATGCTAATGGTATATTAAATGTTTCTGCTAAAGATAAAGCAACAGGTAAAGAGCAAAATATTAAAATTGAAGCTTCTTCGGGTCTTTCAGATGAAGAAATCGAAAGAATGAAAAAAGAAGCTGAAGCCAATGCTGATGCAGATAAAAAAGTTAAAGAAGAAGTGGATAAAGTTAACGCGGCAGATGCAATGATTTTTCAAACTGAAAAGCAGTTAAAAGATTATGGTGATAAATTATCTGATGAAAAGAAAAAACCTATAGAAGATGCTCTTGAAGTTTTGAAGAAATCACACGAGAGCAAAGATATTAATGCCATAGATTCTGCAATGGAGACTATCAATACAGCTTGGACTGCTGCTTCAGAAGAAATGTACAAAGCTACACAAGATCAACAAGGCGCTGAAGGCGCCGCCCAGCCTAATGCTGAGGGTGGTGAATCTGATGATGTTACAGATGTAGATTTTGAAGAAGTAAAAGAAGATAAATAATATTATAATATTAATTGTTTTTTAGTAATAAGCCCTTCCGTAAGGTTGGGCTTTTTTTTGTATTATTTAATTGTTCTGTCTATATCTCTTTGTATATCTCTGTTTTTGATAGTGTTTCTTTTGTCATAAAGCTTCTTTCCCTTGGCAACTGCGATTTCTATTTTAGCCCAACCTTTATCATTAATGAATAGACGTAATGGTACAATAGTTAGTCCTACGTCTGCAATTTTTTTTCTAATCTTATCTAATTCATACCTATTTAGAAGAAGTTTTCGTTCTCGTTTAGGATGATGGTTAGCATAATTGCCAAATTCATACTCATCAATATGCATGCCAATTATATACAACTCATTGTCTTTAAACGAACAAAAGGAATCACTCAAATTTACTTTGCTATTACGTATGGATTTAATTTCTGTACCACTAAGTTGTAAGCCAGCCACGTACTTATGAAGTATATTGTACTCAAATTTTGCCCTTTTATTTTGGATGTTTACCGCTTTCATAAGTTTACGAAGTTAATGATTTTATCCTAGTGCCACGTCAAGTATCATCATAACAATAAATCCTGCAATTAGCCCCATTGTAGCTAAGTCGGTATGTCCACCACTTTGACTTTCAGGAATAACTTCTTCTACTACAATGAATATCATAGCTCCTGCAGCAAAAGCTAGTGCATACGGTAGTATTGGTAATGCATAAATTACAGTAGCAGCACCAATCATAGCAAAAATAGGTTCTACAATAGCTGATAATTGTCCCCATTTCCAACTTTTCCATTTACTTACTCCTTGTCTCCTTAGCGGCATTGAAACAGCAAAACCCTCTGGAAAATTTTGAATGCCAATACCAATAGCTAGGGCAATAGCTGCACCTAATTCAAAACCTGGAATTCCATGTGAAATAGCTCCAAAAGCTACACCTACAGCTAATCCTTCAGGAATATTATGAAGGGCAATAGCTAATACTAGTAAAATGGTTTTTTTCCACTTAGTAGGATAACCTTCAGCTTCTTCAACTTTTTTGAATAAATGTAGATGAGGTATAATTTTATCCAAACCATATAGAAATAAAGCGCCTAAGAAAAATCCAATAGCTGGTGGGAACCAAGATGGTAAATTAGAACTGCCCATTTCATTTTGCATTTCTACATATCTTATGGCCGGAGATAGTAAAGACCAAAAACTAGCTGCTATCATAACACCTCCAGTAAAGCCCAAAGAGGTATCTAAAATTTTTCGATTAGTTTTGTTAAAGAATACTACCAATCCTGCACCTGATGCAGTCAATCCCCAAGTAAATAGACCTGCTAATAAAGCTTGTAATACAGGGTGTTGTTCTATAAACCAAGTGTATAAATCTGTCATTTTTGTTTAATTAATAAGTTTCTTGCAACATCAATGCTAATATGTGATGCTTTGTTGTCTATGGTTATTTCTAATGAATCGTCAAAGTCAATTTTTTGAATAACTCTTATTGATGTTCCAAGTGTAATATTTAACGAATTGAGGTATTGTAAAAAGGATTGATTATCTTGAGAAACACCTACAATTTGTCCACTCCCTCCTTTTTCTAATTCGCTAAGTCGTTTTGAAAATGATTTAGGAAATTTACCATCTTTATTGGGAATAGGCTCTCCATGTGGATCATGTTCCGGATAACCTAAGTAAACATCTAAAGCATCTACTAATTTTTGTGATTTTATATGTTCTAATTGCTCAGCAATATCGTGAACTTCATCCCAATTAAATTTAAGCTTTGTTACTAAAAACACCTCCCAAAGTCGATGTTTTCTGACAATTTCAATGGCTTTCTTAACACCAGATTTACTAAGATATACACCTCGATAGGGAACATAATTAATTAATTCTTTATCTGTTAACTTTTTAATCATATCTGTAACCGATGATGCTTTTGTATCAAGTTCATCAGCAATAGAATTAGTAGAGACTGAATCTTTAGAATTTTTGGAAAGCTTTAGTATAGCTTTTAAGTAATTTTCTTCAGCTAATGTAATCATATTACAAATATATAATTTTATATGTCTAATTTAATTTTTAGATTTGTCTAAATTTAAAATAGCAAAATATTTTTTGTCTTTAAAGATATTATAATGAAAATAATTATTTATCTAATTTGCGTTTTAGCTCTGCAATTTCAAGTTTATTCCCAGGTTTTAAATGGAACTATTAAATCAACTGCACCAATTCCTTTTGTTTCAATTAGTGTAAAAGGTAATTCTATTGGTACGGCTTCGAATAATGATGGTTTTTTTGAAATCAATAATATAGAGGAGGGAAGCTATGAATTTGTTTTCTCTGCTGTTGGTTTTAAGAAGCTTGAGAAGAATATTACAATTCAAGCTGGAAAAAATACAGTAGATGTTATTTTAGAACCTTTATCTTATGATATTGATCAAGTTGTGGTGACTGGTACTATGAAGGAGTCATTTCTCAGTGTCTCTCCAGTAAAGGTAGATATTGTTACTCCAAAATTTCTTAAAAAGATTGCTACTTCCAACGTTATGGAGTTTATAGATAATGTAAATGGTGTTCAAAAACAAATCAATTGTGGTGTATGTGGTACAAATGATATACGCATTAATGGTATGGAAGGTCCTTACACTTTAGTTTTGATAAATAGTATGCCTGTAATGAGTTCTTTATCATCTGTATATGGATTAAATGGCATTCCAACTTCATTAATTAAGCAAATTGAGATCATAAAAGGGCCTTCTTCAACGCTATATGGTACTGAGGCTGTTGCTGGTATTATAAATATTCTTACAAAAGACGCCTTAGATATTTCTATGCTTGAACTTGAAAGTTTTATAACTTCTCATTTAGAAAAAAATATTGATTTTGCTTATGCTCCAAAAATGCAAAAAGTGGATGTATTAATCTTTGGAAACTATTTTAAGATGGATAATTTTTTAGATGACAACAAAGATAACTTTACAGATATTCCATTTTCAGAACGATTATCTTTATTTAACCAATGGAACTTTAAAAGGAAGAGCCAAAAAAAGTTTTCTCTATCTGCGAAGTACTATCAAGAAGATAGAAGTGGAGGCGTAAAAGAATGGAATGAAAGCCTAAGGGGGAATGATAGTATTTATAATGAATCCATTTATACTGATAGAATAGAATTAGCAGCTTCTTATGAGTTGCCCTTCAGTGAAGATATTCGAATTGACGCATCTTATAATTATCACCACCAAGACAGCTATTATGGAAATACCAAGTATGAGGCTTTTCAGAATATCTATTTTGCTAATCTAATATGGAATAAAAGCATTGGTCACAATCATGATTTCATCTCTGGACTAAGCTACCGTTATCAAACCTTTATGGATAGTACCTTGGCTAATATAAATGAACGTAAATTTATACCAGCATTTTTTGTTCAAGATGAAATAACTTTAAATAGAAAATGGACTTCACTTTTAGGAATTAGAACAGATTACCATGACGAGCACGGATTTATTTTTTCTCCTCGATTGAATCTTAAGTTTAAGCCTAAAATATACACGACCTTTCGTTTGAATGCCGGAACTGGATTTAGACTAGTCAATCTATTTACTGAAGATCACGCCTTTCTAACAGGAAGTAGAGAAGTGTTGGTAGTGGAAGATTTAAAACCTGAAGAGTCTTTCAATATAAACCTAAACGCTAACCATATTTTTTATTTCGGAACAACTGTAGGAACTATTGATCTAGATGCTTTTTACACCTACTTTACCAATAAGATAACACCTGACTATGATGTGAATCCCAATCAAATTATATATGCCAATTTGGACGGCTTTTCGGTGTCTAGAGGATTAGCATTTAATATTCAGCAAAACTTTGAATTCCCTTTAAGTATCAAGGTAGGAGGAACTTATTTAGATGTCTATTCTGTAGATGATAACAATACAAGAGAAGATGAATTGTTTGTACCTTCTTTTACAGGCGTATTATCTTTATCTTACAATTTGGATAAAATAAATACTTCTATAGATTGGACAGCCAAAGTTACTGACCCTATGTCATTGCCTTCTTTCCCTTATCCGTTTGAAAGAGCAGAGGAATCCCCTTGGTTTTCTCAACACCATTTGCAAATCAAAAAGGTATTTAGCGAAAGCTTAACTGCTTTTTTTGGAGTAAAAAATGTATTCAATTACACACAAGAATCACCTTTGGTAGATTGGCAAAATCCATTTGGTGATGATTTTGATACCTCATACGCTTATGGTCCTTTACAAAGCAGACGTTTTTTATTTGGGCTTAGTGTGAAGCTTTAATTTTTTCTAAATTTACCCTATGGATATTGAGTGGAGATTTAAGACATTTGAGGTTTTGACAAAAACAGAATTACACGAAATGATGATTTTGCGTCAGCAAGTGTTCGTAGTCGAACAAGATTGTCCCTACCAAGATGCCGATGAAAAGGATAAAGATTCACATCATTTAATGGGCTATATTAAGGGTGTTTTAGTAGCTTATTTACGTTTAGTTAAACCAGGGATAAGTTATGAGGAAATGTCTTTTGGACGTATAGTTACTGCTCAGAGTCATAGAGGAACAGGCTTAGGTGTAGCACTAATGAAAGAAGGTATAAAGCAATCTATTACAATTTATGGGACATCTAAAAATCGTATTTCTGCTCAATCGCATTTATTACCATTTTATCAAAAATTTGGCTTTGAATCAACCGGAAAAGAATACTTAGAAGATGATATTCCTCACACCGAGATGATAAAGACGATTTAGTTTAAATATACCGCTTCTTTTTTGCCTAAATCTACAGTAACGTGTTCTTTTAATGTTGTCGCTAGTGATAAGCCAACTACATCGGCTTTTATGGGGTAGGTTTTATAATTTCTATCAATGAGTATAGCAGTCATTAATTTTTTGATAGGTTGATTTAGGAAGTATTGGGCACCATACATTAATGTTTTGCCTGACTTGAGTACATCATCGACCAATACGACCACTTTATCATTCAATTCGCTATGTGCGCTGACTTGAACAGGTGACGATAGGGGATTGACTTTATCTAATTTCACCTCTATCACTTCAACCATAATGGAAGAAATATCGCTTAAATATTTGCTCAAACGCTGAGCCAAAATACTTCCTTTAGGACTTATACCTGCAATAACAATATAGGACTCTTGATGATTTTTTTCTAATACTTCCCACGCCATACGACATAGCTTTTGCTCCATCTGTTGTGCGTTAAGTACTAAAGTTGTTGATGAATTCATTTTCATAGGGCTAAGTTAAGCAATCTTGTTTTTTAAAAGAAATAAATAACTCTTTACCTTTTCTAGCTTCTATGGAATTGTCAGCGATTTGCATGTATTCTATGTCGTAATGAGAAGAAAAGAGTTTTTGATATTCTTCTTTGGTTCCTCCAAATGGTGGGTGATCGTTTCCAAATTCTTCATCAAATAACAAGCCCACAATTTTTCCATTTTTATTCAGTAAATCTGAAGTATGCTTCACATAATCCATTCTTAAAATAGGATCTATAGCACAGAAAAAGGTTTGTTCTAAAATGAGGTCATATTGTCCTTGATGTTCAAAGAAGTTACCTTCAATTAATTGACTTTTTGGAAAGCTAGGGACTCGCTTTGAAAACTCACCTAAAGCTATAGGGGAGAAGTCAACAATAGTTACCTTTTTAAAACCTTTTAGGTGAAGGTATTCGGCCTCATAAGCTCTTCCACAGCCAGGTATAAGGATGTTTTTGTCTTTATTTTCTAAGGTATCAATGTATGTCTTTAGAGGGGTGGAAGGAAAGCCAATATCCCATCCAGTTTGTGCTGTTTTGTAGCGGTTATTCCAAAATTCTTTATCTAGCATATTGCCTTTTTTCAAGCAGCACTACATTTTCAACGTGGAATGTTTGAGGGAACATATCAACGGGCTGAACTTTAGTCACTTTGTAATGTTCGTTCATTAATGCTAAATCTCTAGCTTGTGTCGCTGGATTACAACTTACATAAACAATACGTCTAGGGTTTACATCTAAAAGCTGACCGACTACTTTTTTATGCATACCATCTCTTGGTGGGTCGGTGATTATCACATCTGGCTGACCGTTCTTGAGAATAAAATCATTGGTGAATATTTCTTTCATATCACCCACATAAAATTTACAATTATCTAAACCATTGTTCTTAGCATTTTCTTTAGCTGCTTCAATAGCTTCAGGAACGGATTCCACGCCAATTACCTTAAGAGCATTTTTACCAACAAATTGAGCAATAGTGCCTGTTCCGGTGTATAAATCATATACAATATCGTTTTTCTCTATTTGGGCAAGTTCTCGAGTTACTTTATACAGTTCGTAGGCTTGTTTGGAATTGGTTTGATAAAATGACTTGGGTCCAATTTTGAATTTTAAACCCTCCATTTCTTCGTAGATACAGTCAGCGCCACTAAAAGTGATTATCTTTAAATCGAATATGGTTTCATTGCCTTTATCGTTAATGGTATATAATAAAGATGTGATTTCTGGAAATTTTTCTTTAATATAGTTGAGTAAACCTAACCTTTTCGATTCATCTTCATAAAAGAATTGGAAAAGAACCATAATTTCACCTGTGCTACTCATTCGAATAGTAAGAGTTCTTAAAAAACCCTCTTTTTCAGCAATATCAAAAAAATCGAGTTCATTTTCAATAGCATAGTCTCGAGCTGCTTTGCGTATGGCGTTGGAAGGTTCTGCTTGAAGATGACATTCATTGAGGTTAATGACTTTATCCCAAAATCCAGATACTCTAAAACCAGCACCATTTCGGTTTATTATTTCTTTGCCTTTTGTACTTTCTTCTTCTGTTATCCAACGTCTATTTGTAAAGGCAAAGTCCATTTTGTTTCGATAGCGAAACTCGTTTTCACAACCCATTATAGGTTTGACTTCAGGACAGTCTATACCACCAATTCTACTCAAGGAATCCACCACCTCTTTTTGTTTGAATTCGAGTTGATGTTCATAACCCATGAATTGCCATTTACAACCACCGCAGAGACCAAAATGTTCGCATTTAGCTTCTCGTCTTCTTTCAGATAAAGAATGAAATTTAACAGGCTTACCTTCCAAATAAGAACGTCTTTTTTTGTGAACTAACACATCACATACATCACCAGGAACCGCTCCTTCAATAAAAAGAACTAATCCATTTTCTAGACGAGTAATTGCTTTACCTTTAGCTCCTGCATCAGAAATATGAATATTTTCTAACAGTATCTTTTTACGCCTTCTTCCCATGTCGCAAATATAGAATTTTAAGCACTGCATTTTGATTTAAAAATCATTGATTTTTCTAACTTTGCCTTTCAAAATTATACGATATGTACTCATCACAAGAACTTATTGAAATAGAAGAAAAATACGGTGCTCACAACTATCACCCTTTACCTGTTGTTTTATCAAAAGGAGAAGGTGTTCATATTTGGGATGTCGAAGGCAAGCAATATTTTGATTTTCTATCTGCCTATTCGGCTGTTAATCAAGGCCATTGCCACCCTAAAATTATAAAAGCTCTTACGGATCAAGCCTCTACTTTGACGCTTACTTCTAGAGCATTCCACAATGATATTCTTGGACAGTATGAAAAATTCATTACCGATTTGTTCGGCTACGATAAGGTTCTACCTATGAACACCGGAGTTGAAGGTGGAGAAACAGCTAATAAGTTAGCGCGTAAGTGGGGTTATATGAAAAAAGGAATTACTGAAAATACAGCACGTATTATTTTTGCAAAAGGCAATTTTTGGGGGAGAACATTAGCCGCTATTTCTAGTTCTGATGACCCTACATCATACAAAGGTTTTGGCCCATATATGCCAGGTTACGATTTGATACCATACAACAACTTAGATGCTTTAGAAACGGAATTAAAAGACCCTAACGTTTGTGCTTTTATGGTAGAACCTATTCAAGGTGAAGCAGGTGTTGTTGTCCCTGATGAAGGCTATTTAGCAGGTGTTCGTGCTTTATGTACAGAGTATAATGTTTTGTTTATAGCTGATGAAGTGCAAACAGGTATTGCTAGAACAGGTAAAATGTTAGCTTGTGACTTTGAAGATGCCAGACCTGATATTTTAATTCTTGGAAAAGCCTTGTCAGGAGGTGTATTACCTGTTTCTGCTGTTTTAGCTGACGATGATGTTATGTTGTGCATTAAGCCTGGAGAACACGGTTCTACATTTGGTGGAAATCCATTGGCATGTAAAGTAGCTCAAGCAGCCCTTGAAGTTGTTATGGATGAAAAATTAGCCGAAAAAGCAGAGGATTTAGGGCAAATTTTCAGAGATGAATTAGAGCAACGTTTAGGTCATTTAAATATCGTTTCTAAAGTTAGAGGAAAAGGGCTTTTAAACGCTATTGTTATTAACGATACAGAAGATAGTTCAACAGCTTGGGATATGTGTATATCGTTGAGAGATAACGGACTTTTAGCCAAGCCTACACACGGGAATATCATTCGTTTTGCTCCTCCATTGGTTATCACAAAAGAACAGCTTTTGGAATGCATAAGCATTATAGAAAACACTATAAAATCTTTTGAAAAATAAATTTTGTAACTTTACATAGTGAATAAGATTATAAAACATATCATTAGCCACCTAATATGCCTCTTTATGCTGGTTGGTGCTATTGGTATTCCAGTTATCTTAAATCATTCACATAAATCAGATTATATTTCAGAACAAAGTCAGGATGAAACTGCTATTTGTCAAGAAGCAATGGCTTGTTGCGAGACAGAGCCGGTTGAACAAGAAACATTCGTTTGTTGTGAATCAGAATTTGCAGAAGAAGCAGTAAGTTTTTCAACTTGCGAATGTAATTTTATAGCCTCATGTTGTTGTTGTTTTATAGATGTTCGTTTAGTATCATTTGTATTTGATACTCCTATCAATGAATCTGTATCTATTCCATCATTTGTTCCATCATTTGTTAGAGATATAGGCATTGAAGAACTTCTAAGTTACTACTCCCATATATCTTGGTATAATTATGATTTACCACCTCCCAAAACCTATTCTCAACAATTAGCACTATTTCAAGTATTTCGAATTTGATTTTTTATTAATCCTAACCTTAATCAAGGAAATGGTTTAGTAATAATATCAAAAATTAAATTATGAAATATATAGTTTTAATAGCCTTACAAATTAGTGCTTTGTTTATTTACGCACAAGGGCATGTAGAAGGAAAAATAAACGATCAAAAAGGCTTACCACTTATAGGAGCCAAAATAGTTTTAGAAAACACATCTTTAGGAACAACTTCTGATGCCAACGGTAAATTCCATCTAGATTTTAATGGTGAATTTCCCTTTGATATCAAGGTGTCTTTTGTAGGTTTTCAGTCAAAGAATGTAACGGTCAAAGACAATTCTTTTCTAACGGTTTCTTTAAGTGAATCTGTAGAGATAGAAGAAGTTACTGTGGAGTCAAAAGTAAGTACTACAGAATTATCTATGGTAAATCCTCTACAAGTGCAAAAGATTTCTAGTAAAGAGTTGCAAAAAGCAGCATGTTGTAATTTGTCAGAAAGCTTTGAAACGAATGCTACTGTAGATGTTTCTTTTACAGATGCTGTTTCTGGTGCCAAGCAAATTAAAATGTTAGGATTGGATGGTATTTACACTCAAATAACACAAGAAAATGTACCTTTGATAAGAGGACTTTCTTCTGCTTATGGCTTATCCTATGTGCCTGGTACATGGATAGAGTCCATACAGATTATTAAAGGTGCTGGTTCGGTAATAAATGGTTTTGAGTCTTTTGCTGGTCAAATCAACTTAGAATATTTTAAGCCTGAAAATGCTGATAAAATATTTTGGAACTTTTACACCAATTCAGAGAGTAAATTTGAAAATAATCTCCAGTTTGCTAAAAAAACAGGTAAATGGACTTCTAATCTATATACTAGCATTAACTATCACAGTAAAGAAGTTGATAAAAATGAGAATGGATTTTTGGACATGCCTCATGTGAAGTCAATCAATGTTCTGAACCGATGGCTTACAGAAACAGAAAGTTATAGAATTAATCTAATTGGTCGTGTACTTTTTGATGAACGAGAAGGTGGACAAATTCGTTCAATTAGTAACCCTTATAAAGTACTTATAGACAACA
>CEUU01014305.1_pt1 | contig 19792 bp, 13 predicted proteins | sample 531321 | NCBI WGS metagenome assembly CEUU01 (sample SAMEA2622658, study PRJEB7988) | marine metagenome | isolation source: saline water (ENVO:00002010), including
TGGCGAAACTGAACTTGGCCTGACCATGGTAATTGATGCCGTCGACCGACACCTTCCCGCTGAAAGGGACCGGCGGGCTTGCCCAAACGAGGTCAGGCAAAAGGAAGAAGAGGGGGAGCAACAAGGCGACGGGCTTCTTCACGATTTTTCCTTTATCGAACAATTGCCCTCTCAAGTCAAGGGCACGGGGGGAACCACCCTTCCCCCAAGAACCGGGTCAGCCCTCCTTCTTGGGTTTCTTGTTCTTGGAGGGTTTCTTGGTCGGGGTCTTCGGGGCGTTCTTCTTGGGCAGATGAGCGGCCAGCCTTTTCTTGACCGATTCAAACCCTTCCCTGTCCGCCAGGTTCTTCCACTCGTAGGGATCCTTAAGGTGATCGTAGAGTTCCTCGCTCCCGTCCCGGTAGCGGGTATAGCGCCAGTTCTCGTTGCGGATCGAATGGTTCATGTACCCGTTGGTCGTAATGGCCACCCCGTCCCATTTGGCCTGCGGGTCCTTGAGCAGGGAGACGATGCTCCGGCCTTCGACGTGGGAGGGAATATCGATCCCCGCGAGCTCGCAGAGAGTCGGGTAGATACTTAGGAAGTCGACGGGACGCGAACAGACCGTATCGGCCTTGGTCACCCCGGGGGCGTACCAGATCAGGGGGGCACGGGTGGCTTCCTCCCAGAGGGTGAACTTGCGCCAGCGCTGCTTTTCCCCGAGGTGCCAGCCATGGTCGCCCCACAGGACGATGACGGTGTTGTCCTTGTGCGGGCTCTTCTCGAGGGCATCGAGCAGGCGCCCGATGCAGACGTCCACGAAGGCGACGGTGGCGAGGTAGGATTGGATGGCGTCCTTCCAGCGCCCGCTTGTGAGGAACTTGGGATGATCGCCGGAATTCCCGACCCCGTGAGCGAACTTGGGGATGTCGGAAAAGTCGTCCTCGAGGTGGGGGGGCAGCTTGATGGTATCCCTCGGGAACATATCGTAGTACTTTTGCGGAACAGCCCAGGGAAGGTGGGGCTTGATCAGCCCGCAGGCCAGAAAGAAGGGCTTGTCGCGCTTCTTGCCCAGCTGCTCGATGCAATAATTGACGGAATGCCAGTCCCCCAGGTCCTCATCCTTCATCTTCAGGGGCAAGGGCTCGAAATACCCCTGGTACTTGGAGGCTCCGCCCGTGGAGGACTTGGGCAGGCGTGGATACTCGTCCCATTCGTTCTCGTAAATCGCCGCCTTGCTCGTTCCCGAAGCATGATAGGTCTTGCCCGTGCCCATCACATAATAGCCCGAGTCCTTGAAATGGGCGTTCAGGCATATGCCTTCCTTGACGTACTTCTTCCAGAGGTGCCCGTTCAGGTAGCACCCCGAAGTGCTGGGCCGCAAACCGGAGAAGAGGGAGGCCCTAGTCGGCTCGCAGGCGGGGGCCGAGCAATGGGCGTTGGAAAAGGACACCCCCATCCTGGAGAGACGGTCGATGTTGGGGGTCTTGGCCTGCGGGTTGCGCCCGGTGTATCCGACCCAGTGGTTCAAGTCGTCCACCGGGATGAACAGGACGTTCATCTTGGGCTTGGCCCAGAGGGAAACCCATCCGCAGGCAAAGACGATGAAGATGAAGGAACGAAGGAAATTTTTCATGGCTGAAAGGTACTGTGGTTCAGCGGATTCCACCCGGACCACCTTGTGGCAATCCCTCGGTAAGCTTGCGCAACTCGGCCACGATCTTGGGGTGCTTCTTGGCCAGGTTGGTGGTCTCGCCCAGGTCGTTTTCCAAGTCGTAGAGTTCCTCCTCGATCGGACGGCCGTCCTCCCGGGCATAGCCGTAGAAATGAGCATTCGGCAAAAGGTATTTCCACTTGCCCTTGCGGATGCCCGCCCGGTCGAAGTAGAAGGTTTCCCTCCCCTTTTGCGACTTGCCCATGAGCAGGGCGGTCTGGTCGACTCCGTCGATCACCCGGTCGCCCGGGGCCTTGAATCCGCACAGCTTGGCGAAGGTGGGCATGAAGTCGATGGTCGCGAACACCGCATCGGACTTGCGGCCCGCCGGGACCTTGCCCGGCCAGCGCACGATGCAGGGCAGACGATACCCGCCCTCGTAGGGTGAACCCTTGCCGTTGCGCAGCGGCCCGGAGGAACCCCAGAAGATCGAGCCCTTGGGGTGACCCTTCTTGTTCTTGGTGTACTTGTCCTGGTTCCAGGGCCCGTTGTCGGAGGTATAGATAAAGAGGGTGTTCTCGCTTAAGCCGAGCTCCTCGAGGGCATCGAGCAGGCGACCCGTCTCGTAGTCGAATTCCTCCACCACGTCACCGTAGAGCCCGCCCTTGGATTTCCCGCGGAAGCGGTCGGAGGCATCTATGATGGTGTGCATCATGGTATGGGCCAGGTAGAGGACGAAGGGCTTCTTGGGGTCGCGCTTTTTCTTGAGGAACTCGATCGACTTGTCGGTATACAAAGTAGTCAGCCCGCCCATGTCCCGGCTCGTCCCGGCGGGCTCGTTGTTCTCGTGGAACCTGACCCCTCCCCCGTCGTTCGCCCCGAGGGTCCCGAAGTAATAATCGAATCCCTGGGCATTCGGCATCCGGTCGATGATGGCCTTGCGGTTGGAAACGTCCCACTTGCCGATGCAGGCGGTCTGGTAGCCGGCCTTTTGCATGAGTTCCCCAAAGGTGATCTCACTCGCGGGCATCCCCCACCCTTTGCTCCGGCAGGGGTAGCGCCCCGTGAGCAAGGCAGATCGGGAAGGCCCGCACACGGTCTGGGTATAGAATGAAGTGAAGAGCGTGCCCTCCTTGGCCAACTGGTCTAGCCGGGGAGTCTTGTTGGTCTTGCTCCCGTAGCAGGCGAGGTCCCCGTAGCCTTGGTCATCGGTGAAGACGATGACGACGTTGGGCTTCTCCCCGAAAAGGGAAAGGCAAAGAAAGAGAAGGGCAAAGGGTAGGACGAACTGTTTCATATGTAAGAACATTAGGCAAACGTCCACCGGGCGAATGCCAACCTTAAACCTCAGCCCCCTATGATTTCGGGAGGCGTGAAGCAAAGGAAGAAAATCTCGGCCCGATCCCCGGCGAGGCGACTTGATGTCGCTTGCCCTTTGCCTTGCGCCCATTCACAATCCGATTCCATGAAACGACTATTCCCCTTGTTTTGCCTACTCTTGCTGGCCTCGGTTTGCCCGGCCAACGACAAGCCCAACATTCTCTGGCTGATCACCGACAACTGCAACCTGGACTTCGGCTGCTTCGGCAGGCAGGGGGTCCATACGCCCCACCTCGACCAGTTGGCCGCCGAGGGCGTTCGCTACACCCGGGTTTTCGCTACCGCACCCGTGTGCGCCCCCAGCCGGTCGGCCTTCATGACGGGGATGTATCAGACCTCCGTCAACCTGCACCACTTCCCCGATCACCGGGACGATGGGTTCAAGCTGCCCGAGGGGATCCGGCCTCTGACCCACCGGCTAAAGGATGCGGGCTACCTGACGGGCTCCATCAAGAAAATAAGGGACCAGGTGGTGGGCTCGGGCAAACTCGACCTCAATTTCGTGAACGAGGGGAAAATCTTCGAGAGCACGGACTGGGAAGAGATCAAGAAGGGAAAGCCCTTCTTCTTGCAGGTGAACACCCCGGAAGCGGAATACGACATTTACGATTTCAGGACCAACCGGCCGGAACGCATCAAATGGTGGGGCGAAGACGAGCACTTCCAGTACGCCAAGCCGGACTCGGTGGTTCCGCCGGCCTACTTCCCCAAGCACAGGACGTCCGACGAGGAGTGGGCCCGCTACTTGAACTCGGTCTCCAACATGGACCGGCGCGTCGGTGTGGTCCTCAAGGAACTGGAGAACGAAAAGCTCCTCGACGATACCGTCATCATCGTATTCGGGGACAACGGACGGGTCGACCACCGGAGCATCCATTGGGTCTACGACACGGGCCTGCACGTCCCGATGATCATCAAGTGGCCCAAGAATTTCCCCATGCCCGACGGCTTCAAGCCGGGAACGGTCAACGAGGAGGTGATCAGCCTGCTCGACCTGACCGCCACCACCCTCTACCTGGCCGGCGTACCCCGCCCGCTGGGCATGCAGAGCCGGATCTTCCTTGGGAAAAACCGGGATCCGCAAAGAAGGTATGCATTCAGTGCCCGGGACCGGGTAGACGACGTTCCATTCCGCCTGCGGTCTGTCCGCGGCAAGCGCTTCCATTACATCCGCAACTACCAGCCCGAGCTCAACTTCGGAACCTACGTCAACTTCTACAAGGAAAAGTGCTTCCCCGTTCAGCAGGTCATGCGCGACCTCTACAAGAAAGGAAAACTCGACCCCCACCTCATGCCCCTCTTCACGGAGTTCAGGCGGGAATACCTCTTTGATACCGACGCCGATCCAAACGAGCTCAACAACCTCGTGGACTCCACCCATCCGGCTCACCAAAAGGCCCTCACCGAGATGCGGGCCGCCCTCGACACCTGGGTCAGCGCAACTGGGGACATGGGCTGGCAAAAGGAGCCCCCCGAGAAGATCGAGAAGTTTCGTGCCGTGATGTACGATTGGTTCGGGGCTCCCGACTGGTACCCTTACAAACCAAAGAAAGCCTCGGCCCTCGAAGACCTCAACCGGGGCCGCATCATCGAGGACTGACCATCCGGAAGAAGTTTTTACGGCCGTTAGGCCATCCCTTCTTGCCGAACGGGCCAAACTCTCCCAGACTTTTAAAACAAATTAACTCAGCACCATCCCACTTATGAAAACCAAATCCTTCTTCGCTTTGTATGCCGGCTTGGCGTTCTTCGCCAGCCCCTTCTCTGCCTCCGCTGATGTCAAGCTGCCCTCGATTCTCGGAAACCATATGGTTCTCCAGCAAGGCGAGCCCGTCCCCGTCTGGGGCTGGGCGGACGAGGGCGAGAAGGTCACCGTTTCCTTTCACGGAAAAACCGTTTCGACCCAAACCGGCAAGGACGGCAAGTGGAGGATCGACCTGCCCGCCATGAAGGCCAATACCAAGGGAAGCGACCTGACCGTCAAGGGCTCCAACGAAATCAAGCTGAAAGACGTTCTGGTGGGCGAGGTCTGGCTTTGCTCGGGGCAGTCCAACATGGAATGGTCCGTGGCCCGCTCGGGCAATGCGAAGGAGGAAATCGCCAACGGTAAGCACCCCCTGATCCGTCACGTCAAGGTTCCTCGCAAATTGAGCCTCACCCCGCAAGAGGACGTGCCAACCGGAGGCTGGCAGGTATGCAGTCCGTCCACCGTGGCGAACTTCACCGCCGTAGGCTACTACTTCGCTCGTCATCTCCAAAAGGAAATCAAGGTACCCATCGGCTTGATCGGATCGAACTGGGGAGGCACCCGCATCGAGCCCTGGACCCCCGCGGAAGGCTTTAAGGCCGTTCCCGCGCTCAGGAAGGGCTTCGCCGACAAGTTGGATCAGTTTACCAGGGGCAAGCCGGGACGGACAACGCCCACCCATATGTACAACGCCATGATCGCTCCCTTGATCCCCTACGCAATCAAGGGAGCACTCTGGTACCAGGGCGAGTCCAACAACGGGGAAGGCATGCTCTACCACGAGAAGATGAAGGCCCTCATCGCGGGATGGAGGAGCGTATGGAAAAAGCCCGAGCTACCCTTCTACTTCGTCCAGCTCGCGCCCTTTAACTACCGCAACCGGGATCCCAAGGCCCTCCCCTGGATCTGGCAGGCTCAACTGGAAACCCTAGAGGTTCCCCACACCGGTATGGCCGTGACCACGGACATCGCCACGGTAAACAACATCCACCCGCCCAACAAGCAGGACGTCGGCAAGCGCCTCGCCCTCTGGGCCTTGGCCAAGAACTACGGATACGACAAGCTGGTCTACTCCGGGCCCATCTTCGACCGGGCGGACCATTCCGAAGGGAAGGACAGTATCACCGTGCATTTCAAGGAGTTTCACGGACGGAACGTCGGCTTGACCCTGCCCGAAGGGAAAGGCATCAAAGTGGCCGATTTCGAAGTGGCCGGAAAGGACGGAAACTGGCGCGTCGCGGAGGCCTTTACCGTTTACGGGCATCACGTCGTGGTAAAGAGCAAGGAGGTCAAGAACCCAGTCCACGTAAGGTTCGGGTGGGACCAGAAGGCAAACCCCAAGCTCTTCAACCGGGCCGGGCTCCCAGCCTCCCCCTTCACGACCGAAAAATAGCGGGATTCCGCAGAGTTTGGCTATGAGCCGTTGAACGATGGTGAGACTTTTCATCCTCCCGGCGCTCCCTCTCCTGACCCTTCAGGCGGTGGACTTCAACAAGGAAGTCCGCCCTCTTCTGGCAAGTAAGTGCTATGCGTGCCATGGTCCCGACGAGGAAGGACGCAAGGCCAAGTTGCGCCTCGATCTGCGCGAAGGCGCCCTCAAGAACGAGGTCATCGTTCCCGGCAAAGTTGAGGAAAGCGAATTTCATTACCGAATCCGCTCGGACGACCCGGAGGAGATCATGCCTCCGCCCGAGTCTCATGCAACCCTCACGGAAAAGGAAAAGGAATTGCTCGAGAAATGGATCAAGGAGGGAGCGGAGTACGACAAGCACTGGGCCTTCGTTGCGCCCGTTGCCTCCGATCCTCCCGCAAAGGGATCGGAGTGGGTGCGCAACGAAATCGATTCCTTCATCATCGCCAACCTCAAGAAGCATGATCTCAAGCCTTCTGCTCAGGCCGATGGTTACAGCTTGGTGCGTCGCCTTTACCTCGACTTGGTCGGCCTGCCCCCCACCCCCGAACAAGCCGACGCCTTCGTCGGCGACATACGACCGGACGCTTACGAACGGTTGGTCGAAGAGTTACTCGTCTCCCCGCATTATGGGGAGAAATGGGCGCGCGAATGGCTCGACCTTGCCCGCTATGCGGATAGCAATGGATACGAGAAGGATCGCCCCCGCAACATCTGGCCCTACCGCGACTGGGTCATCCGGGCTCTCAACGCGGACATGCCCTACGACCAATTCACCATCGAGCAACTTGCCGGCGACATGTTGCCCAACGCCACCCAAGAACAGAAAACCGCCACCGGATTTCACCGCAATACCCAGCTCAACGAGGAAGGCGGGATCGACCCTCTCGAATTCCGCTTCTATGCGGCGGTCGACCGGGTTGCCACCACCGGGACGGTCTGGATGGGACTGACAACGGGCTGCGCCCAGTGCCACACTCACAAGTACGACCCCATCACCCATGACGAGTACTTCGGGCTGATGGGTCTGCTAGACAACGTCGACGAGCCCGATCTCCTCCTCTACACGGATGCTCAAACAAAGCAAAAGTCCGATCTCGAGCAACAAATCGATGACAAGATCAAAGAACTCACGGAAAACAATGCGGACTTTGACCAGGCCTTTGCCTCTTGGCGAAAGACCGAGGAGAAAAAAGCAACCCCATGGGGCACGCTCAAACCTGATTCCATGAAGACCAACCTGCCCAAACTGGAAATCATGGAGGACGGGTCGATCTTTTCCTCCGGGGACGTCACCAAACGGGACGTTTTCGATCTGAATTTCACAAGTAAGCAACCGATCACCGCCCTCAGGCTCGAGGTCCTGCCCGATGACCGCCTCCCAAACCGCGGACCTGGTCGATGCTACTACGAAGGACGCAAGGGAGACTTCTTTCTAAGTGAGTTCATCGTGAAATCGAAAGGTCGAAAGTTTCGGATTTCCAATCCTTCAAGTACCTACGGAAAAATCAGCGTTGGTTCGGGCGCTTCGGCATCCAATGTCTCGGATGGGATTGGATCCTCGGGGTGGTCCACTTCCGGGCAAGAAGGCAAAGCCAATCACTTGGTTCTGCCCTTGGAAAAATCCATTCCCGCCGACACTCCTTTCTCCGTACGTTTACTCTTCGAAAGACACTTCGCAGCCAGCCTTGGTCGTTTTCGTATTTCTGCGACCTCGACTGCAAACCTGCCTACGGTATCCAAGATCGGGGTCAAAGCCGAGCATATCCTCAGCCTCAAGGAAACGGCCAAACCGAAGGACTTGTCCGCACTGCGGTCCATTTACCTCGAAAAAGTATATTTGGAAAGGCCCGCCCCTACCCGCAATGCAATCGTTCTAAAGAACACCCAATGGATCTGGAATGCAAAAGGCAACCGGCCCCGGGAAACTTTATATTTCTCGAAGCAATTCGACCTAAAGGAACTTCCCCAGTCCGCCGAAATCTTCTTTACCTGCGATGACGACGTTGAATTCTTTCTCAACGGAGATTCCATTGGCACAACTGATTTGTGGAGCAAACCCGTAACCACTCCGATCAAGACACTTTTTCGCAAAGGTGTAAACTTCCTCACCGCCAAAGCTTCCAATCAAGCAGGACCCGCCGGTTTGATCGCCCAGCTTTCGCTCAAATTAAAAAACGGAAATGTCCAACGCATTACATCGGACCAAAGTTGGAAATTCTCAAGCCAACTCTCCAACCCTCAGACAAAAGACTGGCACACCCGAGTGCTCCCCAACGCAAAAACCGCAGTCGTGGTTGGAAAGTATGGAGACGGTCCATGGGGCAAACTAAACCTTCCTAAAGGAAACCCTTCCAAAAAACCAAACCCAATCACTAAATTGCGCAACCGCCTGCCCCGTCCCAATCATACCTTGGTCATGCTCGAGCGCCCGCCCGACAACCCACGCCCGACCCTTCTACGCCATCGCGGTGAATACACCAGCCCAAAGCACGCGGTACCTGCGGGCATTCCGGAAATCTTTGAATTGCAGAGTAGGAAAGAGCCCGTCAACCGCCTGGAATTCGCCCGTTGGCTGGCAAGCCCCGACAACCCGCTTGGCGACCGTGTCGCCGTCAACCGGGCCTGGCGTTCATTCTTCGGTTACGGGCTCATCAGAACCAACGGTGACTTCGGCACCCAGGCGCCCGCCCCCGATCATCCCGAGCTGCTCGATTGGCTGGCCGTTGAGTTCCGCAAGAACGGAACGTCCCTCAAGAAGCTCCACCGCTTGATCGTTACGAGTTCAACCTATCGTCAGGATTCCAAGGCATCCCCCTCCCTTCTCGAAAAGGATCCCCAGAACCGCCTGCTTGCCCGTGGGCCGCGCTTCCGCCTGTCGGGCGAGTTGATCCGTGATCACATGCTCAAGGCAAGCGGCAAATTATCTGCCAAGATGTTCGGCCCCGGGGTCTATCCCCCGCAGCCGCTCACCGTTCTGGCTCATGCCTTCGGGAACAAGAGCTGGAATGCATCCAAGGGGGAAGACCGTTACCGGCGCTCGGTCTATACTTTCATCAAGCGCACCGCCCCGTTTGCGGGGTTCATGACCTTTGACGGCACCTCGGGCGAGAACTGCCTGGCCAAGCGCGACCGCAGCAACACGCCTTTGCAGGCGCTCGCCTTGCTCAACGACGAAATGTTCCTCGAGCTTGCCCGGGCCGCGGGCAAGGAGGTTCACCTGCAAAAGAAGGACCCCGTCCTCACCCTCTTCCGTCGATTCCTGACCCGCCCCCCGAGCACGGAAGAACGGGAAGCCCTGCAAGCTTATCTGGACCGACAAATCGAACGTCTTTCCAGGGGCGAGCTCAAGCCCTCTGAAATCGCCGCCGACAAGAAGGCTAACCCCGAGCTTGCCGGCAAAGTTCTCCTCGCCCGGGCCATCATGAATTTAGACGAAGCCCTTACCAAGCCATGAACGTTCCTCCCCTCCTCCATCGCACGCGCCGTCACTTTTTTCAGGATTGCGGAATAGGCGTCGGCAAGATCGCCCTCGCCTCCCTCCTCGCAAAGGAATCATTCGGGGATTACGGCAAGCCGGGCTTCATGCGCTTCCCCGTCAAGGCCAAGCGGGTGATCTATTTGTTCATGGCGGGAGCGCCCAGCCAGCTCGAGCTCTTCGACAGCAAGCCAAAGCTCAAGGAAATCGAGGGCAAGCCCATCCCGCCCTCCGTGATCAAGGGACAGCGCTATGCCTTCATCCAGCCGGACGCCGCAGTGCTCGGCCCCCGCTTTCCCTTCGCCAGGCACGGGCAGTCCGGGGCCGAGTTTTCCGACCGACTACCCTACCTTTCGAAGATCGCGGACGACCTGACCATCATCAAGTCGATGCATACCGATCACTTCAACCACGCCCCCGCCCAGCTCTTCATGACGACGGGCAGCGGAATTCCCGGTCGGGCGAGCATGGGCTCCTGGCTCAGCTACGGGATCGGAAGCGAGGCCGACGACCTGCCAGGCTTCGTGGTCATGAGAAGCGGCGGAAACCTGAGCGGCGGATCCGCCATGTGGGGATCCGGGTTCCTGCCCTCCGAGCACCAGGGGGTTCCCTTCCGCGAAGGAGCCGAGCCGATTCTTCACGTCGCCAACCCCAAGGGAATCGACCGGACTGCCCAGCGCCAGACCCTTGACCTTCTGAACAAGCTCAACCGAGGAGCTCATGGGAAGATGGGGGATCCCGAGATCAACGCCCGCATCGAAGCCTACGAAATGGCCTACCGGATGCAGGCCAGGGCTCCCGAGTTGATGGATTTTTCCAAGGAGAGCCAGGAGACCCTCGACCTTTACGGCATCGAAAAAGGCAAATCCGATTTCGCGAGCAACTGCCTGCTCGCCCGCCGGTTGGCCGAGCGGGGAACCCGCTTCATTCAGCTTTACCATTCCGGCTGGGACGCCCACTCCAACGTCGCGGGGAACGTCACGAAGCAGGCCAAGCAAGTGGACCAGGCCAGCGCAGCCCTCGTACAGGACCTCAAGCGGCTCGGCATGCTCGAGGACACTCTTGTAGTGTGGGGAGGAGAATTCGGCCGCACCCCCATGGTCGAGTCCAGCGCCGCCCTAAAGCGTAGTGGCGGACGCGATCATCACCCCCAAGCCTTCACCATGTGGATGGCGGGCGGAGGAGCGAAGCCGGGCATCAGCCTGGGCCAGACCGATGAACTTGGCTTTCACGTAACCGAGGACCCCGTTCACGTCCACGATTTGCAAGCTACTGTTTTGCAGCTTATGGGAATCGATCATACCCGCCTGTCCTTCCGCTTTCAGGGACTCGACTTCCGCCTCACCGGGGTGGAGCCGCACCATGCCGTAAAGAAGCTGATGGCTTAGCTTCAACCGGCCCGAACTATTCCTTTGCCCTCCGCCTCCACCTGGGCTTCACTTTCCGAGTCATGAAACTCTTCTCATCCTCATGGGCATGCTTGCTCCTAGGGTTGTTTTCCATCTCCCAGGCAAAGGAACGCCCTCACATCGTTCTCGTCATGGCGGACGACCATGGATACGGCGACTGCGGGTTTACCGGTCACCCCTTCGTGAAAACCCCTCATCTCGACGAGATGGCCGAGGCCGGCGTTGTCTTCAGCCGTTTCTATGCCAGCGCTCCGGTTTGCTCCCCGACAAGGGCGAGCGTGATGACCGGCAGGCATCCCTTCCGGGCAAACGTCCCCAACCACGGCCACTATATGCGCCCCGACGAATGGACCATCGCCGAGCAACTTGGAGATGCGGGCTACGTCACGGGACATTTCGGGAAGTGGCACATCGGCTCGGTCCAGCCCGACAGCCCGACTTCCCCCGGAGGCGCCGGTTTCGACGAGTGGCTCTCGGGGTTGAACTTCTTCGATAACGATCCCTACCTAAGCCACAATGGGAAATACCGGCGCATCAAGGGAGCGGGCACCGTAATCTCAATGGATGCCACCCTCAAGTTCCTCAGCAAGCACAAGGATGGCAAAAAGCCTATGTTCACCGTGACCTGGTTTCCCTCCCCTCACAGCCCCCACCCCGAGATTCCGCAGGGAATGAAAAACGCCGCCACCCTATACAAGAATCAAAAGACGAAAATGCCCGGGTACTTCCGTGAGATCACCCTGCTCGACCAGCAAATCGGGCGCTTACGCAAACACATCCGCAAGCTGGGAATCGAAAAGAATACGCTTTTTCTGTATTGCAGCGACAACGGGGGATTGGTCACCGAGTCCTCCGGGGGCCGGGCCAAGAAGGGAAGCATTTACGAGGGTGGACTGCGCGTACCGGCCGTCCTTGAGTGGCCGAGTCGCTTTTCGTCCGGAAAGATCAACCTGCCGGTGTTTTCCTCGGACTTGTACCCGACTTTTCTATCGATCGCCGGTATCAAGCTCAAGCCCGGCCAACCAATGCTCGACGGCATCGATCTGCTTCCCGTTCTGGGTGGTCAAAGGACCTCCAGGCCCGCCATGGGCTTCTGGCATGGTTTCCAAAACGGGCAGGGAACTTGGAACGACCGGATCATAAAGGCTCTCCTGGAGGCGGAACAAGCGGGCAAGCCAAACCCCTTCCCCGAACGCATCCTCAAGAACGTGAAGGAATTCCCCACCTTCGACCCATCCGACCTTCGGGGACACGCGGCCTGGAACGACTGGCCATGGAAACTTCACCGGATTGAGACGAGGGCAAAGGTCGTCTACGAGCTTTATGACCTGAAAAAGGATCCGATGGAAACGACCGACCTGTCCGAAAAAGAACCCGTCCAGGTCGCGGGAATGAAGAAGTCCCTCGAAAGCTGGCAGCGTTCCGTGCTTCGCAGCTGGGCAGGGAAAGACTATTGAAAGAAGAACCGCATGGCCCCCGGGCGCGTGATAATCATGCTTTTTCTTGCCCTACCTAGAGGAAGGCTTCCAATATTCGTCATGCAACCTTGTCCAGCCTCCTTCCCTTTTCCACTTACCGATGAAAGCCCTCGTTAAACAAAGCGCCGAGCCGGGCCTCTGGATGGAGGAGGTTCCCGAGCCCGAAGTTGCGCCCCATCACGTGCTGGTCAAGGTGAACCGGGCTGGCATCTGCGGAACCGACCTGCACATCTACAACTGGGACGACTGGGCGGGCAAGACCGTCCCCCTCCCTCTCGTCATCGGTCACGAGTTCGTAGGTGGGATCGTAGAGGTCGGTTCCGAGGTAACCGACTTCAAGCCCGGTGAACTCGTCAGCGGGGAAGGGCACGTCGTGTGCGGGCGATGCCGCAACTGCATGGCGGGCCGTCGCCACCTTTGCTCCGACACGGCTGGGATCGGGGTCACCCGTCCGGGTGCCTTCGCCGAGTACATCGCCCTCCCCCAGACCAACGTCTGGGCCCATAAGCCGGGTATCGACCTCGACGTGGCGGCCATTTTCGACCCCTTTGGCAACGCCGCCCATTCCACCCTTAGCTTCGACGTCCTTGGCGAGGACGTCCTCATCACCGGGGCCGGGCCCATCGGGGCCATGTCGGCCGCCATCGCCCGCCATGCCGGAGCCAGGCACGTGGTGGTAACCGACCTGAATCCCTATCGTCTCGACCTGGCCGGTAAAATGGGAGCGACCCGAGTGGTCGACGCATCCATGGAAACCTTGTCTCAAGTACAGGAGGAGCTCGGCATGGAGGAAGGCTTCGACGTGGGTCTGGAGATGAGCGGTTCACCCCAGGCCTTCAACGACATGCTGGACAACATGTGCCATGGAGGAAAGATCGCCATGCTCGGCATTCCCGAGAAGGAGATGGCCATCGACTGGAACGTGGTCGTCTTCAACATGCTTACGATCAAGGGCATCTACGGACGGGAGATGTACGAGACCTGGTACAAGATGACGGTAATGCTGGAGAGCGGACTCGACCTGAAGCCCATCATCACCCACCGCTTCGACTTCGCCGATTTCGAGAATGGTTTTCAGACCGCCTTGGGCGGAAACAGCGGGAAAGTCATATTGGAGTGGTAGGATGTACGGATCCGTCGAAAAGGAACTGAAGCGGGAACTAGAGGAAATCCGCTCCGCCGGACTCTACAAGTCCGAACGCGTCATCGAGACCTCCCAGGAGGCCCGCGTCCGGGTCAAGGACGGGGATCCGGTGCTCAACCTCTGCGCCAACAACTACCTCGGGTTGGCCAATCACCCCGAGGTCGTGAAGGCGGCCCGTGACGCCCTCGACAAATGGGGCTACGGCCTGGCCAGCGTGCGCTTCATCTGCGGGACGCAATCCCTTCACAAGGAACTGGAAGCAAGGCTTTCCGCCTTTCTCGGGATGGAGGACGTCATTCTCTACTCCTCCTGCTTCGATGCCAACACGGGCCTCTTCGAGACCATCCTCGGGAAAGAGGACGCGATCTTCTCGGACGCCCTCAACCACGCTTCCATCATCGATGGAGTACGCCTCTGCAAGGCCGCTCGTTTCCGCTATGCAAACAACGACGCGGACGACTTGGAGGGCCAGTTGAAGGAGGCTGGGGAGGCACGCCGCAAGCTGATCGTTACGGACGGCGTCTTCTCCATGGACGGCTACCTCGCGGATCTCCCCGCCATCTGCGACTTGGCCGACGAGCATCAATCCCTCCTCATGGTGGATGATTCCCACGCCGTCGGCTTCATTGGAAAAAAAGGGCGAGGCACGCACGAGCGCCATGCGGTGATGGAACGGGTCGACGTCATGACCGGCACGCTGGGCAAGGCCCTCGGCGGAGCCAGCGGAGGCTACGTGGCCGGAAAAAGGGAAATCGTGGAATTTCTCCGCCAGCGCTCTCGACCCTACCTCTTTTCCAATACCCTCGCCCCCGCCATTGCGGCCGGATCGCTCAAGGCCCTCGATCTTCTCGAGTCCTCCACCGAGCTGCGCGACCGCCTGGAGGAGAACACCGCCTTTTTCAGGCAAGCCATGGAAAAGGAAGGTTTCGAGATTCTTCCCGGAGAGCACCCCATCGCCCCGGTCATGTTCGGGGATGCGGCCAAGGCCGCCCGCTTCGCCGATCTTCTTCTTGAAAAAGGCGTCTACGTAATCGCCTTCTCCTACCCCGTGGTTCCTCAGGGAAAGGCACGCATTCGAACCCAGGTTTCCGCCGCCCACAGCAGGGAAGATCTCGCCTTTGCGGTCGAGAAATTCCGCGAAGCCCGCTTGGAAGTCGATTGACCGGTCATGGCTAGGAAATTCCAAACACGGACAAGGGTCTTGGCTTTCCTACTTAGTGGCCTTGCCCCGGCCCTCGCCAAGGACAAGGCTCCCGAGCTATTTGGAGAGGTTTCACTAAAAGCCGACCCGGATGAGAAAGCCATTCCCCAGATACAGGCCGCATTCGGCAAGTACTCGATCGAGACCCCTGAGACGTACGAGGGCAACCATCGAACCTTCGAGCATCTGGCTGTCGAGAAAGATAAGGAAATGAAGGCCGCCTTCGTCTTCCGCATCCACCGGGACGAGGACGGGGACCGCGACAAAATCTGGCCCAAGGGCATGGAAAGGCAACGCAACGAGATCAAGGGCTATCAAAGTTCCTCCAAAACCTTGAAAGCCCTTCGTGGGGAAGTGAGCCGGTATCATTGGTACCTTAAAATCGACGAGTCCTTTGCCATCACAAAGAACTTTTGCCATTTTTTTCAGCTTAAACCGGTGGGCGGAAAAAGTGCCGCCGACCCCATTCTCACCCTGTCCGGCTCAATTTTTCACGGAAAGCCTCAGCTCGAGATACGATGGTTCTCGAAGGAGGGCAAGCAACGCCTGTTTATTGCGGAATGGAAGGACAGCAAGGGGAAGTGGCTGGAATGCGAATGCATCACGAAGACCGGAGATAAGGGCTTCCTCTGGTTCTCCGTGACCTCTTCGGATAAGGAGGTAAGGTTCGGGAGGGAGATTCCCGGCTTGGTTACTTGGCGGCCCGACTATTCCTTCATTCGTCCCAAATGGGGCATTTACCGCAGCCTCGTCGACAAGGAGGACATCCCCAATGAGAGAGACGAAGTGCGCATGGCCGACTTTACCATCCAGAAGCTTTCCCGCCTTCCCTAGGCGTCATCGCCTTGCCATAGCCCCTCTGACTGCCCAAGATTTGCAACCATGACCGATCCGAGAAATGGACAGGGAACCATTCATTCCGAAAGACCATGGGGCGACATCCACATGGTCGTGCGCAACCAGGAGTGCAGCATCGATCTGACCGAGGTCAAACCCGGTGAACGGGCAAGCCTCCATTCCCATGCCGTTCGGCATGAGCTTTTTCACTTTCTAGACGACGGAGCGGTACTTGAGATCGACGATGAGATCTTTCACCCAAAGGCTCATGAGGAATTCCTTCTCAAGCCGGGACAGAAGCACCGCTTCTGGGCCGAGGACAAAATCTTCCGTATGCTCGTCGTCAGCTTCGGCGACTGGAAGGCTGAGGATCAAACCCGTCACGACGACGACTACGGAAGAACTGGAAAACCTATCGAGCTTTGAGGGATCACATGAGCAAGCCCCGAATAGCCGTTACGATGGGCGACCCTGCCGGGATCGGCCCAGAAATCTGCCTCGACCTGCTTGCCGATTCCTCCGTGGCGGATCGTTGCGTCCCCATCGTGTTCGGGGATACCGAAGTTCTAAGGCTATGTGCCGGGCAGACTGGCAAAAACGGGGACTTCCAGGTCGTCGGCAAGGACAACCTGAGCTCGACGAGTTCGCCTTCCGTACTCGATCTAGGATTGATGGAGATGGATCAACTTCAACCGGGCATCATCAACCCGGCGACCGGCAAAGCCACCTACGGTTACGTAATGGAAGCCATCGACGCATGCCTGGCCGGACAAGTCGATGCAGTTGCGACCTGCCCGGCCAACAAGGAAGCGATGAAGAGCGCCGGGATCCCCCATCCCGGACATACCGAGATCTTCGCCGAGCGCACCCAAAGCAAACGGTTTTGCATGGCCTTCTTCTCCAAAACCATCAGTTGCAGCTTGGTTACCGTTCACGCGGGATACACGGAAGTTCCCGGCTTGCTCAGCGAGGAAAGGATTATCGACGTAATCGAACTAACCCGCGAGACTCACGAGAAGTTATTGGGCAAAGAACCCTCGATAGGAATCTGTGGCTTGAACCCGCACGCCGGCGAAAACGGTTTGTTCGGAAACGGTGAGGAGGAAAGGATCATCATGCCCGCCATCGAAAAGACGAGGGCAAAGGGTTTCAACCTGACCGGCCCCCTCCCCCCCGATACCGCCTTCACCGAATCCATGCGAAGGCAAATCGACGCCTACGTCTGCATGTACCACGACCAGGGCCTCATTCCAGTAAAGGCCCTTGCCTTCGAGGAAGCCGTAAACGTGACTCTCGGGCTCCCCCTTGTTCGAACTTCCGTCGACCATGGGACGGCCCTGGACATTGCCTGGCAAGACAAAGCGGATGCCAGCAGCTTGAAGGCAGCGGTTAATCTGGCGGTACGACTCATCGACTAGGCATGTCTTTGCGTTTCCCTTGTCTTCCGACGTTTTTTTGTATCCGCAGTATTTTCCCTTACCCAACTCAACGGCTCGGAGCCTGCGGTCTTGGCTACGGTGGCTACCTGTCTGCCAAAGAGGAGAATATCCTATCGGCAAGCGTCAAAGGCGACTACGAAAAGGTTCTGTTTCACGATGGGAACCAAGAACTCGATGAAGCTTCGGGCCCCGCGTGGGCCCTCCCTCCCCGGGAACTGCAACCCGGCCTACGCGTCCTCTTTGCCGTCGGCGTAAAGGCCGATGGTTCCCGAGCTGCAAGCAAGCCAGCCATGGTCATCGTGAAATGAAACGAAGACACGTAGGTGAAATTTCTTTGGCACATTCGGTCGGGACGTCATGACTAGTTTGCGGAAGAAGACCTTTATGTTGCCATCGCGTCCATTACCTGTCCTCGCCATCTTGGGGATGACCGTGGCTTGCTCCCTTGCCCAAGCGGAGAAGCGAACGTTGGATCATCCGGACTACGCAAAGGTGAAGTCGCTCCTCGCGGCGAAATGCTATTCCTGTCACGGAGTCCTCAAGCAGAAAGGGAAATTGAGACTGGATACGCGAAACCTCATGTTAAAGGGGGAGGTCATCGTTCCCGGAAAAGCTTCGAAAAGCCACCTTATCGAGCGGGTCGCAGACAGGAGCGAAGACCGCATGCCCCCTCCAGAGGAAGGAGCTCCCTTGAAGCCCGAAGAAATCGCCCTCCTGCGAAGCTGGATTGACGACGGAGCAAAGGCTCCGGCCAACGAACCCGTCCCACAGGCCCCGAGCAGGCACTGGGCCTTTCAAATACCGAACCTCGCGCCTTTGCCGGACAATGCGGGCAACCCAATCGATGCCCTGCTGGAAAAGAATCAGGCGACACTCGGACTGAAGGCCCAGCCCGCGGCGGAACGCACCATACTCATTAGGCGACTCTATCTCAACCTCATCGGCCTTCCTCCCACCCGCAAACAATTGAAGGACACCCGACCGTGGGAGTCCATCGTGGACGAACTTCTCGGCAATCCCAAGCACGGTGAACGGTGGGCCCGGCACTGGATGGACGTCTGGCGCTACACCGACTGGTACGGCCTTGGCAAGCAACTCCGCAACAGCCAGAAGCACATTTGGCGTTGGCGCGACTGGATCGTGGAGTCTCTCAACGCCGACAAGGGCTTCGACCGCATGATTGAGGAAATGCTGGCCGCCGACGAACTGGCCCCAGACGACCCGAAGGCCCTCCGGGCCACGGGCTTCCTCGCCCGCAACTACTACCTTTTCAACCGCACCACTTGGCTGGATTCCACCATTGAGCACACCGCCAAGGCTTTCGTGGGTCTCACCATGAACTGCGCCAAGTGCCACGACCACAAGTACGATCCCATCACCCAAGAGGATTACTATCGCTTCCGTGCCATCTTCGAACCGCACCAGGTCCGCCTCGACCCCGTACCCGGCGAAACCGATTTCGAGAAAGACGGCCTGCCCCGCGTGTTCGACGATCATCTCGACGCACCGACCTACCTACACCTACGCGGCAATCCAAAGGATCCCGACAAATCCCGCCTTATCGAGCCAGGAGTTCCCGCCATACTGGCGAGTTTCGCGCCCGCCATCAAGCAGGTCAAACTACCACCTTACGCCTACGCCCCCGCATCTCGCGAGTACGTGATGGAAGACCGGCTTTTAGATATCCGGGCCGAGGTGCAGAAAGCAAAGAAGGAATTGGCCGAAGCGCGAAAGAAGGCCGTCGCCGCACCCAAGAAAAAGCCAGAACCAAAAAAGAAAAAAGAGTCCGCATTGGAGCAACCGGAGTTCTCGGTGCAGGACGACTTCGCCAAACATAACCCCGAACTATGGGAAATGGTTGGCAAAGGATGGGAATTCAAGGACGGCGCCATCCATCAGACCACCGCCACGCGCGAGGCCGATCGGTTGATCCTGCGCCCGGAGGTTCCCCGCGACTTCGAAATGACCTGCCGCTACCAGCATACCGGAGGCGCCACCTACAGGTCTGTCACTTTCCGCTTCGACGTCAGTCCAGACCGCAAGTACGCCAATTACGTATACACCAGCGCCCATGCCCCACAACCCAAGCTGCACGTGGCCTATACCCGTAGCGGCAAAAACACCTACCCGAACGGGGGCCGGGTCGCCCAGCCCATCGAAATCGGCAAACCCTACCTCTTGCGACTGGTAGTACGCGACCGTTTGGTCAATGTCTGGCTGAACGAAAAATTTCAAGTCGCCTACCTGCTCCCCGACCGCAAGCCAGATGGAAAGTTCGAGCTTTCGGGCTTCGATGCGACGGTGGCTTTCGATGACTTCACCATCAGCTCTCTTCCACCGAAGATCGAACTGACCGATGCCAAGAACAAGATGCCGGAATTGAAACCCGTCAATTCCTTGGAAGCCTCCGAGACCAAGCTCGCCGCCGCCGAGGCCAAGTTGAGCTCCCTGCAAGCGGTCTTTGCCGCCGAAAAGGCCCGTGGCAACGAAACCGCCTACCAACAGGCCTCTCAACGGGCCGCCCTGCTCCAAGCGGAAGCCACCAAGGCGGCTGGCGAATACGAGTTACGGGCCTTCTCCACGGATGGAGGGAAGGTAAAGGCGGCCCAAGCCAAGATTGCCAAGGCGGAAAAAA
>CEUU01048237.1_pt1 | contig 19792 bp, 16 predicted proteins | sample 531321 | NCBI WGS metagenome assembly CEUU01 (sample SAMEA2622658, study PRJEB7988) | marine metagenome | isolation source: saline water (ENVO:00002010), including
GGTTACGAAAACTTTTGCGCGATTCGTTACTTGGTCTGACATCGGTATATGACTTGGGGTCTTGCCAGGTAATTTCGACTTTCGTCTCTGCCGCTTCAGCAGTGCTTTTTTGGGCCAGAGTGGCGCCAGAAAATACCATGAGCGCAGGTACCAATAGCCACGACGCTTTTATATTTCGCATTGTAGGGTCCCCCCGAAGGTGTGATTCGAAGTCAGAGTATATACGTACTCAGTTAACTATTAGAACAATAAACCGCCAAAAAGTTTAACGGTTTATCGTATCTTTGAGCCTATCAGTCTTCACCTGAACCGGGGATGAACAGGAGCAATCAGCTATTTTGCGTGTCGGTATTCAACACCGGTGAACGGCGAATCTCAGAGCAAAACGTGTGAAGCGTCACGCCGTGGATGTAAGGATTTCTGTCTGTATTTTCACAATAAGCATCATAGAATTGCAGCGTTCTGACTCGTGAGGACAGTACCGTATCGAGATAATCTTTCTGATAAGGACGCATTGCCGAATACTGCACTGCCAGACTGTCTTTAATTTCAGCCAGCTGCTGGCGCTCTTCACGCGTAGCGATCTCTTCCATCCAGTCACTCAGCGTAGCCTGAACGTCAGAAAATAAATACTGAACAAACGGTAGCTGTAATACCACTACCAAAATAGCGATTTCAATGATGACAGCGATTGAACGAAACATGCTTTATACTTCTCCCAAACTAGTGAGCCAAGTTTATCCCACGTCTAACCATTTAATAAGGTACGTGTTTTATACGTAGTTATTAAGTGTTATAGCTGTACTGGATAGTTCATTTTTTCGCCTGACCCGTTTGTCGCTGCCCAGGCACCAAGTGTGTACACCTAAAAAATACGTTACACTGTAGCTGCGGCGAATCAGACTGCGATTGATCTATATTAAGTAAAATTAATATATGACAGGTATACTGCTGCCGTAATCATGTTTAGCTTCAATGAAGGTAGTCCCATGAACGACCAGATCCCGGTGAAAAATGTTACTCCGGTAAAAGTTCACAAACCCGAAAAACTCGATGAGTCAAAACGCTATACGGCGCGCGACCGAATTTATGTACGGTCAGTCAAAGGCCCGCTGGAAAACTTCCGTCGCTTCTTCGGCTTCTTTTTTATTGCTTTATTCGTTGCCATCCCCTGGATCCAGTACGACGGTCACCAGGCTGTGCTGCTGAATATTGTGGATCAGCGCTTTACCATTTTCTCGCTGACCCTGTGGCCACAAGATCTGACGCTACTGGCTTATATTTTTATTGTGTCTGCCTTTGCACTGTTTTTTGTAACGACTTTTGCCGGCCGCGTGTGGTGCGGCTTTATGTGCCCGCAAACCACCTGGACCTACATATACGTGTGGTTTGAAGAATTTTTCGAAGGTAACCGTAACAAGCGCATAAAGCTTGACGAACGTCCCATGGACTTCGATAAGTTCTGGCGCAAAGCGGCTAAGCATACCGCCTGGGTGCTGGTTGCATTGCTCACAGCGATGACCTTTGTTGGCTACTTCACGCCGGTAGCTCAGCTGTACGTTGACTTTTTCACCTTCAATACCAGTTTCTGGGCCGGCTTCTCAATTATATTCTTCACTGTATGTACTTATGGCAACGCGGGCTGGATGCGCGAAATCATGTGTACCCACATGTGTCCATACGCCCGCTTCCAGTCAGCGATGTTTGATAAAGATACCTTTACGGTATCTTACGACGCTAACCGCGGTGAACAACGTGGTCCGCGTTCACGTAAACTGGCCCATGAAGATTTAGCCAAAAAAGGCCTTGGCGAATGTATCGACTGTAACCTGTGTGTGCAGGTTTGCCCTACCGGTATCGATATCCGTAACGGCTTGCAATACGAGTGCATCAACTGTGGTGCCTGTGTGGATGCCTGTAACGGCGTAATGGAAAAAATGGACTATCCCAAAGGGCTTATCAGCTTTACCTCAGAGCACGAACTGGCTGGCGGGACCACCCATATTGTTCGTCCTAAACTGGTGGGCTACCTGGTGGTACTGCTGGTAATGTGCGGTCTGCTGGTTGCAGATATCGTGACCCGGGTGCCGCTGGAAGTGGATATTATTCGCGACCGTAATTCCCTTTACCGCGAAAATATGAATGGCGACATTGAGAATGTGTACACCCTTAAAGTCCTCAATAAATCACAAACTGAACACACTTATACAATTAAGGTAGAAGGTTTGGCGGAATACGAGTACATTGGCGAACAAGTTGTTACCGTGGGTGGCGGCGAGGTATACAGTCTGCCTGTATCTGTCGCAACTGACCCCTACAACCTGTCTGACCGGGTTACCGAAATATACTTTAATGTTTCCACCACCGAAGCAGACGGCACTGTTGTAGAGGTTAGCGAGCCATCGAAATTCATTTATCGATAAACAGGCCTTAATGTGAGTGACTTTACCTTTGCCGAACTGTCACCCGATATGATCCTTGCCGCACTGGAACAGTGCGGCATTTTTCCTCAATCAGGACTCCTTGCGCTAAACAGTTACGAAAACCGTGTCTACCAGTTTTTAAGTGATGAACAAAAGCGCTATGTAGTGAAATTCTATCGCCCGCAGCGATGGAGTAACGAACAGATTCTTGAAGAGCATGTCTTCAGTCAGGCGCTTGCCGATGCTGAAATCCCGGTGGTTGCCCCCCTTGTCCATCAGGGCGAAACACTGCATTTTGCTGAGCAATATCGCTTTGCACTATTCAATTCTGTAGGCGGCCGTCAGTTTGAACTGGATAATCTCGATCATTTGGAGTGGATGGGCCGGTTTATTGGCCGCATGCATAAGGTGGCAAGCAGTGCGCCTTTCTCGCACCGTCCGACCATGGATATTGAAAGCTATCTAACTATTCCGCGGCAAAAGCTGGCTAACAGTAAACTGTTACCGGAATCACTACATACCGCTTTTTTCACCATACTCGATCAGGTTATTGAACTCACCAAAGAGTTATATCAGCCGGGTAAACTGATTCGTCTGCACGGCGATTGCCATGCCGGAAATATTCTGTGGCGTGACGGCCCGATGTTTGTCGACCTTGATGACAGCCGCATGGGGCCGGCAGTTCAGGATTTATGGATGATGCTCAACGGCGACCGCGCGCAGCAGCAGATGCAGCTTGAAACACTAATAGAATCTTACGAGGAGTTCTGTGAGTTCGACAGCAAGGAACTGGCATTGATGGAACCATTGCGGGCCATGCGAATGGTGCATTACATGGCGTGGCTGTCTGACCGATGGGAAGACCCAGCGTTCCCACGAGCCTTTCCCTGGTTTGCCGAACAGCGCTACTGGGAGCAGCAAATCCTGGCACTGAAAGAGCAGTTTGCTACGTTACAGGAGCCGCCACTATCTTTGGTGCCATACTGAATACACCATCAGCCAGCTTGAACAACACGAGAGCCGGAGAATTATTCCCCGGCTTTTTTATTATTGAACGCTTCGACTTGCTGTATATCAGCCAGCGCATCAAAGGCGCCGTAGCGAGACACCGCAATAGCACCACACTGCGTTGCAAAGCGTAAAGACGCCAGAATGTTTTCAAAGTTTGCCACCCAGTGAGTAAACGTGGCTCTGTTTTGCACTTCGCTGGCAAGGGTAAATAAAAAGCCACCGACAAAAGCATCACCCGCAGCGGTAGTATCGACTACCTGAGTTTTCGGTGTGGGGTATGTACCGTCGGTATCCCGGGTGTAAAACGCTACCGGGTTAGCACCATCGGTGACCAGAACAAGCGATACGCCGCTGTCCAGCCACTGTTGTATGCTGGCGTCCACATTGGCTTCGCCATACAACTCCACCAGCTCTTCGAGACTGGCTTTAATCATATCCACTTTGGTGGCTGTCTCACTAATAAGCTTTGGTGCCAGCGCAGCATCATCCCAGAACGCCGGGCGCAGATTGATATCCAGACATAAAATGCTACCGGCATCAAGAAACTGGCTGAGGGCATTTTCGGTTACCTTACGCAATCCAGGCGTACTTACCGAGCCTGAACAAAAGCTGATAATACGCGACTCGGCAAACAGGTCAGGCTCTAAATCGGCCGCGGATAAATCGGTATGTGCAGCGTTATCAATGTAAAAATCGAAAGAGCGTTCGCCGCTATCATCCAGCCCAACAAAAGCCAGTGCTGTTTTGCCCTGTTCAGAAAAGCCGGTAAACCGGGTACTAACGCCCAACTCTGCCAGCGTGCGATACAGGTATTCGCCAAACTGATCCTTGCCGAGCTTACCGAATAACCCGCTGTTACCGCCTAGCTTAGCAACGGCAACCGCCACATTGGCAGGTGCCCCACCGGCGAATTTCTTAAAACTCTCGGTAGCGCCTGTAGCACCCTGCTCTTTGGTTGAAAGCATATCTATTAATGCTTCGCCCATACATAAAACCTGCATATGATTTCTCCTGTTGGATGTCAGAGAAGTGTGAATTTATTTAAAAAAACTAATACCAAAGCAACCCGGCGAGATCCACGTCGAAGCGTAAACCTGCCACCAGGTAAAATTACTGGTACGAAACACAAAGGTGGGGTTGCCACAGGCGGAGTTAGTCTGGAAGTACTGGCAAAGCTCGGAGCCTAAAAACGAGATGTTGGCCACCGTTCTGCCGGCTTCTAACTGCAACTGCCCGTTCAGGAAAGACGTCTCAATGGTAAAGCGGGCTAAGCGAGAATTCTGGCCACCGTAGATTTCCTGCACGGAGGTACTGTTACCAATGTAATTCTGCGCCAGGTTCTGGCCATGTCGGTTGGTAAAAGCAACGTTAATGCGGGTGTTGTCCCACCCGGCCGCTTTGTCCATATCGATATCTGCGCCAACAAATAATTGACCGGCATAAGCGCTTCCGCGCTGCTTCCCGCCTTTCACATTAGCCGCTGCTTCACCGGTATAACTGGCCAGCCAGTCGACATAATCGGTTCCAGCGGCCTGTGTTGGCAGAGCGATACTCCATGCCAGTAGCCCGGCGCTAATAGCACCACAAACGGATTTAGCGATCCCGCCGCGCGGTAAGGACCGGGATAAGTCGATATTTTTTAAGCGCATTTACGTCCCCTTGAAGGGGTGTGATTTTACAGACACGACGATCACACCCTGTTAACAGCAAGTCAGGGGAACGCAATTTAATGCAGACTAAATATTAAATCAACTTTATTTATTTATTAAATTTACAAACTGTATTGAGCCAGTAAGGGGAGATTTGCACAGCCGAGGGCCCTTGCATCGGCGCCAACAGAGCCCGGCAATAGCCGTAATGGCGATAATCCGCGGCAATCTGCTTTCGCCAGTAATTGCTCACATTTATGTAACAACACCTGCTTAACAGCATCAGGGACAGCGCCTTCAATAACCACGGCATCCAGATCAAGAAAAGCATGAGCACTGATGGCAGCCTGCACAATTCCCCCGGCTGCCACTTCCAGCCAATCGGCCACCTCGGGCAAATTCTCCGGCCAGATGGGATGCCGGCCGTGTAGAAAAGCGGTATCAACGCCCGTTTGTTTAAGCGTTTTTTCCAGTCGGTGAAGTGAAGCACTATCGAGTAACTGAGCGTTACCTGAACCAGCCAGTACCGGCAGAGAACCCACCGCGCCGGCATTACCGCTACGGCCAACATGGAGCTTGCGGTTAAGCACCATGCCACCGCCGATAAAGGTGCCCACAAAGCAATACAAATAGTCGCTAAGCTCGCGGTGCTGCCCAAACCAAAGCTCTGCAGCACAGGCGGCAATATCATCGTTACACAGATACACCGGCAACTCAGTAAACTCCTGCACCGCCGCCAGTACATCAAATTCTTTCCAGCGCGCGAGTTCATCTTCTGGCGCGCCGGCCTGCTCACCCCAGCGCCATATTTCAAATGGCATGGCCACCCCCACACCGCTGACTCTGCTGACTTCCTCTTCATCAAGGGCCGACAAAATGGCTCGTAACCCTTTTTGGGTAAAGCGCTGCATCGCTTCAATAGCCGGGAAATCCCAGTGTTCACACAGTGAAGCCCGCACATTCCCCAGAAAATCAATCAGCGATATCTGCATACTGCGACGGCCAATTTTGATACCCAGTCCGAAAGCGCCGTTGGCTCGAAGCGAGAACGGCACGCTGGGCTGACCACGCTTGCCACGATGGGGTTCACCGCGCTGCAACAAGCCATCGTGTTCGAGCCGGTTGATGATCACCGTGGCAGCCTGGGCTGACAGCCCGGTTTGTTTGGCAATCTGTGCTTTAGGGAGTTGCTGGTGCTGGCGGATAAGAGTCAGAATTCGTCTTTCATTCAGCGCTCGCAAACCCGACTGACCCTTGGGTACGGCACTTTTTTGCCATACCGGCAGAGGCTCATTCGACGTTGCTTGAATGGTTTCAGACATAACACTTCTCTTATTTATCCTTAAATCAACACGCTATATTAGTCCTTCAGAAGCCTGGTGCAAAGCTCTGCTGAACATCAGGCTTACAACGCCCTCAAATCAAAAGAAAACAAATTAAATAAATTTTGTTGATTTATTGACACGAAAATTTTTTGTTGCTTAAATCGCTTAACTAATTTTTTACATGACGAGGCTTACCGTGCAAAAACGCGCGCCATTGGTTTCCAGGGAAACACTGCTCCCTTTCATTCTGCTCACCATCTGTTTTGCTGCCTGGGGTGTTGCCGCCAATATGACGGACCCTCTGGTTAAGGTGTTTAGTAAAATCTTTACCATGTCATCGCTGCAATCGGCGTTGGTTCAATTTGCTTATTACGGTGCCTATTTTTGCCTGGCGATTCCTGCGGCATTTATCAACAAGTGGTTCTCGTACAAAACCGGGGTGCTTACCGGGCTGGGGTGTGCCGCAGCCGGTGCTTTTCTGTTTTACCCGGCCAGTCAGACCATGACTTACGGCTTTTTCCTGCTGGCTTTATTTGTGCTGGCCGGTGGGCTCTCTATTCTGGAAACATCAGCCAACCCCTATGTAATGGCTATGGGCTGTGAACAAAGCGCCACCCGCCGGTTGAACCTGGCTCAGGCATTTAACCCGGTGGGCACCAACCTTGGGGTATTTCTGGCTGCAACGCTTATTTTGCCTAACCTTAATCAGGCCTCAGCCGATCAGCGCGCCAGCATGTCTGCAGCTGAACTTAAGTCTGTGATTGGGGCGGAGCTGGATGCGGTAATGGTGCCTTATGTGGGGATGGCTTTTGTGCTGGTTATGGTATGGATTGCCATTGCCTGTATTAAAACCCCGGTGAATGAGTCCACAGAGCAGCGCGCCGAGAATATTCAGCTAGGAGCCTCACTTAAGCGTTTAATGCTTAACCGCCATTATCGGTTTGGCGTTCTTGCACAATTTTTTAACGTGGGTGCGCAAACCTGTGTCTGGACCTTTACCATCCAGTACGCCATGGCGGCGATTGACGGTAATGAAGTAGATGGCGGCCAGGTACTGCAGTACAGCATGATTGTGTTTCTTATCTCACGCTTTGTGATGACCTGGTTAATGCAGTATTTGTATCCGGCAAAACTGCTGATGATCATGTCACTGATAGCGGCCGGATTGTGTATTGTTATGACCCAGGCGCCGAACATGGTTGGTGTGGTATCCCTGGTAGCAATTTCTGCCTGCCTGTCACTGATGTTCCCCACTATCTACGGCATTGCGCTGGAAGGTCTGGGCGAAGATACCAAACTCGGCGCTGCGGGTCTGGTGATGGCGATTCTGGGCGGCGCAATCCTGCCTTTGTTTCAGGCTGCGATCATCGACTCATGGAGCGTAATCGTGTCATACGTGGTGCCAGCCCTATGCTTCCTGCTAGTCGCCGGTTATGGCCTGTTTGATATCAAAAACAAGGCTACCCGAACCACTACAGCAAATAGCGCAAACTCTGCTCCGGTAACGATGAAGTAATTCACCCGCTCATTAGCCAGTCATCTGAGAGCATAAACAATAGCACTCTCGGATGATGGCATTTGCTCCAACTGCGTTAGTTCTGACTAATAGTTCTGAACAGGTTTGATTGTGACTCACTGCTGTTTATAAACAGCAGTGACCTGCCCTGAACATCAAAATGACCTACGCCGGATTCAGCAAGGCTCTCGATACTACCGTTTTGTGCATGGAAGCGTTTGATTTGTCCAGGGCCTTCACGGTCATACCAGTACCATAAACTGTCTTGTTTACGCAGATTCCATTGTCTGCCGTTTAATAATATGGCTGAAGGAGTACCAGGAATATCAGCCTTTATTTGCTGCGCGGAATAATAAAGAGTGTGGTCGGCAGATAACCACAAGGTGTTGTCGCGGTCAGGGGTAAACTGAATAAACGCCCACTCAGGGGATTCTGCTGTCACACTCTGCGTATCTGTGTGGTAGGTGTAGACCCGCCAGCGCTCGCCTTCTTTCGCACTGAAGCTCAGCTCAGATGCAGATTTAAACGACACACCGCGAATTTCAGTTTGCGGAAAATCAACAGTGGTTACCTCGCCGGTAGTAGAGTCAATCAAGTGCAACTCGTTAAAGGTAAGCCCGGCTATATAGCGGTCGTCCGGAGACCAGTGTAAATCCAGGTAATGGCGACTGTCGGTAAACGCGGTGATTTTTCTGCGTTCTCCCGAGGCCAGATCGTATTTCCAGACCTGCTCTTTACCAGAAGCCATGCTGATGTAGCCGATGACCTGATGATTAGTAGAGAATGTCGCCAGCAGCTCATCGACCGTATCGTTAGCAATATTGCCCACTTCACCACTCTCTAAATCAAGAATTTGAATGTCTGTATGCTTATCGCCAGACAAAAATACGTAGTCAGCACCATTGTTAAACCGGCGGGGTAAACTTATGCGGCGACTGCCTGAAAAGATAACCTGCTTATTTTTTCCCGCTAAATCATAACTAAGTAATTGATAAGCAGGATGCTCACCCATGAGGATGACATTCTCTCCCGCATGATCCCAAATTCCACAACAAATATAAGCATCCTGTTTAAATAACAGATCGAGTTTGTTGGTTGTTAAATCCAGCGTATAAAAGCCCTCCCATTGCTGCTTATCTGGCGAAGAAATAAGCAATTTATCTTTATGGGGGTGCAAATCAAACTGGCTGTTGCCAGATAAATAAAGGTCCGGCTGATTTAGGCGACGTTTACTTTGGGTCGTTAAATCCAGCTCATAGATAGAGTAAGGCGTTCCCGGACCAGCATTCTCACTGAACACCACACGCTGATCATTATGGGTAAACAATACTTTACCGTAACTGCCGGCCGGACAACGATGAATAAGTCGCGGCTCACCTATGGTTAAACCTTTTATCTCAACGGTATAGTATTCACACCGCTGTGCTGATGCAGCGAGGTAAACCAGCTTGTCACCCTGTTTGCTCCAATCGCCTGGCCCGGTATTCAACCCGTCGGGGTGGTTTATTTCTGCGCTGTTACCGTTGTGTAAGTCTTTAACCATCAGTCGTAAACGCTGCGCTTTAACCGACATAAACGCCATTCGACGCCCATCAGCGCTAAACGACGGAAATACTTCATTACCATCCATAGAAGTGAGTGCGCGGGCAAACCTTGCTGACGGTTGCGGCGCTTGCCACACTTGCCAGAAGACCAATACCACCATTACCACGAGAAGCACGGCAATAAAGGGAAATTTCAGAAAGGACCAACCGGACTCAGCAGGCTTTTCCTCTGTATCAGGTCGCGTCACCTGCGTGCCACCAGACATTAAAGATTGAGCATCATATTCATCAATCTTCGCGACCGGGGCTACAAATTTGTAGCCCTTCTTAGGAAATGTCGCAATAAACTTAGGTTGTCTGGCATCGTCTGCAAAGGCGCGGCGCAATTTGGTGATCAGACGGCTAACCGCATTGTCGGTGACAACCCGGCCCTGCCAGACCTGGTCAATCAGTTGATCAACACTAATGATTTCATTGGGGTGCCGACAAAAATAAGCCAACAGCTCTACCATCAAAGGTTCAAGCTGCAACACCTCAGAAGACGAAGAGAGCGTCTGCTGCTGTTCACAAAACTGATAATTGGCTATTTGCCAGCGCATGAGAGTGCCCTGCTTCACTGTTTGGCTAAAAATACCACGTTGGTTTGCATCGGATCATCATAAATCATCAAAAATCATCCTTTGGTCATGCGTTTTTTCCCTTTTTATTTAGGCTGTTACCCATCAAGTAACGGTACCTGAACTGAAGGAGATCGACGTGTTAACATTAGTGTGTTGTACCTTAAACCACATCAAAACCTGGCTTATTCTGGCGCTTTTTTATTTATTTGTGTTTGCCAGTACGACGCAGATTAGCCTGGCAGCCGGCAATAACGCACCTACCCCAGCGGCTTTAACAGAGAGTGAACTCTCCAGCGAGAGTGCAGCAATCAGCCTGTTAAACAATACGGCTTTTAACCGACAACTTGTGGCGCTTGCTACGAATTTGCCAGTTGACACCATCAATAGCCAGACACTATTTAACCGGGTTGCTCTGCTTTCCATATTAAATCAGCATCAGGCTTTACTCACTTTGCTGGATAGTGAAAAAAATGGCGTATCTTATAGTCATTATCGTTTATTTCACGAAGCCCTGAAGCAACATCCCAACGCGCCAAAGCCTGTTTTTGCCGACCAACTCAGGGAACATATCCAGCAACAAGTAAGCACTCTCAGCAACGAGAGTTTATATCAGTTACAAGATTCGCTTGGCTGGTCAGTGCAAAGGGCGCTTGATTATGTCATGAACCTGTTAAAACAGTATCAGGCGCTCCCCTCGCTGGATGAAGAGCAAGTGATTTCGCTGGTCACCAACGTTCATCTCTACCATGTGCTGAAATCAGTGATACCGGTTAGCGGTGAGATTATTGCCGCTGAAAACCAACACCGCTATCGCATAGAACCCGCCAGGCTGGTGAAGTTAGCCGGCGGCGTTGAGTTAACGCTCACCATCGTGCAGCCAAAACAATCAGCCACTACATTGCCCACCGCAATGCAATTCACTATATACGCCGACGAGCGCTCACACCTTACCATGGCGATTCATGCTGCGTCCCACGGATATGTCGGCGTTATAGCTAACTCCAGAGGGAAACGCCTGAGTAGCAACCCCATTACCCCCTGGGAACATGAAGGTGAAGACGCAGCAGCTGTCATTGAGTGGATTAGCCACCAGCCCTGGAGCAATGGTGACGTGGTGATGTACGGCGGCAGTTACAACGGTTTTACTCAGTGGGCTGCGGCGAAACATATGCCTGAAGCATTAAAAGCCATCGCCCCCTATGCAGCTGCCAGCCTGATCACCGGCCTGCCTTACGAAAACAACATTGTATTAACTGCCAATTATGAGTGGGCTTTTCATGTTACCAATAACAAGACTATGGACGACACCGTGTATGCCGACTGGGCCAAACGCAATGAGCTGCTGAGCCGGTTTTACCAAAGCGGCCTGCCAATAACCAAATTGCCAGAACTCGACGGCAAACCAAACCCGTGGTGGCAACGCTGGATGGCTCACCCTGACTTCGATAAGTACTACCAGTCGATGGTGCCGGTAGGAGAAGAGTATCGTCATATCACTATCCCGGTACTGACCGTGACCGGCTACTTTGATGGTGGGCAGATATCAGCGCTGGATTACCTGAAACGTCATCAGCAGTTTAACCCCGATGCCGATCACCGATTACTGATTGGCCCATACTCCCACGGCACTGCACAGGGTAAGGTGTGGGAAAGCTTCAGTAATTATACGCTCGATCCGGTGGCTCTCGACAAAGACACCGAAGAGCTTGTGTTTGGTTGGTTTGATCATTTGTTATTCAACAAGAAGATCCCAACGCTACTCAGTCATCCGGTTAACTATCAGTTGATGGGCAGCAATCAGTGGCGACATGCAGAATCACTCGCCGGGTTAAATTCCCGGGGCGTGCAGTATTATCTGGGCACCACTCAACTAGCAAATGGTCAGTACCGGTTACTCACCCGCCAGGAGCATCTGCCAGCCAGTATCGAAATGACGGTTGATATGGCCGACCGTACCACCCAAAGAAATGTCAGCCCCTGGCCATTGATTCAGGATAAGATCAACGACGAAACCGGCTTAGTGTATGTTACCGAAGCTTTTACCTCACCAATGGAACTGGCCGGTGCTATAACCGGCAATATTGTAATAAGCACCAACAAACAGGATGTTGATATTGGCTATAACTTTTATGCCATATCGGCAGAAGGTGAGGTGTTTCACTTAAATACCTATCGCAGCAGGGCCAGCTATGCCCACTCTATGCAACAACGACAATTACTTACACCGGGAAAGAAAACCTCACTGCCTATAGTAAATGCGCGGATGACGGCTAAGCTACTTGAGCCAGGGAGCCGACTGGCAATCGTGCTAAACGTCAACAAAAATCAGGATGCCCAGGTGAATCATGGTTCCGGCAAGCCGGTTAATGCCGAAAGCAGTGCCGATGCAGGTGAGCCGCTAACGATAGAATGGCACAATGACACGCAAATCATGCTGCCTTTAAAGCCCTGGTCCAATCAATGAAGGCACATAAAGTCATAGGTTCACAGCGCGGATCAGCTTGCATTTTTACCCACGGGGCTATTTATCCGATGGCGCTCCCGTTATAATCCCGCCCGCTCAGGTGCCTGATGCACGTTCATCGGGATAATCGGGAAGTAAGTGAAAAGCTTACGCTGCCCCCGCAACGGTAATCACGTATTGCATGCACATGTTAATACGATTCCCCTACGCCACCGACTATCGGGAAGGCGGGAATTCATGCCACGGCATGACTGAAAGCCCGGAGACCGGCCTGCGCTGCGTCGGCAACTGCTCATAACGGGCCGGTTGCCACTTCTTATCCGTCTTAGCACTCGGCGGGAGTGCTGTTAAAAGAGCCTTTTATGAAAATTCGATCCCTTTCCTGTGCGGTAGCCCTTGCGTGCGCCGCGAACATTGCCTGTGCCCAGCAATCCTCGGTAGAAACCATTACTGTTACCGGTTCTCGTTTACCGGTTAGCCTGGACAAACTGGCGGCCTCAGTCTCAGTCCTCACCGAAGAAGATATTCAGGCTGCAGGTGCTACCCAGTTAACTGATTTATTACGCGGTATGCCCGGCGTGAGTCTGAGTCAGTCGGGTAGCCCTGGTTCACTAACCGAACTGCGTTTGCGTGGTAGCGAAACCAATCACCTGTTGGTATTGATCGACGGCGTGATTGTGAATGACCTCAGCCAGGGCGGTCTGGTAGATTTTGCCCACCTCACCGCAGATAACATTGCCAGAGTTGAATTGCTCCGTGGTGCACAAAGTGCGCTGTGGGGCAGTGGTGCGGTGTCTGGTGTACTTAGCATCACAACTAAAGCGGGCAGTGAGAGTAATGACAACACGTCACTGAGTGCTGGTATTGGTAACGCCAGCACCTATCGTGCTTCCGTCTCAACACAGCAGTCGCTGGACAACCTGAGCGTGTCTCTGTACGCCAATCACTTTAATACCGATGGCGACAATGTGTCGCGTAGCGGCGGCGAAGATGATGGTTACCGCAATACCACCGCCGGTTTTGGTGTGAACTGGCAGGCAACCGCCAGTAACACCTTTATGGCCGGTGCACGCATGGTTGATTATCGCAACGACTATGATGCAAGCGACTTCACTACCGGCCTGCCAGCCGATGCCGACAACGTTACCGATGGCGACCAGTTAACCTCCTACTTACAGTGGAACCTGGCTATCGCTGAGTTAGGCTATACCAGCGAACTTAAAGCCCAGTACCACAAGGATGATAACGACAACCTGACCAGCGGTTTTGACGCTGGTGGTACCACCGGAGAGCGTAAGCAGCTGAACTGGACTCAGTTTATCACTACCGACATGGCCCAGTTTGCTATTGGCACTGAGTTACTTCGTCGCGAGTTCGAACAACGAGGACCATCTGACTGGGGCGATCCGAACTATCGTGGCGATGACAGCACCAGCAGTATTTTTGCAGAGTTAACCGGGCTGGGCACAGATGAGCTGACTACGCAGTTCAGTGTACGCTACGACGATAACGATCGCTTCGAAAAGGCCTGGAGTTATCGCGCCGGTGCACACTATGCCCTGAGCCGTCAGGTTAATGTTTTTGCCAGCATCAGCCAAGCTGTTAAAACACCAAACTTCACTGAGCTGTACGGCTATTATCCGGCCCAGTTTATTGGTAACCCTGATCTCAAGCCAGAACAAAGCCGGGAGTTTGAAGTGGGACTGCAAAGCCAGTTCAGCCGTCAGCTTTCGGCCGATTTCAGCGTATTTACTACGCGCCTGGAAAACGAAATCACCAGTGTATGGGACAGCGCCAGTGGCTTAAGCTCGGTGGCCAATGCCAGTCAGGATTCCCGCCGCGACGGCTTTGAAGCATCGCTGCAATGGGTTGCTGATACCTGGCAGTTCACTGTCCACTACAGCTATCTGGATGCCACCAGCGGTGATGGTGCCGATCAGGCGGTTGAACTGCGTCGCCCTAACCATTCCGGCTCGGTGACCTACCGCCATTCATTAGCGGTTCAGGGTTTATCTGTTTATATCAAAGCAGATTACACCGGCGTGCGTCAGGATATCTTTTACCCGCCCACGTCATTCAGCGGCGAAGTTGTCAGTCTTGATCCGTACTGGCTAACCAGCATAAACGTGAACTATGACTGGAACCAACAGTGGCAGTTTGGGGTCCGAGTGGATAATGCATTGTCTGAAGACTATGAAGATATCATTGGCTACCGCGGTGCAAAGCGGCGTTTCCTGGTGCATACCAGCTATCGCTTTTAACCGTTAATCGCCGTTTAATTCGCCTGGTCGTCACTGACTAGGCGATTATGTAGCGGTATGATAATCTCAATGTTTATTTGAATTAGAAAGGAAAACACTCGAATGAAGAAGTTTGCTTTGTGGGTTGTACTAGCATTGCTGATTCCATTACAGGCCTCTGCCGCTGTTAAGTGGGAAGAAGGTAAACATTACGAAGAAATCGATAAGCCTTTAAGTGACTCGCCACAAGTCGTCGAGTTTTTCTCCTACTGGTGTCCGCACTGCTACCGCACAGAGCCATTCGTAGCCGAACTTAAAAAGTCGCTGGATGAAGGTGTTAAGTTCGAAAAAGTACACGTTAACTTCATGCCTTACGCCAGTCAGGAAGTGCAGGATGAAGTGACCACGGGTATGTTAATCGCGAAAGCACTGAAGCAGGAAGACAAGCTGAGTGCCGCAATTTTTAACTATATCCATAAACAACGTGCCACCATTACTGGCATGAAAGACATCCGTAACATCTTTATTATCAACGGTGTGGATTCAGCAAAATTCGATAAGCTGGCTAAAAGCTTTGGCGTTAAATCGATGCTGGGTAAAAACAATAAAGTCGTAGAAGACTATCGCCGCGAAGTGCGCTCGGTGCCTACCTTCATTGTTAACGGTAAATATAAAGTACAGATTGGCCGTGACCTGACGCCAACTGAACGCCTGGAACTATTTAACTACCTGGCAGCAAAACGCGACTAAAAGCACTTTGCTCCAGGCAATAATAAAGGTAATCAAGGGGTCAGAGTAAATAATTACTCTGACCCCTTGATTTTCTGACCCCTTTATGTTTTTGCCTGTAAAACTACCCGGTTAGGCAAGCTTGTCGGTTGCTATCCGGTAGCGAGGGTCTTCGTTAACGTTTATCTCAACGAATTTACCGGCCTTGTTAAGCAAGCTCTGGCATTCCTGACTCACGTGACGGATATGCAGTTTCTTACCCGCCTGCTCGTATTTATCGGCCAGACCATCCAGCGCATCAATGCCTGATGAATCCCAAATACGGCTGTTCTTAAAGTCGATAACCACATCTTCCGGGTCATTAGCCACGTCAAACAGCTCTTTAAAGTGACTGACTGAACCAAAGAATACCGGGCCACGCAGCTCGTAGACTTTCCAGCCATCGTCATCAATGTGGGTTTTCGAATCAACGTAGCGAGCAGCTTTCCAGGCAAACACCAGCGCAGAAACTATTACCCCAACCACCACGGCAATCGCCAGGTCGGCAATAACGGTAACGGCGGTTACCAGGAACAAGACAAAAGCATCTTCCTTATTAACGCCACGGATTATGCGGAACGATGCCCACTCGAAGGTGCCTATTACTACCACAAACATTACACCAACCAGTGCTGCCAGCGGGATCATCTCAATCAGCGGTGCAGCGAATAAAATAAAGCCAAGTAATACTACTGCTGCGGTGATACCTGATAAGCGTCCGCGACCACCAGAGTTAATGTTAATCATGCTCTGGCCAATCATGGCACAACCACCCATACCACCAAAGAAACCGTTCACGGTGTTAGCAACACCCTGACCAATACATTCTTTGTTACCGCGGCCACGGGTATCGGTCATTTCGTCAATCAGGGTGAGGGTTAACAGTGACTCAATCAAACCCACCAGACATAAAATGACCGAGGTTGGTAAGATGATCATCAGCGTATCCCAGTTAAATGGCACCATAGGGATAGCAAACGTTGGCAGCTCGCCCGCAAGGGTGGCGCTGTCGCGTTGGTCAACCGGGAGCATGTCGCGCACGAAGTCGATAACCGTGCGGGCTTCCAGATCCAGTCCGTGCACTAACAATGTAATAGTGATAATCGCCGCCAGCGATGCGGGTACGGCTTTGGTCAGTTTTGGCAATATGTAGATGATTGCCATGGTTAATGCAACCAGCCCCAGCATAATGTAGAGCATAGTGCCGCTCATCCACTCCTGGGTACCCAGTGCGCCAGTGACTTTAAACTGCCCCAACTGGGCCAGGAAAATTACGATAGCCAGGCCGTTTACAAAGCCCAGCATAACCGGGTAAGGCACCAGGCGAATAAACTTCCCTAAGCGAAATACGCCGCACAATATTTGCAACAAACCGGCCAATAACACTGCGGCAAACAAGTACTGGACACCGTGTTCGGCAACCAGGGCAACCATAACAACTGCCATCGCGCCGGTTGCACCGGAAATCATGCCAGGACGGCCACCAATGGCAGAGGTAATCAGCCCCATCATAAATGCCGCATACAGGCCTATCATCGGCTCAACGCCGGCAACAAATGCAAAAGCAACGGCTTCGGGAACCAATGCCAGGGCAACGGTTATTCCTGAGAGCACGTCATTCTTTACGTTACTTTCTTTACTCGTGATGATATCAAACATTACTATCTCAGCACTGAGGTGGTTAAAAATCGGTCGGCGATCCTACCATTACCAGGCTCATTTGTCCTTTAACAGTTTGTAAAAATCTGCCGCCCGATGCGATAAACGCAGTCAAAGCTGCCCCTTAGAGCATTGCCTGAGCCGGGTAAGTCGTTACCATAGTCGTTAACACCTCAGATAGTAAAAACTTCATGTCTCTCAATAACAAACAGCAAAAGACTCAGGCCATAATCAAAGCGGCTTGTCATTATTTTCTGCAGTACGGTTACAATGGCGCCACTACCGATCTGATCCAGAAAAAAGCCGGCGTTTCCAAAGCCACCTTATATAATCACTTTCCCACCAAAGAGAGTTTATTTGCCTCGGTGGTGAATACCCAGTGCAAACACTTTATTGAACAGGTCAGAGCCATTAGTTTGCCCGATACGCATTTTTCAGAATCGCTGTTTCGTATTGGTGAAGCGTACCTAACCTTATTACTAGCACCAGAGAATCAGGCCTAATTCCGCGCCGTGGTTGCTGAAGCGCCGCGCTTCCCCGGGCTTGCGAAAACCTTTTACGATGCCGGGCCCGCCAGTATCCTGCCGGTGATAGCCGAAGCAGTTAACCGCGCCCTGCAAAAGCATGAGCTGGCTGATAACGGTTGCGAGCCGCTGCGTCTGGCGACCGACTTTATTACTGTTTTGCGGGGTCAATCGCAGATGTATTGTTTGCTGCATCCGGATTTTATCCCCGACCAGAACACCATTGCTGAGTGGGTTAATGAAGCCGTGGATATCTTACTTAATCAGGTTAGCCTGCCGTAGGATTGCATTGTGAATTCGCTGCGCCTACACTTTGCAGCAAAAATAACGTCGAAATGTCAGTTATGGATATTAAAGAATACATCGACCAATTCCCGGAAATCGCCGATCGCGAACGTCATGAGCAGTTTACCCTGCTGGAAAAAGCCCGCGACACCAGTTTCAATCCCCCGGCAAAACGCCTGTTCCAAATGTATTGCTGGCTGCTACCAGTATTTATGATTTTTGGCCTGGGTGGTATTTTGTATTCGTTTTTTGGTTACGGCAGTTGGCTGCCCATAGCCGCTTTGTTGCTTGGCCTTATTATCTCCCGGCAAATGATTAATCAACGCCGTTCGGCGCTGATACAGAAAGGATTACAGGAAGTGCTCGCAGAAGAGTCACCCTCTGCGACATCTGAGTAATTTTGACTGTTACTGCTTCGATACCAGATTCATACATTCGCCTAAAAAGCGTTCAGCTACAAAGCTCAGCTGCGGAGCTGTAGCTCTTTCACTTTTTCACAACCTGATGCAAGGATTAATGCATTAACCTTGCCCAGTGCCCGTTAATTGGTGGTATGCTGTTGTTTTCAGAACGCTTTCACTGCCTTCTCGGGGTTCTCAACCGCTATGCAAGCATCCACCTTTGATTTTGCCATTACTGTTATTGGTCCGGTACTCGTATTACTTATCATGGGTAATTTATTACTGCGCGCCAAACTCATTAATGATGAGTTCGTGACTACCGGCTCAAAACTGGTTTTCACCGTGGCCCTGCCAGCCTTACTGTTTATCTCCATCAGTCAGGCTGATTTTAGTAAAGCGGCGAATCCGGTGCTTATCATTACCGGCTTAACCGGCACGCTGGGCTATTTTCTGGTGCTGATGTTAGCCAGTCATCTGATGGTACCGAATCGCCAGGCAACCGGGGTGGTCACCCAGGGCGGCTTCAGGGCCAATATGGGTATTATTGGTTTGGCCTATTGTGCTCAAACCTACGGCAATGATGGTCTGGCAGCAGCCTCTGTTTATCTGGGCATGGTCACTATTTTGTTTAATGTTCTATCGGTATTCATTCTCAATTTCTATCAGGAAGGCAAGCGCTCACTTACCTCGCAGGTGAAAGGTATTGTGAAGAATCCGCTGATAATAGCGATTGTTATTGCGTTACCATTCTCTTATTTCGACTGGCAGCTGCCGGTGTTACTCACTACCACCGGTGAATACTTCGCACAACTTACCTTACCACTGGCCCTGCTGTGTACCGGCGCCTCGTTGCAGTTCAGATCATTCAGTGCCGATTGGTTTAATATTAGTCTTAGTTCGTTGAGTAAATGCGTGTTTTATCCGGCTGTGATGGTGGGAGTAGCCTATGCAGCCGGGCTGCGCGGCATGCCTCTGGGCATTGTATTACTGATGACTATCGCGCCCACGGCCGCTGCCAGTTACGTTATGGTACGCACGCTTGGGGGGGATTACCGACTGGCGGCCAGCATCATCGCCATCACCACAGTATTATCATTGCCCCTGACAATTGCGGCGTTCGATTTTCTTTCTGGTCAGGGGCTGCTTTAATCGTTACTGCGCTTAACGGTAGTTAGCCGAGTTTGCTGCCGCCCAGACACGCAGGCGAATCTACCGACGTCTGATTACGCTTTTGCCATTCGGCCGGGGTATAGGTGTGCAGAGCCAGGGCATGAACCGGCCCGGCAAGTGCTTCAGCCACCAGCGCATTCACCTGGCGGTGACGGGCAATAAGGCGAAGTCCTTCGAAGGCCTCACTGACAAC